>ENA-ORXR01004594-ORXR01004594.1-marine-metagenome-genome-assembly--contig:-NODE-4594-length-11454-cov-3.414081_pt1 | contig 11454 bp, 12 predicted proteins | sample MGYA00237866_ERZ511479 | MGnify/ENA metagenome assembly ERZ511479 | reverse complement strand
TCACTGCTCGTCCGTTGGGTGAATACCTGTTGTCACACTTGCGTGAATACGGCTTGTTGTTTGCGCTGATTGCCATCATGGCGTTTTTTCAGGTCATGACTGACGGTACGCTACTGAAGTCAGTCAATATTACGAATCTGTTTTTACAGAACAGCTACATCATCATCATGGCGCTCGGCATGCTGATTGTTATTGTAGCCGGACATATTGACCTCTCAGTAGGTTCGGTCATGGGTTTTATCGGTGCGTTTGCAGCGGTGCTCGTCGTGCAGTGGGAACTACCCGTGGTGCTGGCCATACCCATCTGTCTGCTTCTGGGTGCTTTGATCGGGGCTGCTCAAGGGTACTGGGTGGCTTACTGGCAGATCCCTTCGTTTATTGTGACGTTAGCGGGTATGCTGGTATTCCGCGGTCTATCGCTCTGGTTGCTTGAAGGGCAATCGGTCGGGCCTTTTCCCAAGGAATTTCAGGCGCTGTCTACTGGTTTTATCGGTGACTTTTTGCCGAGCTCTGCCCGTGACATGCTGATGGTGATATTTGAGGTGCGTCGCATCAATGCCGGTGCCTTGTTCATCGGTATCATCGCCGCGTCAGTCATTGTCTGGCTTGATCTTCGCAGGCGCTTTCAAAAACAGTCCTATGGTATAGGCGACGAACCTTTCGCTTTTTTTATTGTGCGCAATATCATTATTGCAGGAGCGCTGCTTTTCGTTGTCTTCAAACTATCTACATTCCGGGGTTTGCCGAATGTGCTGATTACCATGGCTGTGCTGACGGTGATCTACGCCTTTGTCACCGAGAGAACCACCATTGGCAGGCGCATCTATGCAGTAGGGGGCAATGAAAAGGCAGCCAGGCTGTCTGGTATCAAGACAGAGAGACTAACATTCCTCGCCTTCACGAACATGGGGATGCTGGCTGCTCTGGCCGGATTGATATTCGCGGCCAGGTTAAACACCGCCACCCCGAAAGCCGGATTTGCGGTGGAGCTTGATGTCATTGCTGCGGTGTTTATCGGAGGTGCCTCCATGGCGGGCGGTATCGGCACTATCGTGGGTGCTGTCATCGGCGCGTTCATCATGGGCGTGATGAATAACGGCATGTCCATCATGGGTATAGGTATCGATTATCAGCAAGTGATAAAAGGCCTGGTGCTGTTAGCTGCTGTCGTATTCGACGTGTACAACAAGCGTAAACAGGGTTAGGCGAGTTCACGGTGTCGAGTGGTCACCCCGCCTTGTAGACACGGTTGCTTCGGGTCGTCAAAAGATGGCTTAAGTTCGCTGAGTTCAGTGCATAGTGCTTCTGGAATCTTTCTGATTGTTCGGCATGTCGCCCAGGCCCGATGTCCCGAAGCACAGTGGTGGTATATTGATGCCTGTATCACTCACGGGAGATACGTTTTCAAATCCTTCACCTGTATTTATGTCAGGCATGAATCCGAAGCCTCTGTCGATTTCCTGTTGGATGTTCAATATTGGGGATCGATCTGCCCGCGTCACTACCAGCCTATAAAAGACAACAAAATCATGGGACAGCTAATAAACGGGAAGTGGCATACAGACTGGTATGACACAGAATCCACTGATGGCAAATTTGTCAGAACCGAATCGCTGTTCAGAAACTGGGTTACACCGGACGGCTCGGCGGGCGCTACTGGCACAGGCGGATTCCACGCAGAGGCGGGACGATATCACCTCTATGTATCGCTGGCTTGTCCATGGGCTCACAGGACCCTGATATTCCGTGCCATTAAAAAGCTGGAAGAGATGATCTCTGTATCCGTGGTCAATTCGTTTATGGGGGACAATGGCTGGACATTCGAACCCGGTGACGATGTTGTACCTGACACGGTAAACAACAAGACCTGCATGCATGAAATCTACACGCTGGCCAAGTCTGATTTTTCAGGCAGAGTTACCGTGCCTGTGTTGTGGGACAAACAACAAGACACCATCGTCAGCAACGAGTCAGCCGATATCATCCGTATGTTGAACAGCGCCTTTGATGGCTTGGGTGCAGAGACTGACGACTACTACCCTGTTTCGCTGCGCAGAGAAATTGACCAGATCAATGAGCTGGTTTACGACGGTATCAACAACGGCGTCTATCGTTCAGGCTTTGCCACGACTCAGCAGGCTTACGAAAATGCAGTAGAGGGTGTTTTTGACACACTGGATAAAATGGAAGTGATTCTTTCCGTTCAAAGATACCTTGCCGGGTCCACAATTACCGAAGCTGATTGGCGAGCATTTACCACGTTAGTGCGCTTCGATGCAGTTTACGCAGGCCATTTCAAATGCAATCTAAAACGTATAGCAGACTACCCATCGCTTCAAAACTATCTACAAGAACTGTATCAATATCCAGAGATTGCCGACACGGTTAACATCGGCAACATCAAGGCGCATTACTACGGGTCACACGAGATGATCAACCCGACGCGTATTATTCCCGTGGGTCCATCACTCGATTTTCTGATGCCACACGACCGTAACCGAAGGTTCCCGGCAACTGCTTGATCGCCGTGGTGCGCAAGAGTCAGTTATCGCGTCTTGTTTAATCAGAATACAAATCGAAAAACACGAGGTGCCTGGCACGCTATACGTCATCTTGATGACACAAAGTTGGGTCGGTCACTAATGCCTAGTGAGCCCGTTTCTGTAGTCTTGTCAGAAAATCATCATCTACCAGTAATGGGTGGTACGACAGATTTCCCTGCCGATGGTCAGTGTCATGTAGCTTTCCTTGACTGCATTGTTTGCAATGCAGGCTTATAGGAAAACATGACTGTCGGCGAGGCACTGACTAAGAGTACGGCGCAGACTTGTTTTCGGTAGAGAAGCTGGTTACCAATGCGCACAGCTGTTGCCTTACGCTAAAAAAAGGCTCCGACAAGGCATTCTGGCTGGTTTCCCGATAGGCCTCCTCCAGACGTTCGCACACCTCTGGTGAGATGCTGGACTGCTGGTCCAGAGTGGTACGGAAGTTAATGCTCTCGATGAGTTGTTTTTCCAGGGTCACAGCGTGCCACGTCCCGATTTGCGTCGGACACAGTGTGAACGTTTCCTGAAAGCGTAGTAGAAGCAACATCACGATTATGGCGTGATGTAGTTGGCAGCGTTGGGAAGCAAAGTAGCGCACTAAGCTTGTCGATAGCCTCAGCTGTACGCCGATAGAGCCAAAGGTGCCCATGATCCTTGAATGGCCGCCGCGTGCTTATATCCTGGATAGATAACTGTTAGATTGTCGTCAAGGATGGGTCTTAATAGCCGATTCTGGTCTTGTAGAGGGCAGCGCAGGACTGGATAGAACCCCGGTATGGAACTCAATATCGAGTACAAGCTGAAGGATACGAAACGAATCCAGTGGCTGTTCACATCACTGAAAAACCAGCATCAACTGGTGACGCTGTCTCTGGCTGAGTCTGAGCAGAAAGAAAGGACCATGATTGTCGATGTGTCTGGTAAATCGTCAAGTGTACTTCTGGATGGCGCGATTGATAGGCGCGTACACGACAGAATTGCCAGTGGACACACATTTTCGCTTGCGACGACCTATGACGGGGTAGACGTACGCGCTGAGGCGGTAAACGCGATCGAGACTGTAGAAGACGATAAGGGAATCCTCTACAAAGTGCCATTTCCTGAACAACTTTTCTATATACAGAGAAGGGGTAGCTTCAGGGTCTCACTGGCCGGCTTGTTCAAGGTTCCAGTCATAGTAGAAAATCATGCGGCTGCAGCTTGTAATCCACTGATTAACGCTGACTGTCTGTTATCCGATATGTCGGCTAACGGGTGTCTGGTATCTATTTCAGATTCGGTAGGAGATGCGCTGGAAGGTGTTGATTGTCCTGTGTTACTCACCTTTAAATTGCCAGAATCAGACGTCAGTATTTCACTTCTCTCTCAGTTGCGACACAGCAGGTATTTGGAGCGCTCGGCCATCTGGCTGGCGGGATTCGAATTCGTGGATGTCAAGGCGGATGTCGCCAAGGTAGTAGAGCGGCTCATGGTAGTGCTTCAGACAGCTGCCAGAAAACGAAGCCGACTGGACTAGGCTTCTCTGATCGTCTGGATCAGAATGTTCTGCTTTGGCCACGATCCCGAGCTTCGAGTGCAGCACGAAGTAACCTGGCGTTGCGATCATTGGCCTTGAATACGAAATCAAAGGCATCGCCGAGTACGGGGACCATGCCAACTACAGTTTCGATGGCTGTGTTGAGAATCATCCGCGTAATGACAGGTTTGGGAATGTCGAGACGGGAGGCTGCGTAGATGAAGTAGCCAGATAGTCCAGCGCCAAGTAAATCGCCGATGCCCGGGACCAGGCCCACAATTCCGTCCAGACCAATACGGAAACCGCCTGGTAACCGGATGGCGCTGTCCAGCAAATGTGCGTAGGCCTTGAGTCTCTCTTCTTCGGTGTTGTATAGGTTTGCTTCTTGCAAGTGGCGATGCGGTTCAGCTTCACTGGGTGTAAGGGTAGTAGCAGGTACGGTGGAATTGGCTGTATCCGGTAATTTTTGAGATAAACCGGACTTGTCTGAGTCAGGGCCGGGTTCTTGTTGATGCATGTGGTTACGCGCTGATTCGGGATTCTACATACTACTTTATCGAAGTCTGGATCTGGCGTGTGTTTATTGCGGCGTCACTAGGGTTTACTTGCGATCAGTCGCCAGAGCGCCTAGGGTTAGCCATGGAATCGGGCTGGAGACAGGGTAATATCTCCTAACGCTTTGTCGTTCTTACTCTGATGGGGTGTGGACTTGGAACGGTTGTGTCGCTTGCAGCTTTGCTTTTCGTAGAGTGTGTACGCTGGCTGAACAGCGCGCTACTGGCCAGCACACTGGACCGTTTCAAGCTGCGTATATCCAATGCCCGTTAGGTTGCCATAGCGTGTGGAGTGGCTGCAGCCCTATCAACGGCGTTCAATGCACCTATTGCGGGATTGGTGTTTGCTCATGAAGTTATTTTGCGCCACTATTCTTTGCAGGCCTTCGCGCCTACCACGGTAGCTTCAGCCAGTGGCTTTGTGGTCGCTAACGTTTAGTTCGAACGTCCGCCCCTATTTCTCGTTGCGTTCGATGGGGTTGATCACGCCTATGAGTTCGGCTTGTTTGCACTACTGGGAGTGCTGTGTGCGCTACTGGCAGTCGTGTTCATGAAATGCGTTATCGGCAGTGCAAGACTGGCTGCAAAAATGCCAGTCCATGCCTCGTAACGGCCGGCAATTGCCGGTGTCGTGGTGGGGTTTGTGGCGTTGCAGATACCTGATGTTCTGGGGATCGGCTCTGAATTGCTGCGATTCGCAACCATCGAAGGTGCTTTCAGCAATCCGGAACTGGCAGTGTTGGTAGTGTCGAAGCTGTTGCTCACCGCTCTGTGTCTCGGGGCTGGTTTTGCCGGTGGAATTTTCAGCTCGTTCTTGCTGGTTGGGATATTGTTTGGCGCTTTGTGCTGGAACTCTCTGGGTACCGCAGGTATAGAAACATCCGGTATTGCCGTCTACGGGATAAGTAGTATGGTGGCGCTGGCTAGCGCGGTCATAGGTGCGCCACTAACGGCCATATTGATCGTAGTCGAACTCACCCGTAACTATGAGCGCACCATAGCGGCGATGGTCTCGGTTGTTTTCGCTAACCTTATTGTCTTCCGACTTGCGGGGCGATCGCTGTTTGATATTCAATTGACAACTCGAGGTGTGGATTTGTCTGGCGGGCGAGACCAGGCGCAGATGCAGTACGCCAGGTTGATTGAGCTTGAGCTGTCGGGAGCTGTGACGGTTTTGCCAGAGGACACATCCGCCGCAGCGCATGCAAAGTTGCTTCGTGTAAAACGAGCGGAAGCTGTCGTGGTTGATTCATCACGAAAATTTTCAGGCGTTTTACGATTGCAGGATCTGTCATCTGATTCCACCGTGCTCGTAAAGGATCTACAGCATTCCGAACCGGTGGATTAGCTGTGCTCAATGAGCCTTCACCGCCGGATATTCTGGACATGCTGCAGGGCGAAGCGGAAGTTGCTTGTGAGGCAGGCTTGCTACTTGAGTTTGATCATGCCTCGTTAGTTGATGCCGTCAGGGGTATTGCTTCAACCATACAGCGCTCCAGTGCCGGCGAAGACCCTGCCCGTGACAGCTTCGCTCGTCACGATTTTTATCGAGGAGTATTTTCGGACTGCAGCGTGGCCCACTTGTCGTTCTCGACGTTGATCGCGTACGACGAACGCGCTTTTACCAGTGAGAAGCCGCAATACATCAAGGATCTGTTCGATCTGGAACGCTTCCCCGGAAAGCGCGCACTACAACGAAGTTTCGCAGCCTTGTTTGAGTGGGTAATGATGGCGGAGGATGTTCCCGTCAGCCAGATTTACGATCTGTTGAGTACCGAAAGGGGTTTTCGTCTGGATATGAACAGGCTGGAAAAATTGCGGGGTCACGTAACCTGTTGGGATAACCCGGCAGAAGCTGTGGCGATGTTGAACAGGGTGATGCTGTCATGGCATCTGGTTACAACGGGCGTTTCTTGGAAGCCTATAGCCGTGGTGTTCCCATCAACATGATCTGGGATGGTCAGATCATAGACCGCAGTGTCTGGGCAATACCGGCATCATCGTCAGCAAGCATGGCGACTAAACTGGCCTTCCTGCGCTTCGCGCTACACCCGAAAAGACTGGCACACATGGCGCGGCAAATTCCTTATGGGCCATTACGAAAAAGTGCCTTCAAGTATATCGGGTTGCACCCGGACTCAGGTATTGTCATGCGCGATCATCTACCAACCGCTGAGCATCATCTTGCCAACGCATTGCACCGGGATACGCGCTGGTACGCCAGAACACTGCACTTGCGCGAGGACTATTTTTCTCGCTGTCTGGATGAGGGTAAGTAATGATTAGTTGGAAACCTATGCAGTCTAGAAGGTCATCACCTTGTACCGGACCCAGCATCATGTTTCTCTTAACGTGATGCGAATGATAAAGATTGTCAAGAATGCGAAAAAAGCAGTCAGCCCCATTGCGCCTGCCGACCGTGGGCTATCGAACACATTGGCTGACTGGATGCTTGGGAGAATGTTATCAACCACTGCCTTATCCCCAGGAGGGTTCTGACTTTCAAGTGTAAAGAGATCAGGTACAGCTCCAGCGATATCTTTGAACTGGCACGTGGCCTGGTCGTCCGAGAGTGTGCAGAACAGTGCGCCGTACGTGGCATCTTGGCTTGCTGAATAAACGGAGGCCCACCGGTCTTCTGAGAGCTTTTGCTGACGGTTTCCGCGTCCCCCCCTAGACCAGACACAAAAGCAAAGGAATTACCGGGTCCGATCTGTAGTGAGTCGCCGTAGTGAGCCACGAAAATATTCTCAAAATTGTTTTTCTGACATGTTCGTGAGCTGTTGCGACAGTACCACCGTGTTTAAGACATACAGTGGAATGGCGCTGACTTAACGGATAAGCAATTGTATATGTGAGAAAAAGGCTGGCACGACTACTACGCTTTGGGTGTCTAGTACCATCCCATAGCAATCGATACCAGCCATGACTAACTGTAGTGGACGTCAACGCGTAGGGCGACTGCAATCTGTTGGCAAGTTAAAACAAAAGGCCGATGCCACCACCTTCTTCCACGTACTCACTGATGATGTGATGTTCGAGAAGCTCGAATCGCTGTTACCCGAGTATCGAGAACGGATGAATACGCCAACGGACACACTGAGTATGTTTTTGTCCCAGTCGCTCAACGCTGATCGTTCCTGCCAACATGCGGTGAATGAGTGGTTCATGAATCGACAAGGCGTTGGGTTAAGTGCCGTCAGCACCAATACTGGTGCGTACTGTCTCGCTCTGCAACGATTGCCCGAGAAGTTGATTAGTGAACTGGTTCATCACAGCGCTAATGAGTTGGTGAGAAACGTACCCACCAAATGGCTGTGGAAGGGGCGCAACGTGAAGCTGGTTGATGGCACAACACTGTCGATGCCGGATACGCCAGAGCATCAAGCGCGCTACCCCCAACCCAAGAGCCAGCAACCGGGTGTCGGCATCCCTCTGTGCCGTTTGGTAGGAATACTCGATTTGACGAGTGGCGCGGTGATAAATGTCGCGTTTGGACCCTGCGAGGGAAAGAGCAGTGGCGAGCAAGGATTACTGCGAAGTCTGCTGCACAATTTGTCCCCGGGTGACGTGCTGTTGGGCGACGCTTTTTTCCCGAGCTACTTTCTGCTGTGGACACTTCACTAGGGTATAGCAAGCCCAAAGTAAAGCCTGACTAGCTCAGTCAGTCGGACTACGATAACGCGCCGCAAGGTCTCTCTGTACGGGAGTTGCGAATCAGTCCACGTAAGGGCGTCAAAGGCAAAACGCTGGTCACCACAATGTGCTGCCTAAAGCGCTACAAAAAGGCAGATCTGAAGGTGCTGTACAAAGATTGATGGCACGTAGAACTCAACTTCAGGCATATCAAAACAACGTTGGAGATGGATGTGTTGAGCTGCAAAACGCCTGACATTGTTGATAAAGAAATCTGGATATACCTACTGGCGTACAATTTGATACGGATACTGATGGCACATTCGGCTCTGTATGTCGGCTGCCTACCTAAGCAGCTTAGCTTCAAACACAGCTTACAACTTTGGCTAGCGATGGGACGCCATGCAAGGGTTGATAGCAGTTCAGACAGGATAGCATTGCTCAATGCAATAGCGTAAAAACGTGTTGGCAATCGTCCTGGCAGAATTGAGCCAAGGCAACGCAAGAGGCGTCCAAAATATTTCCCGTGATGAAAAAGCCCCGACAGGCCGCCCGCCAAGATGTTATAAAATACGGGCATGATAAAAAGCTTGCGGCTTAAGTCAGCGCCGTTCAACTCTACCGGTAATTTCATACGCCGCTGAGTCCGTAGTGATTGCAGGGTTGATTCTTCTACTCGTGCACTAACCGTGGCTATCGGAAAGCGGTAGGTCTCAAAAACAGAAAACGCATGCGCACATTGCGTAAATCTACATTGGTGTCGACTGAGTTCAGCTCTACTAGTAGCGTGGCGAGCCCGTTTTCATCCAATGTGCCGTTGAAATTGGCAAAGCTACTGGTTTCCACCTTTGAGCCGTTTTTCACCGATTGGAACTTGATGCTGGAAGCGCCGGGATCAAGCTGCCAGCCGCCCGCCGATAATGATTCCTGAGTGTTGACGCTGACTGGCGCTATAAACAGGCTTGCGATGACGATTTGTCGGCAACACCGGAAAAGTCTCGTTAGATATTTAATGTGTAGACTCGGGGACACGACAGGGGTTTAAAGAGCAGAGAAACGCAGCGCAGTGATCAAGAGAAATCCTCATTCGTGCAGGTACTGGGTAATACGGGGCACATTTAAAAAATCCAATGGCCTGCCGCGAAGTATAGGAGAGGCGACATCGGTTCGTCACAGGTACACGATGAAAGGGAGAACTCGTCCACTTCGTGTTGATCTTGGCGATCAGGCTCTGCAGCGGGAGACGAAAATGACAGTGAGCAGGATATCTCTGTTCAGTGGCGCTGACGCTCTTTTGCAGGTAACTGCTACCATTCGAACTGGCCTCGGAGTGGTTCGCGTTCGGGGCGTATGTAAGACCTGCTATTGGTCAAATTCAAACAGTGAGCGGAATCTCAATCAGGGTGTTACATAGCGTGAAAATGAAATTTGCCGGTCTTCTCATCGGTGCTGTTAGCCTGGCGCTAGGGGCCGCAGATTCACCTGACGCGGTTGAAATAGCGGCGTGGGAAGCTGCACTGAGTACAGGTGATGCCGTCAATCTGGAACTATTCTTCGCAAAGTACCCGAACGGTGTGTTTTCCAGCGAAGCTGAAGCGTAGCTTTCTTCCATTTTGCCATCCAGTGCGAAAAACGATGAAGCGGCCCAGGCCGCCAATGGATCCGAAATCCCGTTGTATGAGCAGCCGGTCAAGGGCGATGTGTATGCAGCACAACCTCGCTCTATTCGTGAACTGGCTGAAGGCACACCGCTCTTTCCACCGGTAGAAAGTTTGCCCGTGTAGTATTGGAAAGAAGAGGTGTGCAGCAATCGTCATAACTGGGAGAAGGCTAACCTATGCTCTCAGGGTGAGTACTTTGCACAGCGAGATCAAGCTGCCATCGAACGCATACAGCATCCCTACGGCGGTTTTTTCAAATCAGCCATCAAATATTGGACTGCTAACGGTTGTGAGGAGGGTAAGCCTGTTGTCCTGTTAGACCCTGCACCGCGTACCACTACGGAGATATTTAGCGCTGATGCAATCTCTACCTTGCGTGAGCGATTCCATGTCATTGAACGAGGAAGTGTCGCGCCAGAGCACTTTATTCACAACACTTGAGTCGTGCCGCATTCATTGTTGGGCAGCCTCATCTGGATGCAACGATGATTCGGTGCCCCTCTTCTGCTGCTGAGCCGGGCAGAATTTGTCGACTTCGATGCACTGTTAAAAGCGTGTCATAGCGGTCAGATACGTGCGGCTACTGATGTATTTCCCACCGAACCGCTGGCAGTGGATCATCGACTACGAGTGACACCCAATATAATACTTTCAGCCCACCGCGCCGGCGCATTGAGCTGCGAATTGCAGGAAACTGGTGATCGCACTCTAGCGGATTTGATGCTGATGGCAGAAGGTTTACCACCACAGAACTGCAAGCGAGCAGAACACGAACTGGTTGGGCGTATGCGCAGCAAACCGGTAAAGAAAAGCTGATACGATCTACCACGCATGAGTTTTTTACAGCTAAGGCTGTGAGAAGTTGAACCGTTCGTCTCACCGCTACGGCGGATGTATAGCGATATTCCCTGGGAAATGCACAAATATGGATCCGATAGCATCAGCGCTACGTGACGTCAGAGAGTTGCTCGGAGAGAGGCTTTCTACTGGCAGTTCGATTTTGCAACAGCATAGTCATGACGAGGCCTACAGTACGCCTGCGCTGCCCGACGCTGTCGCGTTTCCAGAGACCACTCAGGAAGTATCAGCGATTATGAAGATCTGTTCGGTTCATGGCTGCCCGGTGGTGCCTTATGGAGTTGGCACGTCTTTGGAAGGGCACGTCATCCCTGTGCAAGGCGGTATCACCATCGACACCTGTCGGATGAATCAAGTGTTGACTATCAATGAGAGCGACATGGATGCGGTTGTACAACCTGGAGTCACTCGAACCCAGTTGAACACAGAGCTCAGGGCCACTGGCCTTATGTTTACAGTAGATCCCGGTGCAGACGCTACGTTGGGCGGTATGGCCGCAACGCGCGCATCCGGTACGAATACCGTACGGTACGGCACCATGAGAGAGAATGTGCTGGCCTTGGAAGTTGTTCTACCCGACGGGCAGATCATCCATACGGGTACCCGAGCCAGAAAGTCTTCGGCTGGCTACGACCTGACCCGGTTATTTGTCGGTTCGGAAGGTACCTTGGGTATCATCACGC
>ENA-ORXR01004592-ORXR01004592.1-marine-metagenome-genome-assembly--contig:-NODE-4592-length-11454-cov-4.041663_pt1 | contig 11454 bp, 7 predicted proteins | sample MGYA00237866_ERZ511479 | MGnify/ENA metagenome assembly ERZ511479 | reverse complement strand
CCCCGCGCCACAACGCGCAACAAGGTGTCACGGCGCAGCACCAGCGCGGGCAGCTGCGCGTCCAGCAGCGTGGCTGCGTCCTCCTGTGCTGTCAGTTCCAGCGCCATGTGCTGCCAGTGCAGCGTGCCGGTGCGCACGGGGGTGACCTGCGCGGGCGCCCCCGCCGATGCCAGCGCCACGATCAAGGCCTGCCCCAAGGCTGCGTGTTTGAAGCTGTCGGCCTCGGGCGTGCCGCTGTACCACGTTGCATTGCCCAGATCGAGCTGGCCGTGCCAGTCACCCAGCCCCAGATAATCAAGGCCCGCCTGCACCGCGCGGTCTGGTGCGATGGTGCCCGAAGGCCCGTCCGCGGCAACCGTGCCGAGGCTGGCAAAATCATGGATGCCGCCATGCCCCAGCCCGATGCGCGGCGCGCCCTGCGGCGTCGGCTGGGCCATGTCCACTGTCAGATCGCGGCCCGGATTACGCACCGTACAGGGTGCCGGCAACAAAAACGCAGGGCCCAGTGGCAGGGGTTCGGGCGTTAGCGCCAGCGTCACATTGTCTGGCTTGTCGCGCGCGATGGTCTGCCACAGCTCACTGGCCGCGAGACTGTCGTGGTTGCCGGGCATCAATACCCACGCCACATCCGCCGCCTGCGCCATTGCATTCAGCGCCTGCCGCGTGATCGCGGGGGCCGGTGTTTCCTGATCGAATGTATCACCCGCCAGCAAAACCGTCTGTGCGCCGTGGCGCCGCGCGGTCTGGGCCAGACCGTCCAGCGCGCTGTGACGGGCCAGCCGCAGGCGGGCACGCACGTCTTCCGGATGGCGGCCAAAAGGCTTGCCCAGATGCAAATCAGAGGTGTGCAGGAAACGGAACATGGCGGCCTTTTGACGGGGTCGGGCCCCAGTGTCGCGCCGCACAGGGGGACGGGTCAAGGCGATAGATGCGAATAATCGGTGCGGGCCTGAACTATTGCGCTATGCTGTGCGTTGGATACTGCGCCTCTCAAGTCTAAAGGAATATCATTTGGACGATCTCACCTCCATCCGCCGGTCCTTGCAGTTTCTCAGCGTGATCGCGCTGTTCGTGACTGCCTATTTTGCAAAGGACCTGATCCTACCCGTTTTACTGGGCTTTCTGCTGGCCCTCACCCTCAGCCCGATGGCGCGCGCGCTGGGGCGGGCGGGGCTGCCCAGTGGCCCGGCTGCGGTGCTGCTGGTGGGTATGGCGGGGGTCGGCGTGTTCAGCCTTGTGGCCATGTCGGCGGGCACTATCGCGATGTGGTCGGATGAATTGCCGCGCATGGGCAGCCAGATACAGGCCAAGCTAAGCGGCGTCTCGGAGACGGTTGAAACCGTGCGCCGTGCCACCGAGGAAGTCGAGAAGATCAGCGCCCCCGAGGGTGGCACACGCGAGGTCGTCGTGAAACAACCCGGTCTGCTGAGCAGCGCGCTGGATACCGGCGTGACGCTGGGGGGGACGCTGGCGGTGACGCTGATACTGGCGATGTTCCTGCTGGCCTCGGGCAATATGTTCTACGTCAAGCTGGTGCAGTCGTTTCAAACGCTGACCGGCAAGAAACGCGCCTTGTCTGCCGTCTATGCTGTTGAGCAACGCGTGTCGCGGTATCTGCTGACGATCACGCTGATCAATGCGGGGCTGGGCCTGTCGATCTGGGTGCTGCTGGCGGCACTGGGTCTGCCGGGTGCGCATATCTTCGGCATGGCGGCCTTTTTGCTGAACTTTCTGCCCTACATCGGCGGGGTGATCGGGTCGGTGATTGTGGGGGCCTATGCGGTGATTACCTTTGACAGTGTGGGCTATGCGCTGCTGGCGCCGCTGGGTTATCAGATCCTCACGGGGATCGAGGGGCAGTTCGTGACCCCGTGGCTGGTGGGCAAGCGGCTGGAGGTCAACACGGTTGCGGTGTTTCTCACGGTCGTGTTGTGGGGCTGGCTGTGGGGGTTTGCCGGCGCGCTGATCGCGGTTCCGTTTCTGGTGGTGTTCAAAGTGGTCTGCGAAAACGTCGAGGCGCTGCATATTTTCAGCAACTTTCTGGACAACCGCACCGACGAGCATCCGGAGGGTGTCGAGGACCAGCCGCGCGCCACCTGAGAACAGGCAGCGCGCGGCAGTCGCTGTGCGGCTAGCCCGCCAGTGACGGCAGCCACAGCACAATCGCGGGGAAGGCCACCAGCAGGGCAATCGTCACAGCATCCGCAAGGAAGAAGGGCATCACGCCCTTGAACACGTCCTGCACCGTCAGGTCATCGCGCACACCCGCCACCACAAAGCAGTTGAGGCCGATGGGCGGCGTGATCAGACAGAACTCTGCCATCTTGACCACGAGGATGCCGAACCAGATCGCACACATCGGGCCGGACATGCCGAACGCACTGTCGGCGGCGGCGACGTTCTCACCGCCATTGAGGGCCATGACCGCCGGATAGACCACCGGCAGCGTCAGCAGCAACATGCCAATCGCGTCCATGAACATGCCCAGCACGGCATAGGCCAGCAGGATGCAGATCAGGATCGTGATCGGAGCCATCTCCAGCCCTGTGATCCACTCCGAGAACGCAGCGGGCAGTTCCGCAAAGCCCAGAAACCGCACATAGATCAGCACGCCCCAGATGATCGAAAAGATCATCACCGTCAGCTTTGCCGTCTCGATCAGCGCTTCCTTGAGCTTCGCCCAGCGCATGCCCCGGTAGAGGGCCATCAGGAAGATGATAAAGGCCCCGACCGCGCCCCCCTCGGTGGGCGTGCCCCACGCATCGCCGAACGGGTTGTAGACAAAGAAGATGATGATCACGACCACCGCTACGATGGGCAGCGCGGGCGGCAGGCTTTCGAACCGTTCGCGCCAGGTAAAGCCCGACACGGGCGGGCCTACGTTTTTCCAGATCAGCGCGATGCCGATAATCAGGCTGGCATAGACGATGGCGGAAAACACACCCGGAATGAACCCTGCAAGCAGCAGCATGCCCACGTCCTGTTCCACGATGATCGCGTAGATGACCAGAATAGCCGAGGGCGGGATAAGCGAGGCAAGCGTGCCCCCCGCCGCCACGACCCCTGCCGCGAACTGTTTGTTGTACCCGATCTTGAGCATCTCGGGGATCGCGATGCGGGCGAAAACCGCCGCCGTGGCCACCGATGCGCCCGACACAGCGGCAAAACCCGCAGTGGCGAAAACGGTCGAGACAGCCAGCCCGCCGGGGACCCAGGCGATCCAGCGTTTGCACGCCTCGAACAGCGCCGTCGTCAGCTTGGCGTGATAGGCGAGATAGCCGATCATAATGAACACAGGGATCAGCGACAGGACCTGCGCGCTGACCTTGGAGTGCGGCGTGAGGCCTGCGATCTTTGTGCTGATCTCGACCGCTTTCCAGAAACGCTCGGGGTCATAGTCAAACCCGTTCCAGCGCAGCCAGATCAGCCCGATATATCCGGCAAGGCCCGCAGCAAAGGCCACGCGCATCCCCAGAACAACCATAAGCAACATCCCCGCAGAGACGTAGATGCCAATTTCAATGGGTTCCATCAGTCGGCCCCTTCCAGAATTTTCGCCTCGGCCAGTGCCTGCTGCTCAATCGTGAGCGACAGCGGCACAGCGACGGGGTTTTCCAACCCCAGCACCAGCGCACGCCCGTACCCCCACGCCTGCAAGACCAGCCGCAACATCAGTACGGCAAAGGCAAAGGGCACCACCAGTTTGCTGGGCCAGATCGGCAGGTTCACGTCAATCGAGCTGTCGCGCGAACAAAAGGGCCGCGTGCAGTCGAACGAGCGTTCGAAATGCTCCCATGCGCCATAGGTCAGCCCGACGATCAGCAGCAGCATCAACAGAACCGAGATCAGCTCGAACAACCACAGGATCCGACCCTTGAGCGCGTTGACCAGCATGTCCATGCGGATGTGGGTGCCGTCGCGCGCGACGAAAGACACGCCCATGATCGCGATGACCGGCATCGCCGCCTCGATGTAGTCGACATAGCCCAGCAGCGGGCTGCCGAAGAATTTGCGCGCCGTGACCGAATAGGCCGCCAGAAACATCAGTGAAAAAATCGCGAACCCGCTCAGCAATGCGCAAAACCGCTCCAGCGGTAGCAGCATCCGGTCGAGTTTACTCAGTAGGCTGGAATCCTCCAGCACCGCGGCAGAACCTGCCATAGCGAACACCCCCCTTTTCGCCCTTGTACAAAAAAGGCTGCGCGTGTGCCGCGCAGCCTTGTGTCATGTGGTGCGGGGCGCGACTGCCCCTGCCCCGATCAGCTGCCGCTTTTCGCGTCGGCAAGGGTTTTGACAACCAGATCATAGAGTTCCTGCCCCGGCAGGTTCTGCGCTTCCATGTCGGCGATCCATTTGTCACGGATCGGGTCCGCAGCGGTCGAGCGGAAGGCCGCAATCACGTCATCCGCGATCTCGACTTTTTGCACGCCCTTTTCTTCCAGCACAGTATCCCAGCGCTTGAGCAGCTCTGCATAGTTGGCAAGGTAGTGATCCAGCGCCTCGTCGACGGAGCTGTCCAGCGCCTCACGCTCGGCGTCCGACAGGCTCTCGTAGGCGTCGATGTTCACAACCACGGGGCAGTTGACCGTGCCGGGGTTGAGGTTGGCCGTCCACCAGTCCGCCTCGTTGATGGTGCCAAAGCTGAGGTGGGCGTGCTGGGCAAAGGCCACCGTGTCGACGACACCGGATTCCATCGCCTGAAACGCCTCTGTGGCGGTCACGGATGTCGGCACACCGCCAACGGCCTCAAAGGCCTGGCCGATGCCGCCTGTCGCCCGCACGCGCATGCCTTTGAAGTCTTCCAGCGTGGCGCGCGGGTCACCTGTGCCAACCAGATTATACTGCGGCATGGGCGAGGTCATCAGCAGCTTTGCGTTCCACTGCGCCATTTCCTCGGCGGCGGCAGGGTGGCCATAGACGGCTTTGGACACAGCGACTTCCTGCTCGAGGTTCTCGACCCCCAGGAAGGGCAGCTCCAGCACGGTGACGACGCGGTTCTTGTCACGGTGGTAGCCCGCGCAGAACTGCGCCATCTCGAAGGCGCCAATGGAAATCCCGTCAAGGTTTTCACGGTTCTTGGACAGCCCGCCATAGCTGACGTTCATGGTGAATTCGCCGTTGGTCTTTTCGCTCACCAGCTCGGCCAGCTTCTCGACATGCTCGGTGAACGCGCGGCGCTTGCCCCAGACAGAGACATTCCATTCGGTCGCCATCGCCTCGGCGGCAAAGGCAAAGGACACGGTGCTGACAACGGCACCCACAACAAATTTGTTCATTTTCGACTCCCATCGTTTTTTATGAGGCTGCCCTCCGTTGGCACAGCGCCTATCGCGCGCGCCAGCAACCTCCCTGCACAGCAGGACAACCGCATGAAAGACTGCAATGGCGCAGGATACAAGCATCCTTGCCAAAAAATCAGGGTAATCGGAAAGTTTATTGTAATTCAAACGCTTGGACCCGCATTTCCAGCGAGTGCAGAACACCGCCGCCCCCGTTTGTGCGCGCAGTCACACAGATGCCGCATCAGCCGTGCGGAAATCCGCACAAGGATGGCAGCACATTTACAAATGATTTTCACTCTAGTGAAAATTTCTTAACAAATACCGCAGTCCGCCCTTGCGGCATATTCCAATGCCCGCCCATCCTTCATAGTATCGCGAAAAACCAGCCCGACCGGCCCGCACAAGGGCCGCGCCAATCGGGCACAACGGAGGACCCCACCCCATGTCGGACGCCGCAAAAACCTATCCCCCCAGTGCCGAACTGGCCGCCGCCGCCCACGTCGATGCTGAAAAATATGACGCGATGTATGCCGCCTCGCTCAGCGACCCTGACGGGTTCTGGGGTGCACAGGCACAGCGCGTCGACTGGATTAAAAATCCGACACAGGTGCGCGATGTGGATTTCACTCTCGGGCAGGTCAAAATCAACTGGTACGCGGACGGGCAGCTGAATGTCGCGGCCAATTGCATCGACCGCCACCTCGAGACGCGCGGCGCGCAGACCGCAATCATCTGGGAGCCGGACAGCCCCGACGAGGCCGCGCAGCACATCACCTACCGCGACCTGCAAGCGGGCACCTGCAAAATGGCAAACATCCTCAAGGATCAGGGCGTGGGGCGCGGCGACCGCGTGATCATCTACATGCCGATGGTGCCCGAAGCGGCCTTTGCCATGCTGGCCTGCGCGCGGATCGGTGCGATCCATTCCATCGTGTTCGCGGGGTTTTCGCCCGATGCGCTGGCCGCACGGGTCAACGGCTGCGAGGCCAAGGTCATCATCACCACCGACGAGGCCCCGCGCGGCGGGCGCAACACCCCGCTCAAGGCGAACGCGGACAAGGCGCTGGCCCAATGCGACGCGGCGGTCAAATGTCTGGTGGTCCGGCGCACGGGCGGGGACGTGGCCTGGGACGCGGCGCGCGATGTGGATTACACCGCCCTCAGCGCGACCGCCTCCGACACCTGCGCGCCAGAGCCGATGAATGCCGAGGACCCGCTGTTCATCCTCTACACCTCCGGCTCTACCGGCCAGCCCAAGGGGGTCGTGCACACCACGGGCGGTTATCTGGTCTATGCCGCGCTGACACACGAGACGACCTTCGACTATAAGGACGGCGATATCTTCTGGTGCACGGCGGATGTCGGCTGGGTCACGGGCCACAGCTATATCGTCTATGGCCCGCTGGCCAACGGGGCGACCACGCTGATGTTCGAGGGCGTGCCGACCTATCCCGATGCCAGCCGGTTCTGGCAAATCTGCGAAAAGCACAAGGTCAACCAGTTCTACACTGCACCGACCGCGCTGCGCGCCCTGATGGGTCAGGGCAACAGCTTTGTGGAGGGGAGCGATCTGTCGTCGCTGCGTATCCTTGGCACTGTGGGCGAGCCAATCAACCCAGAGGCGTGGAACTGGTACAACGAGGTTGTGGGCGGCGGGCGCTGTCCCATCGTGGACACATGGTGGCAGACCGAAACCGGCGGCCACCTGATGACCCCCCTGCCCGGCGCACATGCGATGAAACCCGGCTCTGCGATGAAGCCGTTTTTCGGGATCAGACCTGTCGTACTGGAACCCACCACCGCCGAGGAGCTGCAAGGCAATCCTGCCGAGGGTGTGCTGTGCATCGCGGACAGCTGGCCGGGGCAGATGCGCACCGTCTGGGGCGATCACGACCGGTTCGAGAAAACATATTTCGCGGATTATCCGGGCTATTATTTCACCGGCGACGGCTGCAAGCGCGATGCAGATGGCGATTACTGGATCACGGGGCGCGTCGACGACGTCATCAATGTCAGCGGACACCGCATGGGCACCGCAGAGGTCGAGAGCGCGCTGGTCGCCCATAAATCCGTGGCCGAAGCCGCCGTTGTCGGCTACCCGCACGAGATCAAGGGCCAAGGCATCTACTGCTACGTCACACTGATGTCGGGCGAGGAATATACCGATGAGCTGCGCAAGGAGCTGCGCACATGGGTTCGCAGCGAAATCGGCCCCATCGCGGCCCCAGACCTGATCCAATGGGCCCCCGGCCTGCCCAAAACCCGGTCCGGCAAAATCATGCGCCGCATCCTGCGCAAGATCGCCGAGAACGACCACACCACGCTGGGCGATACCTCGACGCTGGCGGACCCTTCGGTGGTCGAGGATCTGATCGAGAACCGCATGAACCGCTAGCGGCCAGCGCGGCGGATGAAACGAAAAAGGCGCCCCTTGCCAGTCGGGGGCGCCTTTTTTAATCTGCTGCGCGGTGGTCGTTACGCCGCAGGGATCAGCAAGCGTTGGCCGATCTGGATTTTCTCCGGTGAGCTGAGCAAGGTCCGGTTTGCCTCATAGATGCGCAGGTAGTCATTGGTCACGCCATAGAACTGGAGCGAGATATACGCAAGGCTGTCGCCCGCCTCCACGGTGTAGAACCGCTCCCCTGCGGTGTTGAGGGGGGCTGCGGCCTCTACCGCGCCGGAATCGGCCAGCAGCGCCACGGCTTGCGCGCGGATGTCCTCTGCCGCTGCACGCTCTGCTGTGCCGCCGTTTGACAGGCTCCGCTCCAGCAGATCGAACAGGATCACGCGCCCGTCATAGGACCCGTCGCTGCCCTTGACCGAAGGGTTGAACGCGATCATGTCCGCTTGTGCGGCCGAGGCCAGCAGCCGCTCCAGCTCTGCCTGATCCTCGCTGTTGTCGGGAAAACGGATGCGCAACTGGCCCGTGGTGCCGTCTGCGCTGCGGGCATCCACATCCACGGTGTATTTGCCCGCAACGGCTGCGGCCGCCAGCTGGTTCACGCCGTGGATCGCGACCGACATCAGTTCGCGCCGCGCCTCTTCCTGCGCGATGGCCGCCGAAACAAACGGATCCTCCGAGCGCGAGATCAACGCGTTGATCCGATCAGCGGTCGAGGCATCAGCGGTCGCGCCGTCGGCAGGTGCGGACGTCGCAGAAACAGGCGCTGGCGCAGAAGCCGTGACAAGGTTTTGCAGCACGGCAGTTTGCGAGGGCTGTGGCGCGTTTTCGACCGACAGCAATTCCAGCGGCGCGTTGCGCGACACATCCATCCCGCCTGCCCCCTGCTGCATGTTCTCAAGGATTTGCGTCATGCGGGCAAGCTGCTGACGCTGGTCTTGCCATTGCAGATAACCGACCGTCAGACCGATCCCGATCACGAACGACAGACCGCCCGCAATCAGCAAGACCGGCAATACCGATCTTTGACCAGCGCCCGCTTGCCCCGACACTGTCTGAGCGAACTCGTTTTGCCCCGCTTGCTGCGGGCTCCCGTTGAATGAGATCATGTCTTTAATCCTCGACCTGTGCTGCGCTTGAATTCGGAGAAACAACCCGCACCCACGCCAGAGCAAGGTCCGGCGGACGACCCTAGCAGGCCCCCGATACCGGCACGCGCCTGAAGATCAGTATGACACTGTGTCATCTGTGCTGCTTCCCTCTCACCGCCACAAATTCTTGCGGCCACTGCCGGTTAAGTGCCGACATTTTGTGTCTTTGCGCATTTATAGGCACGCGGATACCCGCCGGTCAAAGCGTTACTCCCTGATTTCCCCTTGAACCCGCGTAAGTTGAAGCAGGTACGGGAATCTTTTTTTCCCCGGATTGCTTCATCCCCTGCTTCGCGCCGCCCTCGGGATGCAAATAACGCCGTTTTCGCCGTTTTCTTTTTGTATCCGGCGCTAAGTTACCTTGTGCGTGACATCATGCGGCCACAGCATGCCCGTAGCCTCTGCAACATGGATACTGGACAAACATACCCCCGCGTGGCACCGCTGCGACAAATGGAGACTGACATGAAAAGCTTTGTGCCCGACCCTGCCCGCACGACCGATCTGCGGCGCGCGTTGGGGCAATTCGGCACGGGTGTGGCGCTGATTACCGCGCAGACCGATGCAGGCCCGTTGGGCATGACAGCCAACTCTTTTTCATCCGTTTCGCTGGACCCGCCGCTGGTGCTGTGGTCTGCCGCGCGCAATTCCAAACGCCACGACGCCTTTGCTGGTGCTGCGGCATTTTGCATCCATGTTCTAAGTGCGGAACAAATGGATGTGGCGACGCATTTTGCCGGTCAGGGCCATGATTTCAGCCCCTATGATTGGGGTGATGGACCCAACGGTGCGCCAACGCTGCACGGCTGTCTTGCGACGTTCCACTGTGCGGCCTACGCTGTGCACGGTGCGGGCGATCATTCGATCATTCTGGGCCAGATCACGTCGGCGGCCATCCAGCCGGATGAACGCGACGGGCTGTTGTTCAAACGCGGCCGCTTTGGCCGGTTCACGCCCGATCAGTAATCCTTTTCGTAGAAGATACCGACCGATGAATTCCCGTCCGATCCCAGCGTCGCCTTGCCCTTGAGGTTGGGTGTGATGTCGATGTTCAGCGACACCTCACCCGTCCCGTCAGAGGCGGCCGTCACATCCGTATAGACGTTGTCGGACAGATATTTGCCCACGCGCAACGCTGTCTCGCCGCTGTCGGTAGTGGTCACGTCCAGATCATCCAGCCCGAACCGGTCGCGCAGGTTGCCAACCACGCCGTTACCGCCACGCCCTGCAAGGGTGGCCACGGCATTGGCCAGTTGCAACGCCTGAAACGCCGAAATCTCTGCCAGATTGCGCCCGAACAACAGCTGCGCCAGCACCTCGTCCTGCGGACCGGCGGGGGTGCTCTCAAAGCTGACTTCGGGCGCGTCGGCAGGCCCTTCCACAATAATGCTGGCCGTGCCGTTCTGGGTCGAGGTGGTCGAGACAAAGCGGATGTAGGGCACCAGCCCGCCCTGAAACTGCGCCGTCCCTTCAGCGAGGTCAAAGCGTTTGCCAAGGATGTCCAGACGCCCGCGTGCCAGATCGAAACGGCCCGCCGAAATGATGTTGTTCGTATCCCCTGTGAGCCTGAGACGCCCGCCCAGTTCCGCATCCAGCCCGCGACCGCGCACGAAAATCCGCCCCGGCGCATCGACGGTGATATCGAGGCCGAAACCGGCCTCTGCGGGGCCGCGCGCGACCGGATCACTTGCCGCGCCCTCCTCAAGCAGACCGGCACGGCGGCGCGTCGCAAGGTTGCCCGCATCCGCGCCGATATGGGTGATGGGCGGGATGTCCCCGATGCTGGTCAACCCGGTCGATGGGACCTTTATCAGCGTTTCCTCGACGGTGATGCCGCCGCTTATGCCCGCGCCACCCGTCAGCGGGCCAGACAGCCGCAACCCCCCGCTGAGCGAGGTGCGGTAGAGGCGCGGATCGACCAGTGCCAGCCCTTCGAGCCGGATCGCGAGGTCGGCAGGCAGCGCACCCGCCAACCCCACAGTGCCGCGCACGCCCAGCCGCCCGCCTGTCGTGGCGGCCGCCGTCACGTCCAGATTTGCCGTGCTGTTGGCCAGCCGGATGTTCGCGTTGATCCCTTCCAGTGCGATACGCAGATTGGGGGCCGACAGGCTTGCACCTGCGGTCGTGATGGTGCCGCTGAGTGCGTCCAGACCCGCAGGCCCGTTCAGCGCCAGATCAAAGCGCGCCAGCCCTTGCAGGCTGCGCGGTGCAATGAACGGCGCGCTGAGGCCCAGAGGCGCCGAGCCGCGGATCGCCATGTCCAGTCGCCCGTCGTTTCCCGCCAGCCCCGCGACGCTTGCCTGTGTGCCAGAGGGGCCGCGCAGGGACGTGTCCACCTGCCAGCCACGCGGCGTCATGTTGGCCCGCCCGTTGACATTCAGCGGGCCGGGCAGCTTTGGCACCAGCGCCGCGACATTGGGCAGCGCCAGCGTGAAATCGACATTCGCATCCGGTCCCGTCACAACCCCGCGCACCGACGCACGGCTGTTGTAGGGACCAAAGGCATTGGTATTCACCGCAAGGCCCTGCGGCGTCTGGTTGAGGTTGCCTGTCGCGCTCAGACCGCCGCTAAAGCCGGGGGCGAGCGGTGCAACATCGGGCATCCGCACATCAAAGCGCA
>ENA-ORXR01004590-ORXR01004590.1-marine-metagenome-genome-assembly--contig:-NODE-4590-length-11456-cov-3.684419_pt1 | contig 11456 bp, 11 predicted proteins | sample MGYA00237866_ERZ511479 | MGnify/ENA metagenome assembly ERZ511479 | reverse complement strand
TCGGGGCGGGGTTTTTGGCCTTTATCCTCTTTACCTCAAATCCGTTTGAAAGGCTGAACCCTGTGCCGATGGACGGCAATGGATTGAACCCTATTTTGCAAGATCCCGGTCTCGCGTTTCATCCGCCATTTTTATATCTCGGCTATGTCGGGTTCTCCTTGCCGTTCAGTTTCGCCGTTGCTGCGCTCATTGAAGGACGCGTGGATTCTGTTTGGGCGAAATGGCTGCGGCCTTGGGTTTTGACCGCGTGGAGCTTCCTCACCATCGGCATCGCATTGGGGAGCTTCTGGGCCTATTACGAGCTCGGTTGGGGCGGTTGGTGGATGTGGGACCCCGTCGAGAATGTCAGCTTCATGCCGTGGCTCGCCGGAACCGCCCTGCTCCACTCTATCTTGGTTTTAGGGACACGCCACAGTTTGGCGGGTTGGACCGTCTTGCTCGCCATTACGACATTTGCGCTCTCCCTTATCGGGACCTTTGTGGTGCGGTCGGGAATCTTAGTCAGCGTCCATGCCTTTGCCGTAGACCCGGAGCGCGGCGTATTTTTGCTTTTGCTGCTGGGTATCGCGACGGGCGGCGCATTGACGCTCTATGCTTTGCGAGCGCATACATTACGGGACCCCGTGCCATTTAACGCGACGTCTCGGGACGGCGCATTGGTTCTCAATAACCTCCTCCTGAGCGCAGCTTTGGCGACGGTGTTTCTCGGGACATTTTACCCAATCTTTATCGACGCGCTGGACGGATCGAAAATCAGCGTCGGCGCGCCCTATTTTGAGCTGACCTTCACTCCCATTATGTGCCTGCTTATCTTGTTCATGGGCATCGGCCCCATGTTCAAATGGCGCGTGGATACGCTCAAACGGCTGCGCGTGCCGATACTGCTGACGCTCAAAGTCGCCGCAGTTATCATTGTGCTGACCGCCATTGTCGGAAACTCCATCTTGGGCGCTTTGGCGCTGGGTCTGGCAGCATGGTTAGCCTTTGGTACAATTTTCGCCATCGGACGAAAAGCCAATTGGAGCAGAACCGGGCTACGCGCGCAACCGGCCTCGACCTGGGGCTTTGCGGGAGCGCATATGGGCGTTGCGATTTTCACCGCAGCCGTTACCGCCATGAGCGTTTGGGGCACCACGGATATTGGCACGTTGAAAGTCGGCGACAGCCTGTCTCTCGGCAAATATACCTATACGCTGGAAGATGTAGGCGGCGGGCAACGCGATAATTATAACTTCCTCGCGGGCGAAATTCTGGTCACGAAAAACGAACGCAAGGTCACAACGCTCTCGACCGAGCGCCGCTTCTACCCCGTTCGCAATCAACTCACGACGGAGGCAGGATTACATCTCTCGCTCGGCCAAACCCTGTTCGCCAGTATTGGCGAAGGCGACCCCGAGAGCGGCTTTGTGGTGCAAGTCTATCGTCATCCTTTTGTTGTTTGGATTTGGCTCGGTGCGCTCCTTATGGCGCTATCGGGCTTTACCGCTTTGGCGGATCGGCGCTTGCGCCTGCCAAAGGCGGCGGAGGCCGAAGCATGAAGCTGCGCGGCCTCATACCCCTCTTCGGATTTCTGATCCTTGTCGGCGCATTGGCCTTTGGTCTTACCCGCGATCCTCGGGTATTTCCCTCGGAACTCATCGAAAAACCCTTCCCGGAATTTGCGCTGGAAAATCTGGAAGGCGACCAAATTATCGACTCGTCCGTCTTGCGGGGGAAAGTCAGCCTTGTTAGTGTCTTCGGGTCGTGGTGCGCTGCCTGCGTGACCGAACACCCGCAGCTCATGGCACAGCGGAATAACCCCAACATCCAACTGGTCGGCATTGATTGGCGAGACAAGCGAGACGCTGCCAATCGCTGGCTGGTGCGACATGGTAATCCCTATGACGTCGTCATTTTCGACCCCAACTCAAAACTCATCGTCGAGCTCGGCGTGACGGGCGCGCCGGAGACCTTTATCGTCGATCGCGCTGGAAAAATTCGCTATAAACATGTCGGAATTATCACGCCAAAAGATTGGGAAAATACGCTTCAACCGCTCGTGGAAAGCCTGCAATGAGATGGGTACTTGTCATATGGCTCTGCTTTGCGGGCACGGCTTTCGCGCAAACCTCGCCCGAGGAACAGCGCGCCCGCGACATTGGTGCACAGCTCCGCTGTGTCGTCTGCCAGAACCAATCCATCGAGGAATCCGATGCGCAGCTCGCACAGGATATGCGCCGCGTCGTCCGCGAACAACTTGCCACGGGTGCGTCTGATGAGGCCGTGATTGAACATATCCGCGAGAGTTACGGCGACTATGTTTTGCTAAAACCGCCCGTGCAATCGAATACCGTTATTCTCTGGTTTCTTCCGGCGTTGCTGGTTTTGCTCAGCTTGGGGTGGTTCATGCTTCGCCGGAAGCGGGTGGACAGCCCCGCCAGCGTCGAGCCGCTCTCGGGTAACGATGACGCATTGCTGAAAAAACTCATGGATGATGGCTCATGATCTGGGTGCTCGGTATAGTTCTGGCTTTGGTTGTCGGCCTTTATCTTGCGGCGCCCTTTCTGGCGAAAGAGACGGCTGAAACCAAAGCGAATGAGATTGAAGCCTACCGCAATGAATTGAAGGCGATAGAGCGCAGCGAGGCGCCGGAGAAAGCTAAAAGAGCTATTCTGCAAGCGCGTCTGCTAAAAGCGGCCAAAGCGGATGCGCCGCTCGCGGGCGCGCGGTCTTGGACTTTCCCGGTGGTGATTTGCTTGGCCTTGGTTGGTGGCAGCGCCGGGATTTACGGCTTTATCGGCTCGCCGAATTTTACACCTGAAACGCGGCAGCCGCCGCCACCAGTGATGGCGGAAAGGCCTACACCCGATTTCAAAGATTTACTGCCGCAGTTCGAAGCCCGTCTGGCGGAGAACCCGAATGATGCGCTGGGTTGGACGCTTTATGGCCGCACTCTGATGTTGGCAGGAGATACGCCCGCAGGTCTGCGCGCCTATGAAAAAGCGCTGGAGCTAACAGACACGCCTGACATTCGCCGCGAATATGAAGCGGCGCAGAAATTTGCCGCACAAGTCCAAGCCGGCCCCATCCAGTCCGGTCGCCGCGCCGAAGACATCGCCGCCATGCAAACCCTTTCGCCCGAAGATCGAACCGCCGCAATTGAAAGCATGGTCGAAAGCCTGCGCGCGCGCTTGGAAACCGATCCGAATGACCCTGAAGGCTGGGCCCGCTTGCTGAGGTCCCGCCAAGTTTTGGACCAGATTGACGCCGGGAAAATCGACATTGAAAATCTGCGCAAGGCCCTGCCCGAACAAGCGGATGCGATTATTGCGCAATCCGGCTGGACGCATTAATCCGCCCAGACTTCTTGATGATTGACGCGGAGCACGCGGCGCGCGGGGCGATTGTCCAAGAACACCTCAACCTCGGACTCCGTGAATAATCCGCGAATAGCAGCTTGGTCGCCATCTGAACATCCATCGAAATGGTCCCACAACCGCTGCGCCAGATAGAAACGATACGCCATGACCACAGTCTTCACTTTGTGACCGCGCCAGTTGAATTCGGCAAAACCCATGCTGCGCTCCGGCTTGGCATCGGGCTCTCCCGTTTGTTTTGACAGCCACGCATCCGCGAATTCGACATGGGCCGAGAACTCAGCGCCATATTCTACGCCCACATATGTCATCAAGTTTTTGAGCGTATCGGGGATATCGTTCCCTGTGAACAGAGCCGTCGGCGGTTTCTCCACCGTGTGCTCCTCAAGCTGTTCCGGTCGGTTCATACGCTCCACCCAACTATAGACACGGGGCGCGGTAGATTTCATCAGCGACGCCGGGTTCGGGTCCCGTGCCAAATGCGCAAAGAGCGGATTGAACAGCCCGTAATCCCCAACCGTCGGCGCATTGCCCAAAAGATAATAGCTGTTCGTCAAATGCGTCTCGTAAAGCGAGAGGAATTCGGCGTAGCTTTTCTCAATCGTCTCAAATGTTTCGGGCGTCACGCCAAAGGCCGCTCCCGCCTTGCGCATCCGGCCCGAGGCATGGTCGAACATAGCCGCCCGGCCTGCGACGTCAAAATGCGCAGGGAAAGCATCTTGGAAACTGAGTTTGATAAAATCCAAATTGTCTTCGTCAAAATTCCAGCGGTAATGCATGGCGGGGCGCAGCAGGCCTTCATTGCCGAACAGCTCGAATAGATGTGCAACGGCCCGCGTGACGGGGTCCTCGGGATAGAGCGGCTCTCTACCGTAACCCTGAATTTCAAGATAATCCAAAATATCCGTACCATCCTGAACAATCTCTCCGGCAGGCGTTTCGATCACGGGTATAATAAAGCGGCCAATGAGAGGCATAATCTTACCGGTGTAGTCAGAATGCCCCGCGCCGCGCTCCGTCACATTGATCCGGTTGCGGCGCATGAACGCGCGCGCCTTGCCAGTATAGAGCGAGGCCTGCATACCATAGAGGATGAAGTCTTTATTCGGCATTGTGTGTCTCCTGCGTGATACATCACGGTTTAGCGGTTGGCGTGACGCGTCTGGCCGCGCAAATCAAATAACGAAACTGAAAGCGGGTTAAATGGGATTGAAGTCATATCTTGTGCCGCGCGTTGCAGAAAAGATTTTTAGCGGCGACACGCTGGAGAAAAACCGTGCTAAATTTGAGCGCGAACGCAAAAGAGCCAGCGGGCCTCATGTCGTCGAATTTTTTAACGACCCGTCTGATCCCTATTCGCAACTCTTGGCGAAAGCCCTCTTTGATTTTGAAACCCATTATGACGTGGCATTGGAAACCCACATCGTTGGGCCGCCCGCAGCTGACGCCACCCCGGAAGCGGAGAAGTTGCGCATCTATGCGAAATTCGACGCGGCACGGCTCGCAAGTAAAGCCGGGATTGATTTTGATCTCGTGGAAACTCCGCCGGCGGAAAATACCGATAAAGCTAATGTCAGATTGGCGGAGCTCGGCCATTATCAGGGCGGGATGCTCTATTATGGCGGCGAATGGTATTGGGGGTTGGATCGCCTACATTATTTGGAAGCAAGGCTTTCAGACTTAGGGCTGGGGACCAATAACGTTATCTATACGCCGCCAACCGTGCCCTCTGGTCAAGGCGCGACGGGAACGGAGCTACACTGGTATCTGTCCTTCCGCTCTCCCTATTCTGCCATTGTCCGAGATCGCGTGAAAGCCTTGGCAGAGGCTTATGGCGCGACGCTGAAACTGCGGTTCGTCCTGCCAATGGTCATGCGCGGCCTGCCCGTCTCTCCGTTAAAAAAGAAGTATATCCCGAGAGATACCGCAAGAGAAGCGCATCGTCTGGGCGTTCCGTTCGGGCGAATTTGTGACCCTGTCGGCAAACCGGTGGAACTCGCTTATTCGCTCCTGCCTTGGGCACGAGGGAAAGGACGGGACTATGAATATGCCAATAGCTGGCTGAGAGGCGTGTGGGCCGAGGGCATTCATGCAGGCGGCGAGCGAGGCCTTCGTAAAATTATTGAGCGCGCGGGATTGGACTGGAGTGAAGCGAAGACCATCATCGGCTCAGATGACTGGCGCGCGGAAGCCGAGGCCAACCGCGTCGAGATGATGGATCACGGCATTTGGGGCGTGCCCAGCTTTCGGATCGGTGACACCATCACATGGGGGCAAGACAGGTTATGGGTGATTGAGGACACCCTGAAATCAATGTCGAGCCAGAGCTAAACAGCCACATATATAAAGAAAAGCTCTCGGCAGACGTATCCGATCAGCATTTTTTCGAAAAGTTTCCGAAATTAACGGAAAAGTAACTGTGAATCTGCTAGGTTTTTATCACAGCCTGCTTGAAATTTCGCCCTTTTGTAGAAGTTTCAAATATTTTTTGACCTCTAAGTGATTGAAAAACAACGATAGTTATGTCGTTGAAATTTCAACTCTTGAAAATTCAATCATTCTTTACACTTACCTGCCATGTTCAGCGCATAGGAAATGGGCCAGTCAAAAAATTGACGGCGAAAGGGTAGTAAAATGAAACTGATTAAAACAGCCATCGTTACTGGAATTCTAGTTCTCAGCGGAACATCTGCATTTGCAGGCACTGCGGATACATCATTCAATACAGTTGAAACGACGCGTCAGGTCCACATCGTAAAAGCGCCTGTCCTACTCGAGACCCGTGTAAACACACCAAGAAAAATTAAGCGCGTCGTCATTCAGCCCGTCGATACACTCGTTGTCAGAGACGCCTCAACGGCCGATCACAGCCCATTTGTTTTCCAAACCGGAAAGCATGCGAACACAAAATCAAAAATGTATCGCCCGGCTATGACAAAAACAAAGGCCATGCCAAACCTCTTCAAGAAGTAGAGCGCTCTCCACCCTGAACTCTCTTCTTGAGACCCCTTGCATTCTGTTCCCCGCGCGGGGGACGTTCGCGCTCAGTAACATGAACGCCCTTAGCTATCGGCCAATCATCCAGCCAAAACTCCCACCCTACATCCTTTTGGTTTTTCCACCGAATATCACCCTGACGAGCGGCCCACACGCTTGTTAGGGTGATACTTTTTTATGCTGGCACAATTTTTCTAAGCAAATTTTCCAAGAGGCCGCGACCGATCTGTTTGCGGGCGTTCGCAGCCAAGATGCGCTCATATGCCTAACTTCGTTCTAGGACTATTCCGCCGCGTTATTTTCAAGCAGCAGCAGACGCCTCCATGACTTCACTCGGCTCTCTAATCGGAAGGCTCAAACGAAATGTCGATCCGCGGGTCTCACCTTTTGGCGGATCCACAAGTTCTATTGTCCCGCCAAGAGACGCGACTAGCTTTCGGGTGATGGACAGACCGATACCGCTGCCTTCGACCTTATCCCGGGCCTCAAGACGCTTAAAGGCCTTGAAGATATATTCGCGATATTCGGCGGGTATGCCCGGACCATCATCCGACACAACAACGATATGCCTGTCATCTTCGACAGAATATTTGAAATCGACACGACCTGTGTCTTTGTCGTGATGCCGGATCGCATTTTTGAGAAGGTTCAGCCCTATTTGCTGAAAGACAGTGCGCGACGCTGTGACCATCGGCATGATGGGATCCAGATTTACGGTGAAGCCATCAGGAATATCGACCCAGGTCACGACTTCTTCGATGGCGGGCCGGAGCCCGAACGTAGACACATCCGGGGGAGTCTTCCCAATTTTCGCGAAAGCCAACATATCGCTGAGCAATCCGTTCATGCGCAATATGCGGCTACGCAAAAGAACAAGATGTGACCGGGTTTCCTCTGTCGTGTCTTCGGGCAAATCAGCATCAATCCAAACTACGAGATTTTCCATTCCGCGAAGCGGGGCGCGCAAATCGTGAGACGCCACATAGGTAAATTCTTCAAGCTCTTGGTTCTTTTCCAGCAACGTTGTCTCAAACGTGTTTCGGTCTTCCAAGAACTTCAAAATCGTTCGATGAGACGGCAGAAATATCAGAAGTACTGACAGCCCCATCACAACGAGGGCCAAAATGAAGGCAGCATTCGCGAGGGTTTCAGCTCGCCGGACTTTTTTCAGAATATACTTTTCGTCGCGTTGCACAGCTGAATCGAGATCACCCAGAAGGCCTTCCGATCCCAACCGAATCAACTCGTTCAAGAGCGCCTGTCTCTCTGTCGGCTTAAGGTCTGTCTCAATGTCTCGGACGATTTTTACGAACGCCGCGACTTTTTCGTCGAGCAAGCGATCCAGCTTTAAGAGCTCTTCACTGTGAGCGGCTCGATCTCGCCGTTCTCGCGCCTTGGAAAGCTGCTTCTGAGCGAGCGCAAACTCCGACGTTGCGGATCTGAGCTGCTGATAAGTGGCTTTGCTAGACCCCTCATCCAAGGCCACACGCGTCGCCAAAAACAACATGCGTTGGCTCAACATGCGCTGCCGGCCTGCCGTATCAATCACTTCGGCGCTCGCTTCAACGGCGTTTAGGTTCGCCTTGGGCGCGAAATTCAGAACGATAATTGAAAGGGATATTAGGACAAGCGCAACAAGGTATCGCTGCCAAAGATGCCTCGGATTATTGGAAAACACTTATGCCTCTTTCCAGTTCCGCTGTGACAGGGGTCTAAGCAATCAAGGCCCATTTTTGCTCGAGGTCCTCTAAAGCCTCGCGAAGGCTCTCAACGAGATCCGACTTTAAGAGATAGCCGGCAATGTCATATTGATGCGCGCCAACGATATCTTGATCCGAATCTGATGTTGTCATCACAAAAATCTTACAAGCCGGACGATTATCTATCTCGTGAAATTTCTTCAAAAAATCATGCCCGCTCATCCGCGGCATATTCAGATCGAGCAAGACAATATCGGCGCAGTCTTCGCGGGGCTTGTCCCCGTCATCGAAGAAATGATCCCAAGCCTCCACACCGTCTATCGCGCGTTTGACAGGATTGACCAGACGTATCTCCCGAAGCGCGCGTTGGAGGCTCATTAAATCAACGTCGTCGTCTTCGACAGCAAGAATTGTAAGGGGGGTCATGGGAGCTCTGCTTAGTTGAACGCGACAGGAGTCACGGCTTTGAACATACGACGCAGAGCGCGCTGCGAATCCCGGAGCGCACGCGCGCGGCGCGCGACTGACTCAAGTGACTGCGTCAGCATGGCGTTGTCATGCTCAAACTTATATGCGTCCGAAGACTCGGCTGCTTTCTCAATAATTTGGCCAAATATCTCGAGGAAGTGACGGGCAGCGGCCTCACCTTTCTCTGTTGGCTTCAGGATGCGGCTTCGCCCGTCGCTAAAGTCTTCCTCAGAAACAACGAACCCTTTACCGATCAAAATAACAAGTGACCGGGTAATGGTTGCAGGATCTTGGCGTAAAACCTCCGAGATTTGCGATGCGGTTGGGTTCTTGTCTTCCGACGCAGCAATCGCGTTCAAAACCCGGATCTCTCTGATTTTCAGCTTAAACGACTTAGTAAAAAACGGCAGTACCGATTTTTTGACGAACTCGTTATAATCCCCGGAAATCCACTCAGCAAATGAGAGAAAACGGAGGTCTGATATGTCAAAGGTGCTCATGAATTCGTCCAATCGGCAAGGTTTGATTAGTCACCATAGTGATTCATGATGAACAACACCTTACAAAGTAAGGTTCTGTAGCTTTTATTCAAGCAAAAGCCTGATGCATAGAGAGGAGGTCAATAACCTACGTTAAATTGTATTGCAAAAGCCGTCAAAAATCTCAATGTCCTGTAAGTAAGCACGAAAATAGAACTGATTTCAGGATCATATTTTTGTTACATCATATGATGAATGAAATTTTGACCCGTTACTCGGCTTGTTAAAGCAATCTCAAAATGGCTCGAACGACTCTGATACAAAAGAAACATCTTATGTTACCTTCATTCGGCTTGTACGAACCGTTGAAAACACCGCATACGATAGCATGGAGACAAAGAGCCCGGCCAATGATTTTGGTAGGGTTTCCGGCACAAAGAAGGGGCGTCCTGCGCCAATGAAATAGGACGCGAAAGCCGCTATGTTCCATTTTGGCAGATTGTCCCAATCCGTCGAAAGATACTTCTCTTTTTCGGTCATATAAAATGAGACTAGTAACGGGCCTATGATGGGCGGGGCGAGGATTGCCAGAAGCTCAATCCAACTCATGAATTTCGCATAAATGCCAAGGCCAATGATCGTGCCGATAAGCCCGCAATCAACGGTCATAGCGCGCTGCGGGCGTTTGAAGGCACTCGCGGTTTGAACGGCTGGCAAATACAGATTGGCATCCCCTGTGGTCCAAAGGGCAAAGCTCGTTGCGATCACGCCAATCATGCCAACTATTGCGCCTTGAGCCAGCATGTAAGTTGTGAAATCAAAACTGCCGGAAACAATGCCGCCCATGGCGCCGATAATTTGCAAGAACCATTGTGCAATAATCATGACAATGAAAGGAATGGTGATGGCGACCCACCCTTTTTTTGCGAAACGGGAATATTCCGGCATCACAATGGCCCCAACTATCCATGAGGCAACAACCAGATTTATCCCCTGCACCAATGTCAAAGGAGATTTGAGCGCGCTCTTTTCAGATAGGGCAATAAACCCGTCCCAACCACCGGCTTGGTCCACATTAATGTAGCCTGCGTAAAGCCCGACAGCGACGAGAATAAATGTGGCTGGCATACTGATGAGCTCTAGCGCCTTCACCCCGAAATAGGTTGTGAAAGTGAAGAGCAGCCCGCCAAATATTGCGACCGCGTAAAATGCGGGTGTATCTGAGCTCTGCGTCCAAGCATATCCGAAAGCAGAAGCTTTAAGCTGACGGTCTGAGCGCGGCCGAATTTTAATGTGAGGCACCTCCTGCATTGAGAACAATGTTCTTAGGCAAAATATTTGACAGTTCACTCGGGCGGCACCCTGTTTCGATCATCGCGTAGACAAGCAATGTCGCGTCAGCATTCAAACCAATGAATATTCCCGGCTCCAGAAAACGTGTTCGAACAAACTCATCTGTGAAACACGGAACGTCTTTGGAGGGCTGCTTGGCGAAGCTAAGATTTCGAAACGGGTTTTGTCTGTTTTCATCGCCTCCATATTCCCAAAACTCGCGATAGAGTTTTCGGATATTTCCAATGTCGCGATTTGCACTATTGGCGGTCAAGGGCTTAACTCCCTTTTTACTTGCGACACGTCCTGCCCACCAATTGAAGTATTTTCGAGCGTGATCTCGGGTGATTTCATGCATCGGCAGGTCACCATTGATCTTGATAAAATTCTTCAGCGCCCGCATTTTGACTTTCGCCATGATCTCTTCTGCTCTTCAGATTTTCCCAGCAGATCACCAACGGCAATTTCTCCGCAGTATAGGTCCATGGCTTGACTTATTTTAACCGAGGGGCGCTTAACCAAACCTAGCACAGCGTCGGCTTCCTTCTTATCTGGTACCGGATCAGTTGGTATGGACTTCAAACGCTTCATGATTTCAGCGAGTGTTGCAATATCTGCGAGGTCTTGTGCCGGTGTATAAACGAACCCTTTAGCCAAAGCTCGCCGTTGGGCTGAGGCGTAAGTCTTAAGCGCGACCTCCATAGACACCTCTCCACTCATGACAACACTGAGCCAATACTTATTATCGGCCTCAACGAGCGAATCTCGTTTTGCTCGAGCCAATTCTAAGCTTTCAGTCTTGAGTGATTTGTAAACCGTGCCTCGCTTATCAAAGAACTCGTACTCTTTGGGCACCCGCCGGACGTAGTGCCAACGCGCTCCGCGCCTCTTAAGATGCTGATTCAAGTCCTTCATCATGCCCATAGTGTAGGCCCCTTTGTAGGTCAAAATGTAGGTCAAAAACCGTGAGAAATCTCAAGAACCCGTAAGCTAATACAGGTAAATATAATGATTTCAGGAGCTTAACCCTTTGATATCAAAGGAAAATGGTGCGGCCGAGAAGACTCGAACTTCCACGGGTGTTACCCCACAGCGACCTCAACGCTGCGCGTCTACCAATTCCG
>ENA-ORXR01004588-ORXR01004588.1-marine-metagenome-genome-assembly--contig:-NODE-4588-length-11457-cov-3.494903_pt1 | contig 11457 bp, 12 predicted proteins | sample MGYA00237866_ERZ511479 | MGnify/ENA metagenome assembly ERZ511479 | reverse complement strand
ACAAACCTGCAGCGCCAAGTCCAATTCGTGCAAACCGATATTGGCGCGCTGAAAACCGAGGCGATGGGCGATACGCTCAAAGACCTTAATCCGGACATTACCGTGCGCGCGGAGCAGGTGCGCCTGACCCATGAAAATGCACTCGATCTGCTGAGCGGCCATGACTTGATCTTGGACGGGACGGATAGTTTTGAGACCCGCTTTGTGGTCAATGAGACCAGCCTGCGCCTCGGCATTCCGCTCATCTCCGGCGCTTTGGGCCGCTTTGACGGGCAGCTCTCTGTATTCAGCGGCGATGAAACGTCCGGCCCCTGCTATCGCTGCCTTGTCCCGTCACTTCCGCCCGACGCCGAAACATGCAGCGAGGTCGGCATTGTCGGCGCGCTGGCCGGCATAATCGGCGCGCAAATGGCGCTCGAGGCGGTTAAATTCATCACAGGCGCAGGCACGACATTGCTCGGAAAATTATATATGTTCAACGGTCTGGATTTCAGCTCCCGCATCGTCAAACTCCCTAAAGACCCCGCCTGCCCTGCCTGCGGCGCGGCGTAGCAAAAAACCCCGCCGCGCCCGTGCAATTTGGGCCGCTATCGTCTATGTTTCATCCATAAATGTGAGTGATTCGCGAAAAGGCGATTATAATGGGTGAGCCGGTAGAAAATAACGCAGAATATGGCGCAGACAGCATCAAAGTCCTCAAAGGACTGGACGCCGTGCGCAAACGCCCGGGCATGTATATTGGCGATACAGATGACGGCAGCGGCCTGCATCACATGGTCTATGAAGTCGTCGATAATTCTATTGACGAAGCCTTGGCCGGGCACGCCGACCGCGTGGTTGTGACGCTGCATTCCGATGGCAGCGCCTCTGTGCGCGATAATGGCCGCGGCATCCCCGTTGCCATTCACGAAGAAGAAGGCGTCTCGGCGGCCGAAGTGATCATGACCCAGCTTCATGCGGGCGGTAAATTTGACTCCAATAGCTACAAGGTCTCCGGCGGCTTGCACGGAGTGGGCGTCTCTGTGGTGAACGCGCTGTCTGTGAAATTGACGCTGAATATTTGGCGCAATGGCAAAGAACATTATGTCGAGTTTTCCCATGGCGATACCGTGGAGTCCCTCAAGGTGATTGGCGACGCGCCCAATGAGACGCGCAAGAATGAACAAGGCGAAGATTTCGAAAAAGTCCTGTCGGGGACGATGGTGCGCTTCTGGCCATCCGAAGAGACATTTACGATGATCGAATTTGATCGCGACATTCTGGAGCGCCGCCTACGCGAGCTGGCCTTCCTCAATAGCGGCGCGCGGATCATCCTGATTGATAACCGCCCTGCTGAACCTATCGAAGTCGAGCTTTATTATGATGGCGGCGTGAAAGCCTTCGTTCAGCATCTGGACCGTGACCGCACGGCCTTCCTTTCGGAGCCAATTTATATCGACAAAGAAAGCGATGATATCGGCGTTGAAGCCGCACTATGGTGGAATGATGGTTATCACGAAAATGTCCGCTGCTTCACCAATAATATTCCGCAGCGCGATGGCGGCACGCATCTGGCCGGCTTTCGCGGCGCGCTGACCCGCGCGGTCAACAAATACGCCGCCAGTAGCGGCGCAGCAAAACGCGAAAAAGTCAGCATTTCAGGCGATGATGCCCGCGAAGGCCTGACCTGTATTCTATCCGTTAAGGTTCCTGACCCAAAATTCTCCAGTCAGACCAAAGACAAACTTGTCAGCTCCGAAGTGCGTCCTGTGGTGGAATCTGTCATGGGCGAAGCCCTGAGTAATTGGTTCGAGGAAAATCCCCAAGAAGCCAAATTGGTTGTCCAGAAAATCGCCGAGGCCGCTGCCGCGCGCGAAGCGGCGCGCAAAGCCCGCGATTTGACCCGCAAAAAAGGCGCGCTCGATATTGCCTCGCTGCCCGGTAAATTGGCCGATTGTCAGTCCAAAGACCCCGCCGAGTCCGAACTGTTTATCGTCGAGGGAGACTCAGCGGGCGGCAGCGCCAAACAGGCACGGTCACGCAAGAACCAAGCGATACTGCCGCTTAAAGGTAAAATCCTAAATGTTGAGCGCGCGCGCTTTGATCGTATGCTGTCCAGCCAAGAAATTGGCACGATGATTACCGCGCTGGGCACAGGGATTGGCCGCGAAGAATTTGATATTGAAAAATTGCGTTACCACAAAATCGTCATCATGACGGACGCCGATGTGGACGGCGCGCATATTCGAACATTGCTGCTGACCTTCTTTTACCGCCAAATGCCGGAGCTTATTGATCGCGGCTATCTCTATATTGCGCAGCCGCCGCTCTACAAGGTCGAGCGCGGCAAATCCGTCACTTACTTGAAAGATCAAAGCGAGCTTGAGCACTATCTGATTGATGCGGGCGCGAAAGACTCCTCGCTAACGCTGGAGTCGGGCAGCGTCATTACGGGCGAAGATTTAAAGCGTCTGGGCAAAGAAGCCCTGCAGGCTGTAACGCTGATCAACCGCTTAAAATCCAAGGCCCCCGATAGCGTGATTGCGCAGGTCGCCATTGCCGGCGCGCTCGGCCCCGAAGCGGGGCAAGCTGAGCTCGACGCGGCGGCTGCGCGTCTCGATAATGTGGCCGATGAAGGTGAAGATGGCTGGACGGGCCGCTTTGATCCCGACGGCGCTTTGATCATGGAGCGCGACGTGCGCGGCGTCACAGAGCGCGCCATCATGGCGCCGGCCTTTCGCGATAGCGCTGATGCGCGCCGCCTCCACGCGCTCGCCCCGCAGCTTTCTGAGACCTATAGCGGCACAGCAAGCTTTCGCCGCGGCGAGGCGGATGCCGTTGACGTTTACGGGCCATCACAGCTGCTCGACATAATTTATGCGGGCGGACGCAAAGGATTTAAAATTCAGCGCTATAAAGGTCTGGGCGAGATGAACCCGGATCAGCTTTGGGAAACCACGCTCGACGTTAATGCCCGCTCGCTTCTGCAAGTGCGCGTTGAAGCCGCTGATGCCAGTGACGAGCTGTTCACCAAGCTCATGGGCGACGTCGTCGAGCCGCGCCGCAACTTCATCGTCAGCCACGCCCTGGACGCGGATGTCGATATTTAGTTGTCTTTTAGTCTAAGCCTTAGAGGTTTATAATGGTCTGCGACATCTGCTTTAGATCTGTTTCGAATTGTCACTCTGATCTGGAGTCTTATTAGGAGCAGATTTTCTCTTACTCAGGGCCTTTTGACCGGCCTTTATAGCGACCGGTATAAGCTTTGCGATCAATAATCTTGTTATCATACGTCTCATAATATGCGTGCATAGTACGCTTTGCTCTCACGAGACAGGCCTATTTACACATCAAAAAGCACCCCACATTACGTCTCGTGCCCATGCCGTACCTACGCCGCCCGAACTGAAACTCAATGCGAGAGCGGTTGTAGAGAGGGTTTTAGAGCGCGCGCTCGTGTCTAAGCCCTTTTCGCTAAGCCGAGGTCAAGTTCCCAAGACGCATTAAAAAAAGGCGCGCTGCCACGGGTGATATTTTATTTCAAATCTGTTGTGCAAATCGGTAAAAATTTGTCTAGTTGGATGATTGCATTCTCATGCCATAGCTGGAGAGGTTTCCAGGTATTTGGCGTATCACACCACCAATTTACGCTAGCGGAAACCATGCGATTTACGCGCTCCACGCCCGATGTAACGCCGTCTAACCCAATGGTATTCACATTTTCAAAAGGCGGTATCTTTATAGATTCCAGCTCGTTGAGGAGGGGATCAATTATATCTTCACCGACCTGTTTCTCCGTTCCATAGGTGATTAAGTCAGTTGTAAATATTTTGGCTAATTGATCCCAAACAATACTTCTAAGGAAGTAGTTTTTCTTATCCTTAAAAACCGTCCAAGATTTATAGGGTTCAATTGACGGGAAAGACCATATCCGCATAACCACGTCTGTGGTGGAGCGCGCGACTAAGCCGTTATATGTTTCCGCTGACATTAAGATTTTTTGCCCCTTTTCGTAATCAACCATATGCATGAAGCCACTTGAGAGGGATGAAATGAATTAACCAATATTACGTTTAACAGAGGTAGTCAAAATTTGAGTGCCTTATAGTTCTGGCCAAAGCAATCACTTGGAGGGCCTATTTTGGAGATAGTCAGATCCAAATATTTCACATACCTCAACGAAAAAGGCGCGCCCATGAGAGCGCGCCTTCGAAATCAATTTGGAGTGGCTTAGAAGAGTTTCTTGGCCATGCCGCCCAACCCGCCAAGGCCGCCGACAGAATCGAGCAATGAGCCGCCGCTGCTGGCTTTGTCGACAAGCTGCGGGAGCGCGTCTTTCAGACCGCCCAGTAGTGACTCTTCGTCCGTGCCGAGTTTCTCGGCGGCTTGGGCCACCTCATCAGCCCCAAGGGACTCTTTGAGCTGCTCTGCGGAAATCTCTTTATTCTCGCCATCGCCAAGCCACGACTCTGCGATATCACCTAAACCTTTTTCTTTGAGGCCGCTGACAAGTCCGCCAATATCGGCCTTGTCGCCGCCGCCGAGCAAGCCGTCCAAAACGCCGCCCACTGCGCCGCTATCCGCGCCGAGTTTTTTAGCCAGCATGCTTTTGGCAATATTCATAATATCCATAGTCGTAATCTTTCATTTAGGTGTGGCGTCAATGCCCGGCAGGCGCCGATATCAACGTGTTCACACACTATCAAAAGACAGCTGAACCTAAGCTAACAGCTTGTGATGACAACTGTGAGTCCGGCCCAAGACTTCCGGAAACTATAATCTCTACCAGCACTCATTAACTCTATCACTTAATCAGATATTTTCTGCGTTAATATAGACCTGTGCAATGGAGAAGTTTTTGTTTTCAGACGCGCATGGGCTGTGGTCACGTATTTCATATTACGAACACCCTAATCCGGGCATGCCCGAAATCACGCTTTTACCGATGACGCATCTCGGCGAAGCAGAATTTTACAGCGAAATGCGCGATGAAATGTGGACCCATGACGCAGTTTTTCTGGAAGGGTGCTATGTGCCGTCAGGAAGAATATTTAACCTCATTCAGAGAGTTTTATCAACGTTGTCCGGCCTGACCCTGCAATCCGGAAAAATTTCAATTTTCAAAAGAGGACCCATAGAGCCAGCCGAATCGGGGGAAGATGGCCTGAGGGAGGAAAGACGTAAACATAGCTGCGCATGCGGCACATGCTACAATCTTGAGCTTCGCATGGTCAGAGCAGATTTACACCGCTTTCACGCAGAGAAAGCGCTTCGCAACATGCCCTTTTGGAACAAAGCCGTTCTCCCTTTTCTTTTGATATTTGCAGTGATGTGCGCGCCATTTATTAATATTCGCAAGGGTGAGTTTAATGATGCGCCGCGCGATGAGGGACATAGCTTATTTGACCGCTTCATGGCGCCTTACAAAAAGTTTGTCATGAATGATCGCGACCTGTTTTTACGGACTGTTCTCGCCGAAGAAATCGTAAAGACAGGCAACAGCGGTAAAACATTATGCGTTAAATACGGAGCCGGACATATGCAAATTTTGGCGTCAACTTTATTATCCGATTTCAATTATGTCTTACACAGACAAAGAGATGTTTTGGCCATCGCAGCACATAAATCTATGGAATTTGGCCGAATAAATACGGGCTACGGCGTAGCGCATAACAGCTTGTGGGCAAATGAATCTGTTACAGAACCGGAGCTAAGTTGGAGTAATACCCAACACAGCCCATCTGGCGTCAGAATGGCGGATAACACCTCAAGACCCTTAGAGATTTCAGCATCGCCGCCCCGTTCGGGGCGATATGGCGGAACTACTCCGCGTTCGGTTCAGATTGACTTTGAATATAATTCTGAATCCCAACCAGTTTAATTTGATCCTGCTGGGTCTCGAGGAAATCCAGATGCTCTTCTTCGCTGGTCAGGATTTTGGCAAACAGATCGCGGGTGACATAGTCGCGAACGGATTCGCAATGCTCGACGGCGTCGCGCAGAAGCGGGATGGCGATATGTTCGATTTTTAGATCGCATTCGATAATCTCTTCGACGGTCTCGCCAATATATAATTTGCCGAGGTCCTGAAGATTCGGTAGACCATTGAGAAACAAAATGCGCTCGATAATCCAATCGGCGTGGTTCATCTCATCTATGGACTCCTCATATTCCTTTTGCGCCAGCTTGCTTACGCCCCAATCTTTGAGCATGCGCGAATGCAGGAAATATTGATTGATCGCCGTCAGCTCATTTTTCAAAGCTTTGTTGAGAAACTCAATTGTTTTTGGATTATCGCGCATATCAGTCTCCGAAATTATTTATGCCGTTGTGTGAGATTTCAGGCGCCCCCGTCAATGGGATGGAGCGTCCAAAACATTAAAAATTTGGGAGTTTTGGCGATTATTATCGCAGGTGAAAATCAGTTGCAGAAAATTGTCTAAGATTGCGAATGAGGTGCAAAAAATTGGCCGCCCGGCCTATTCGGCGAGAACGAGGCCGCCGTCTTGGATCGCGGCGACTTCGGCCATCAATGCCGTATTAGCATGACAGGCCAGGCGCTCTGCGATGCTGCCTTTGCACTGCCCGCAATTGAACGCTTTGCCATGATGGGCCAGCACCTGTTTAGGTCGGCAAGCCCCTGCATAGGCGGCTTCGTCAACTTTGGCCGTATTAATATTATTGCAGACGCAGTGGATCATGAAATTGAGTTACTGCACTTGCGAATGAGTGTCAATAACTTTGCGAATGATTTGCAGTTACGTGTTTAGGGCCTGCTCGATTTGCCAGATGCGGTCTTTACCAAAATAGAGATCATCACCCAGAAAAAAGCTCGGCAGTCCAAAAACGCCGCGCGCCACACAGGCCGCTGTCGCGTCCATCAAACCCTGTTTGATCTCCGGCTCTTGGGTGGCCGCGACCAATGCCGCGCCGTCCAGTCCCGCATCTGTTAGAACAGATGCCAGCACATCGGGCTGACTGATATTCTTGTCGTCTTCCCAAATCGCGTTGAACGCGGCCGGGAAGAAAGCGTCATGCACGCCCGCGCGCTGCGCCGCGATGGCGGCGCGCATGGACAGCAATGTATTGACCGGAAAGGCGCTGTTAAATTTAAACGCCGTCAATTTATGCGTCTCGATGAAGCGGTTAATCTCCAGCCGTTCATAATCAAGCTTGGCCGGGACATTTGAATAGGCCATCCATGGCGGCTGATTATTGGTCGATTTAAATATCCCGCCAATCAGCACGGGTAGCATATTGACTTTAAGCCCTGTCCGCGCGGTCACCCCCGCCAGCGCTTTCCACGCAAAATAGGCATTCGGGCTGCCGACATCATAGTAAAAATCGAGGGTTTTATCCGTCACACGCTCTCCCGCCGGCGATAGGCCCGCCATAATCCATATGCGCTGATGATAAGCCAGACGATTTCAATAATGAAAGAGCTAAGATTGAATGCATAGTATAAGGAGACGAGAATGAGCAAAGCCCCTGCCCCGTTCATGACGTGAAAACTCGCTTTTTTCGGCGAAAGCTTTTCCATTGTCACGCCCAGATAGGCGGCCACAATAAAAACGATGCCGATATTCCCGACAAAATCATACCATTCATATGTCATAGGGCTCTCCTGTGCGGTCTGTTATGGGATGGCGGATTGCGCGGCAAGAGCCAAGCGCGGCGCGAGAGGCGCAATTGTGACGAGATTGCGGCAGAGTATTACAATCGTGTTAATTTCGGAACGACTCCGCCGCGCCGCGCATTAAGCTCCCATGTCCCGCCGGGGCGCAGCGAAATAATTCGACGCAAATTGGCACATAGCGACAGTTAAGATCGCTGAATTAATGGAGTACATTATGACTATTCGTAACACACTTTTGGTAACAACATTTTCTGCAGCTCTCTTGTCAGCTGCGCCTGCACTAGCCGGTAATCCGGGCGACGGAACGCCTGCTGATCTGACCGCAGCGCAGAGCAAAGTCACGACAGCGACATCAACGACGATGGCGCTTCCCAATGTTGACGCAGCAGCCAATTCCACAATTGAAATGGATACGCCGGCGGCAGAAGCCCCGCTTCTTGAGCAGAAATCTGCAGACTTGCTGGAGCGCGCTGATGAGCTTGATGATGCCGGCATGACGGACAAAGCCGCCGCGATGGAGCGCCAGAGCTACGAGACAGCCATCGAGGCGGAGTCAACGCTGATTGAGGCCGAAATGGAAACAGGCAAAGAGCTGAAATTTGAAAGCGTCGAGCTGTCAGATGAAGGCGAAACAGATGACGTTATTGGTGAGGACGCAACTGTCCTTACACAAACAGACGCCACGACACCGGTCGTTGTAACGCAGCCCTTAGTGATCGAGGCGCCGGTAATTGACGTGCCAAGCGTAAGCGCGACTGTCGAAGCCGAGACAGATGTTGAATATAATATGGATATTCCGAAGATTAAGTCTCCGGAGATTCAAGACGCGCCATCCGCTCCTGATATGTAATCACGCGCAAATTCCCGAATACGGGGAGAAGGACCTCGCTCTTCACGGAGCGGGGTCTTTTTATATTTACGCCGGATTGACCCTCCGCATTGTCAGATTAATGCGCCCGCCGCGCGGCACGAGCGCGCTTTGCCCGTAATAGATCTTACTTACCCCGTGATAGCATTGGCGCGACTGCCCGCCCAGCACGACGACATCGCCGGAGAAGAGTTTCAGGCCATGTGTCTTGCCCCCGCGCTTTGGCCCGCCGAGGCGAAACAAAGCCGGATCGCCGAGGCTAACCGAGACAACGGGGGCATTTGTATCTTTCTCATCATTATCAATGTGCAGCCCCATTTTAGAGCCTTCGCGATACCAATTAATCAGGCACGCCTCGGGGGCCGCGGCGCTGCCCGAGACATCATTCCACACATCCAAAAGCATCTGCGGCAGCTCCGGCCACGGCGCGCCCGTCTTGGGATGGGCGTCCTCATACCGATAGCCGCCGACCTTATCGGTCACCCAGCCCAGCGGCCCAAAATTACTCATCACCACAGAGAGCGGATTGCCCGTGCGCGGCATGGTCGGCTGAAAAAAGGGCGCTTGCGCCACGCCCGCCTTAACAGCAGCGATCAGGGCCGCCTGCTGCGCGGGAGCAAAGTAGAGCGGATAATGCGCGAAGCCTTGGGGGTATTTCGATGACACATCACGCATTCGGTAGCTTCAATATATAGTGACTGGCGACCCGTTTCGCATGAGCTTTAAGATAAGACGGGAAGGTGCTAAGCCACTGCTCATAGCTAAAGGCAACAAAGTCAACCTCTGCGCCAGACACCCGTCCATGAAAATCCTCAATTTCGGCTTTATGAGCCGTAATATTCTGAGCTGTAACCTTTACAGGTGAGGTGTGCACCGTTTCGACGAAGACATATGCTAATATGGGCTTCCCACCTTTGCCATTGGCGTAATCTGTGCGCAAGCCCAGAGCATGTTTCACTAGTTGAGCTGCATCCAAATAATTATATTCAAGAGATTTTTCTCTAAGTCTGTCCCTGACATCAAGAAAAGGTTTCATTTTTGAACCCCACACCTCACGCCAATATGCATCAGAAAATGATGCCTTTTTTTTATCACGATACGGCTCAAAACGCTTACATTCAATTCCGATATGAAACTCCGATGTTTGCACAAGAGCATCAAGCCAGGGGTGTCGTCCGCCTGCCCACGGAAACCTCGCGGAATATTCTATTTCGACACGATTGGCTGGCCAATTAACATGTGCCAAATTTGGCAATGGCGGCAATTCTTTAGGCTCCAAACAGAAGCGCCCAAAACTGTTGATTGCAAGCGCCGCGCTGCTTTGCGGCGAGGCAAGCTTACCACTCTCAATTTCATTCCCGCCTGCGAGCTTGAGACGATTAAGAATATGCATCTTCGGCACATCCTGAAGAAAAACACGTTCAGCCATGCGTGTTAAATATGCGAAGATTAAACATGGCGCAACGCGCAATCCGGCGCATCGAGCGACTAAGCCACCATTATCCCGCGTAGCATGAAATATAATCCGGCGGAGAACAGGCCGGTTAGCGGGACGGTGATGATTCATGCGTCGACGATTTTATAGAGCATGGAGCGCTCAACGAGTTTGGCTTTTAAGGCTTTTTTGAAATCGCGGCGCTCTTGTAACGGTAGGACCGCGAAACACAGCCCCAGCCACACAAAAATGTGAAGATTCTCACCCGCATGCCTTGAAGGCGCAAATCTATCCCCCATATCGGGTTCAACGGGCGAAAAACCCTATGTAAATAAAGAATTTGAACAGTTTGGGCGCTTAATCTGAAGGCCCGCAAAAGGAGCAGTCAAATGGCTAAAGTTATTGGCATTGATTTAGGAACCACAAATTCCTGCGTCGCCGTTATGGACGGTGACAAACCCCGCGTAATTGAAAATGCAGAAGGTCACCGCACGACCCCGTCTGTTATCGCAATCACCGATGATGGCGAGCGTCTGGTCGGGCAAACGGCCCGCCGCCAAGCGGTCACAAATCCCGAGCATACATATTTCGCGGTTAAGCGCCTGATTGGTCGCCCGTTCACAGATCCGGCCGTCAAGAAAGACGCCAAGCTTGTGCCCTATAATATTGTCAAAGGCAAAAATGGCGACGCGCATATTCAAGGCCGCGACAAAGTTATGTCTCCGGCAGAAATCTCTGCGATTACATTGCAGAAGATGAAAGAAACGGCCGAAGCCTATCTGGGCGAGACAGTAACCCAAGCGGTGATTACCGTTCCGGCTTACTTTAACGATGCCCAGCGTCAAGCGACCAAAGATGCCGGCAAGATTGCAGGCCTCGAAGTCCTGCGGATTATCAATGAGCCAACCGCTGCGGCGCTGGCTTATGGTATGAACAAAGAAGACGGCAAGACGATTGCGGTTTACGATCTTGGCGGCGGTACATTTGATGTGTCCATCCTCGAGATCGGTGACGGCGTTTTTGAAGTCAAAGCCACGAACGGCGATACGTTCCTCGGCGGTGAAGATTTCGACATGCACATTGTTAATTACCTCGCAGCTGAATTTAAGAAAGACACTGGCATTGATCTGAAAGCTGACAAGCTGGCCTTGCAGCGTCTTCGTGAAGAATCAGAAAAAGCCAAGAAAGAACTGTCTTCGGCGACGTCTTATGAAATCAACCTGCCCTTCATCTCTATGGACGCAAGCGGACCAAAGCATTTGAACATGAAGTTGTCGCGCGCCAAGCTGGAGAGTCTTGTTGATGATCTGATTAAGCGCACCATCGCGCCCTGTAAGAAAGCCCTCGCCGATGCAGGCCTGAAAGCGGCTGATATTGACGATGTTGTTTTGGTCGGCGGTATGACCCGCATGCCGAAAGTCCAGGAAGCTGTTTCTAAATTCTTCGGCAAAGACCCCCATAAAGGCGTGAATCCCGACGAAGTTGTTGCTATGGGCGCGGCGATCCAAGCCGGCGTTTTGCAAGGCGACGTCAAAGACG
>ENA-ORXR01004586-ORXR01004586.1-marine-metagenome-genome-assembly--contig:-NODE-4586-length-11463-cov-9.282364_pt1 | contig 11463 bp, 4 predicted proteins | sample MGYA00237866_ERZ511479 | MGnify/ENA metagenome assembly ERZ511479 | reverse complement strand
GGGGGGGGGGCACAGGGGGGGGGGGGGGGGGGGGGGGGGCGAGGGGCAGAGTCGGGTAGAGAAAAGGCGGCGGTGTGCTTGATGGGGGAGGAGGGCGTGTGGTGGGGACGCGCGCGCGCGCTTGCGTGCGGCTCGCTCAGCAAAAGGCTAACCAACTGGCCGGTCCGTGTGGAATGCGACGCGCGCCTCGTGTCGCCTTGTTGTGGTGGTCTGGTCTTGCCCTCGGCGACGCGCCCGACAGGCAATGGCGCGTACGGCCGCTCCTTTGCGCGCAAGGTCACCGCGTGCGGCATCCCCGCGGTCATTGGCTCTCGGTCCCCCCCCGACGGCGCCCACCAGCCATCGTGGGCCACCCCCTGCGCGGTGCTGTCGCACGCCGGCGCCGTGGCCGCCGCCGACTTGGTCGTGCTCGCCATCCCCGCCGCCGCGCACGGCGCGTTTGTGGGCAAGCACGCAGACGCGCTCGCGGGCAAGGTGCTCGTGGATGTGGCCAACCCGCCGACGCCGTCGGCGGCGTCGACGCTCTGCGGCCTCCTCCCGCAGCGCCGTCGCGCACGCGGCCGCGGCGGGTGGGGCGCCGCGTCCGCGCCCGCCGCGCCCGCCGACGGCGCCCCGCCGCCGTCGACGGCCGAGGCGCTGGCGGCCACCGTGGCGGCGGCGGGCATCCCCCGCTGCCACGTCGTCAAGGCGTTTAACAATGTGCCCGCCTACGCGCTCGACGAGCCGTCGGCGCGCACGCCGCCGCCGCTCGTCTGCGCGGCGGGGCGCGACGGGGCGGCCAAGGCGGCGGTGCTATCCCTGGCCCGCCGCCTCGGCTTTGACGCGCTCGACGCGGGGGGGCTCCACGCCGCGCGCGCCGCCGAGCGGGCCGTGCACCGCTGTTTCGACGGTTGGGTCGGCGCCGCCACCTTTTCGGCCGCCCTCCTCCTCGCGTGGAGCGTCTACTGGGCGTCGCGCTACTACGCGTTTGGGGAGCAGGACCACGCCAACGTGTGGTGGCAGTGGCTGCTCGTGCCGTGGGGGGACATGGGCGCCCTCCTCCTCGCCGTCACCTTTCTCCCGGGCAGCGTGGCGGCGGTCGTGCAGCTGGCGCGGTGGGGGCGCCACCCGTTTCCCGGGTGGCTCGCCGCGTGGCTCGCCGCGCGCAAGCAACTCGGGCTGGTCGGCTTTTGGTTTGCGGCCGTGCACAGCGTGGCGGCCGCGTCCAACGGCTTCCCGCCAGCGTCTGGCAACTTTAGGCCCTTGTTCGACCACTACCTGTACTGGGCGGCGGGGGTGCTCGCGCTCGGGTGCTACTGGGTGTTGGCGGCAGCGTCGAGTCCGGCGACCGCGGCGGGGCTGTCGTGGGCCGAGTTCCGGTTTGTGTTTTCGTTTTTGGGGTTGGTGACGATGGGGCTGACGCTGACGCACGTGGGGGTGCTCGTCAAGTTTTACACGCAGCACAACGATGCCAACCCCGTGCAGACGGTGTTTTTGGCGTTTTCGGTCTTGGCCCTGTCGGCGACGGCCATGTTGGCGTTCAAGGTGCCCCCGCTGTCGCTGGCCGTGCGCCACGTGCGGGCCAAGTGAGGCTCGCAGGGGGGGTGGAGGGGGTGGGTGGGGGGACACTACCATGTATTACTGTACATCTTGAACACTCAATCATTCGATGCGTTTCATCTTGCTCGTCTCACCATCTGGAGGACCGCATGAGGTTTCTGCACGGTGGCCGTCGCGTGCTTTTTGGCCAAGGTCAAGGCCTTGAAAGGGCTAATCATCTGCGCGCGACGCTGGCTGACGAGCGCACGCATATGGTGATTTGTGGGACGTGGCCCCAAGGGTTGACTTGATGTGCTATTACCCGTAGCGCTATTCTCGAATGATAGCGTGCTTCAGTGTTTCATCAGGTGGACAAGCAGGGCGCACGTACGCAACAATGCACTGCAGCCGACAATCTCAGCGCGTGCTAAAAATGTATTGGGCTCTCCCCACCAGTCAAATCTCAATCACACGCCGGCCTGCCCACTCCTCACTTTCTCTGGCACCAGCGGTCGACCTTGGTCTCCACCTTCGAGCACTCGTCGCACTTGCACTTGTACCAGCCATCACACGGGCTCGCGACGCGCTTGCAGCTGTACGGCGACTTTTTGCAGTTCCGCTTGTCGTCACCCTTGGCCGGGGACGGCGCCTTGGACGCCTTGAAGTAGCACGAGCGGGAGTTCTTGACCGTGTTCTTGACGGTGGTCTTGCCACACTTGAGGAAGCCGCCGCACGTGCCCGCCTTGACACCGGACACGTCGTGGGGGCCCCCGTGCGAGCGGGCGACGGGGAAGAGCACGTCCGCGGCAGGCGACGCCGACGCCATCAGGGGCACCAAGGCGGCGACGAGCAGGACCAGCAGGGGGAGGGTAAAGCGCGCCATGGTGTAGGAAGAGGTGGTGGATGGCAAGGCTGTGGATGGCAAGGTTGTGGATGGCAAGCGTGTAGACGGTCGGCACACGGATGGTGACGGGGGGGGGAGGGGGAATCGTGCGCGCGACGCACGGCGGCGCTTATATGCCCGTCGTGGAGCATCAGCGGGCAAGGGCTGGCGCGTGTGGGGACCGGCGCGGGCGACGCAGGCGCTCGAGTGTCGCTCTGCTGTTGGTCGCCGGCGACGCGCGGGGCCCCAATTGAGGGCGGCACACGCCGGATGGGACCCGAGTCTCGCCTTTCACCCCGCGCTTCACGGATCCCTGGGAGGCCGGCTGTGGCGTAGTCAGCAGTGGACGACGCGTGCGCCGATTCATCGGGGAGGTATCCGATTGATTGCGTCGCCCCACCGACGGGTCCAACGGTCCAGACGGCCAACGTGGCACTGCTCGGCCAAGGGTCTTCATTGACGCGGGCAGATCGTCACGCCTCCCCGACTAGCCCATCCATCCCCATCCAAGCCCATCGCCCATCCAAATGCGTTTTGGATGGGCGTTTTTCGGCTTTGTGAGCGCCCTCCGGTTTCCCATCCAAAGCTCGTTTGGATGGGCATTTGGGCCTGGCACGAGACTGAGCCTTGCCCGAAGAAAAAGCCACAACGTTTTTTAGGTTGGGGCGCGACAGTTTTGAAGGTGTTCCACGCTCGTGAGGACATTGATCGACATCGTCGAGCACAGGAGACCCATGGCGAAAAGCAGCACGCGCAACAACGCCGGCCGCGTCGGCAAGCACCGCCGACGGGCGGCCAACACAACCACATCCACAAACACGTCCATACAGTGAGGATGCATCGAAGCAAACGACCGGGCAACGACAAGAGAGCAGACACATCAATGAGCGACGCCCCGCGCTGTCCGACGGGCTCGTCGTAGCCCCCCGGGGTGGCCATAATAAAGTCGTGCGCGCCCGCCGCGGTCGCCGCCGCCACCACCGCCTCGTCCGTCACGACGGGCGGGGGGGCGTCGGCGGTCCCCGCGGCGTGCGCCACGCCATACGCAATGTTGTCCCGGATGGTGGTGGAGAAGAGTTCGGGCTCTTGGGGGATGACCGCCAGCCGCGACCGCAGGTGCGCCGGGTGCACGCCGCGGACGTCGACGCCACCGTGCGTCACCGCCCCCGCCAACGGGTCGTAGAGGCGCTGGAGGAGGGCGAGGGTGCTCGACTTGCCGCACCCAGACGCGCCCACGAGGGCGATGGTCGCGCCCGCGCCCGCCGTGACCGACAGGCCAGAGAGCACCGGCGCGTCGGGGCGGGACGGGTAGCGAAAGACCACGTCGGTGAGGCGCTGCTCGGACGACGCCCACGCCGGCTCGGCGGGCGGCAGCGGCACCGTGGCGTCAATGGCGCTGACGCGGTCGACGAGCGCAAACACGCGGGCAGAGGCGGTGATCGAGGCGGCCACGTCGGGCATCCCAGAGGCAGCCTGGCCGAGCATCATACACGAGAAGATGATGGCCGTCAGCGCTTGGAGTGTTTGGAGAAAGTCGCACTCGCCTTCCACGCCCAGTTTGGCGCCGTACCACAGCGCCACCGCCCAAATGCAAAACGTGAGGAGCTCTGCGCAGACCAGAGGGGGGAAAGCGAGACGGAGAACAGCACATGCAACCAGTGGCACACGGGATGGTTAGGCCAGAGGTACGGTTCGTTAGTGCCAAGCGCAAGGCGCCCACGCACGAATGGGACGGGCAGGTGGGGTAACCATGCACTGTACGTGAAGAGCACACACGACGGTCGATACAGCGAGTCCCCACCGCGGCGAAAAGCGGGGCAGACCGAGATCCCACAAAAACGTACCCGACAAGCCCAGGCCGACGCCCGACGTGACGGCCATCAGGCGGCCCTTTTTGATGGGCTCACCCAGCTCCGCCTCAAAGCGTGCGAGGAACTCGCGCTGCACGCCGAGCGTCGTCACCGTGCGGATGTTGGAGACGAGCTCGGTCAGGACGGCGCCGGCCTTTTGGTAGGCAGCCCGCACCTCCACGTCCGACGCAGACAGGAGGCGGATTTGCACGTAACCGCCGAGCGCAATGCCCGGCGTGAACGCCAGCGTGACCGCCGCGACCTTCCAACAGCTGATGAAGGCGACGACCAAGCCGGTGCCGACCGAGCCGAGGACCATGATGAGAATCCCCGCCGTCTCCCCCGTGAGCCCCTTGATCAGCGGCACGTCCGCGGCGAGCTGCGTCGACAGCGCCCCAACCGAGTGGGCCTTGTCGTCAAAAAAGGCAGCCTCCTGGCGGAGCATCGCCCCAAATGCCGCCCGCCGCAGCTTGAGCGTCAGCCGCTCGCCCGCAATCGCCAGCATGGCAATCTGAAAGTACATGACGACCGCCATGGCCACGCCGAGCAGCGCAAAGCCGCCCGCGTAGCGGTTGACCCGCCCCGACGCGTCGTCGCTCTCGTCCCCGAGCAACACCAGCACCTGGGAGTAGAGGATGGCGAGCACCGGCCACGACGCGCCGGCGCCGAGCGCGCCAACGACGCCGGCGAGGAGGAACGGCCACTCCCGCGCATTGACCGCCAGCGCCCGCCGCACGACGCGCTTGCCGGTGGCGAGGTCGACGGGGGCCTTGGCGGGCGCCTCATCGTCCGAGGACGAGGCGTCGGTCGTGCCGACCGACCCGACGCCCGCCGCCGAGTCGTCGACGGCGGCGGCCTTGGCGGCCGCCTTGGCCTCCGCGGCGGCCACGCCGTCGGCGGGGGCGGCGCCCCCCCCCGCCTCCCCCGCGGCGGCGAGCGCCGCCGCCCGCTGCCGGCGGTCGTGCCCCCGCCGCGACCGCTCCTCCTCCGTTTCGTCGGTCAGCGTTTGCAGTTCCACCATCCGCCGGTAGCGCCCGCCGTCGCGCGCGACAAGCTCGTGGTGGGTGCCGAGCTCGACGACGCGTCCCGCGTCGACGACTGCAATCGCGTCCGCCGCCTGCACCGTACTCAGCCGGTGCGCAATGACGACCGTGGTGCGGGCGGCGGCGGCGCGCGCGAGCGCGTCTTGCACGGTCCGCTCCGAGGCGGTGTCGAGGCTCGACGTGGCCTCATCGGCGAGGAGGATGGCGGGGTCCCCAACCAGCGCCCGCGCAATGCACACGCGCTGACGCTGGCCGCCGCTCAGCTGCGCGCCCTTCCCACCGACTTGCGTGTCAAAGCCGTCGGGGAGGGCGGTGATAAAGTCATAGGCGTTGGCCTGCCGCGCGGCGGCGGTGATGTCCGCGTCGGTAACGACGCGGGGGGTCACCCGCCGCGTCGGGGCACCGCCCGACGGGTTGGGCTCGTCCACCACCTGGATGCCCCCGCCAAGCGCAATGTTCTCGCGGATGGTGCCAGTAAAGAGGACGGGGGACTGGGCGACAAAGCCGATTTGAGAGCGGAGCCACTGCACGTTCAAGCTGCGCACGTCCGTGCCGTCCAGCTCTGCAGCGCCCCCGCCGACGTCGTAGAGCCGCTCCAGCAGTTGGACCACGGTCGTCTGAGGAGGAGGGGATGAAACAGAAAAGCGATAGACCAGCCGGAAGAACAAGCAGCAGAGTAAAGCCCAGGCACAAAGGGCCAGGTGACGCACAGGTTAGCGCAAGCAGTCCCAGTCCCTCGCAGACAGAGCAAGCCGCAGCACCCCCCCCCCCGTCCTACATACACCGCCCCATGCCACTGCACACGTACCTTGCCACAACCACTAGCCCCCACCAGCGCAATCGTCTGCCCCTTGTTGACCGACACGCTCATGCCCTGCAACACCGGCCGGTCCGGGCGGGACGGGTAGGAAAAGTCGACGCCGCGCAGCTCCAGGCGCCCCTCCACCGACGGTGGCACCACCCCCGCCACGTCGTCCGTGGCGTCAATGGCGCTCGCCCGCTCAATGACCTCAAACACGCGCGGCGCCGCCCCCCGCGCCGCGTTCATCGCCGTGATGCCCGGCGCTGTTTGGCCGAGCCCCATCGCAGAGATGATGACGGAGAAGAAGACGGTGACCACGTCGCCCGAGGAAAGGTTGCCGGCGCGCACCTCCTTGTTGCCAAACCAAAACGCCAGCCCATACACCCCCATCATGATGAACATGGAGACGCCGATGGAGGCGCCCGACAGGTGCGCGCGCCGCTCCTCGTCCTTGGACGCGCGCCGCAGCAGGCGGTCGTACTTGGCCGCCTCTGTTGCCTCACCCCCAAACGCAACCACCGTGCGGATGAGGGAAAGGGCCTCCTCCGCCGCTGCGCCGGCCTTGGCGTACGCCTTTTGGCCGCCGGTGGTGGCCTCGGCGGCGAGTTTGCCAAAGATACCCCCGACGATGATCAACGCCGGCGCCGTAGCCAGAATGACGAGCGTCAGCTTCCACCCATTGATAAAGGCGACGATGAAGCCCGTCACCGCCGTCGACGCCAGTTGCACGCACATGGCAACTTTGTCGCCCATCCCCGTCTGGATGAGCGCCACGTCCCCCGTCACATGGGCGGTGAGGGTGCCACTGTCCAGTACGTCGTACCAGCCCATTTCTTGGCGGAGGAGGCTCTTCAAAAACAGCGTGCGGATGCGCACGCCCTGCCGCTGCGCACTCGTCTGGTAGCTAAACACCTGCACGATGGAGAGGAGGCCCGACACGCCTCCGAGGAGGATGATTTTCCACGCCACCGAGCCGGTCATATCGAGCACCGCCTGCGCGGACGCGTCCTCGGCATTGTTGCCGGCGTCGATGAGGTCGCCAAAGAAGACGGCAAAGAGCGGCATCATCACCCCGTGTGCAATTGCGGCGAGGGTGCCAGCCGCCAGCAGGGCCCGGTCCAGGGCGGACGCGTAGCGGAAGAGGGTGAGGAAAGAGACGGGCGCGAGCGCCGGCTCCTCTTCGGCGCCACCGTCCGCGTTGCCGTTTGTGGGGGTGCCCGCCTTGGCGCCATCCCCGCCCTGGCCACCGCGGCCGCTGGCATTGCTGCTGCTGCTGCTGCTGCTGTCGCCGCTGCCACCACCGCCGCCGCTGGCGGGGCTGTCGGGGGTCTCCGCGGCGGGACGCCGGAGGAGTCGCTGCAGCAGGCCAGGCGGTGCAGGGGCGGTGGGGGCGACGGGGGCGGCATTCGCCGCTGCCGCGGCGGGCGCCGCTGCCTCCATGGCGGCAGGCGAAAGTGTACGCAGGCGACGCGGGGAGGAGCGCGGGCAAGGAGGGAGTTGGTCTTCCCACGTCGGCGCAGAGAACCGCACAGCCGCTGCGGTGAGGCCGTCGCAGGGTGCGGACTGCGCCACACTTTTAAACCGACAGCCGGGGCGGCGACACGCCGACGACGACCGGCCATGGCTATGGCTCTCTGTTATCGAGCGGAAGAACGAGCCCGCAGCCATGGATCTGTGCAGTGGTAGTGTTGGCCGCTCTCGAACAACGGTCTGAGCCAATCAATCGCTCTTTCTGTATGTCCACTTCAATGATTGGCGAAAGTATGTTGCGATCAGCCAATCAGCGCGAGGTCGACAGCGAGGCTGACGCTTGCGTCCGGGTGCATACAGTATGGCAGGAACAAAGTAAGGAAAGGCCCAGTGAGTAAGTACAGACTTTCTCCAGACCTGTAGGTTCCTTTCTTTTCCAGGGGTGGATAGCAACGGACGCAGGTCGACTGATAAGGGTGGTCCACGACAGCGATCGTCCTCAGTTGCTGCCGCCCGCCGCTGCCGCCCCCCGCTGCGGCCGCCCCCCGCTGCCGCCGATCCCCGCTGCCGCCGATCCCCGCTCCCGCTGCCCGCTGCTGCTGCCGCCCGCCGCTGCCGCCGCCCGCCGCTGCTGCCGCCCGCCGCTGCCGCCGCCCGCTGCTTCCGCCTCCTCGCGCTGCCGCCGCCCCGCGCTTCTGTCGCTCTCCGTCGCCGCCGCCTCGCGCTGCCGCCGCCCTGCGCGTACTCTGCCGTCCGCCGCGCCCGCGGTCCGCTGCCGCTGCTCCGTGCTGCAGGCGCCTTTGGCGGGCTCTGCCGGCGGCCCCGGGCGCCCGCAATTTCGCGGCCGCCCCCGCGACGAAGGAGGGAACGGCGGTGGTGGCGGGCGCGGCGGGCGCCGCCGCCACGCCGGGGCGAGTGGTGCACTGCGGGGGGACTGCTCCCCCGCCTCTCGCGGTGTGGGGAGGGGTGGCGTTTGCCGGCGGGGCCAGAAACGCTGGCACCCCCACCGCTGCCGGGGCGGCCGCAGTGGGGCGGGTGCCATCACTGCCCGGCGCAGGGGGGCGGGGGCACGTGATGTTCGGCCGGCGCAGCGGCGGTGGCGTGGCGGTTTTATCACGTCACGCCCTATTCTGTTTCATAGCAAATTGTCCCCTCCCGCTCCCTCACCGTCGCTCCCTGGTCCCGCTCACCCACACCCCCACTCGGTCCGTCTCGTCCCTCGGTCTGGCGCTTCACGACTGCTGTGGAGCGCCGTGGCGGCGAGCGGCGGCCGCCAGCCCCGCTCGAGGATAGACGTCCCCCCTTTCAGCCGCCCCTCTCCCCTGCCAGCGTCCGCCGTACTGCAGCGCCGCCTTGCGGCTGACTCAAAACCTCAAAAGGCGCCGACGCCATCCATGGCCGGCGCCGTCCGCTCCAGCGCTGCAAGCCACCTACCGCCGCCGCCGCCGCCGCCGCCACTGCCACCGCTGCCACCGCTGCCAGCCCCGTCGTGGCGGTGGCGGCGGTGTCCAGTGCCACGTTGGCGGCAGCGCCGAGCGGAGAGACGGAGATCTCCCCTCTCCCCCCCCCACTTCCGCTGCATTCGCCACGGCCATGCCGTAGAGCAACCCCGCACGGCCTCACGCCAGACACGGGGGCGGAGGCGGCCGCCAGGGCCGCATCGACGCGGGCGGTGAGGCAGGCGGCGGGGGCGGCGGATGTGGGCGCAAAGCGCAACTGGAAGAGGACGTTGAGGGGGCGGGTGTGGCGGCGCGTGTAACATGCGCAAAGAGGTGGCCAGCAGGCACACAGAACATGGTGGGAAAGGTTGAGGCACCTTCGGGCTGCTGTGGCTTTGAGGGAGTGACAAAGGTATGAAGGAAGCATTTTTACGCTTAGCTACTCACACAACACCTGCCCAGGACCTCTCAAAGGTCCATAGCCGACACTCCTGAAAAACGTGATGTTTTGGTCAAGTTGCGCCCAGGGCCAGACGTGTCTGCTTTTCCCCGATATTGGGCCAAGAATGCAGCGGGGATGTGCACGGGATCCAAGATGTACAAACCTGTCTGAAAGATAGTGAGAAAGATAGTGAGAAACCACATATGGCATGGCAGTTGACACGAGGTGGTGTGTTTTCTGAGAAAAGGCGGTGGGAACAGCTATAGGTGGGCGAAGCGCTGGGTTCCAACCCACTGAACTGGACAGTGTCAGAGAATACACGTCACCCACTGGATTGGCCAGGGTCGACACCGATCTTCCGATTCCACTACATCGTCAGCCAGGACCACTATCTGCGTCGAGGCCCCACCGACGGGTGTCGAGGCCAATCGGCTATCGAAATCGGTTATCGGTAGTCCCGTCCGAGGGGCCTCGATGGGCCGATCGAGACCCCGGGTTCGATCTCCTTACAGCTGTGACTGGAAGCAAGTTCATCGAAGGCTCGATGAGGTGCGAGTCACGCGACTGCGCGTAACCGCTGCCCAGACGCGTTCTGGAGCGGCACTTGCGCCGGAGCAGCTGTCGGGTCCGACTGCCACGTCTGGAACCCGCCGCTGGCAGCGGCGCCTTGGGCCTTGGCTCGGACTCACCCGCCCGGGCGGGAACGACCGGGGCGGTGGAGACTTTTGGGGCGGCGCGCCGGGTGGCGACGGCCCACCGAAAAAAAAAAAAAAAACAAGCAGAGCGTGGGAGGCGCCTGATATCTGAGACTTGGGGGCCGTGGAATGGACTTCGTAGGGGAAAGCAGCTGTGGATGCGGTTGCAGCCTCCAACAGTTGCTCAAGCACCGCGCGGAGGGGGACACTGGTCAAGCTGCGAGGCGGGTACTGGTCAAACCAAGCGCGCAAAGGACCCCGACTGGTAGCAGAGCTGTGCCCGCAAAGTCGACAGACTAGAGCGAGAGGAAAGGTGTAAAAATAAAACAAGCAGCAGCAGCAAGACAAAGTGAGCTATAGATTGAGCAGACGTCAAGGTAGCTCGCCACCGCGAAGTAGCGCAAGCTCATGGAGACCCTAAAGTTTAGTCTCCACAGGAACACCACCGAAAAGAAGAATAGGACGTACAGTGTCCACCAGCAGAGCAAAGGATGACTCTGACATGTGCATTGCGCGGCAGAAGCGCGACCCGTACACGTACGTGTACGGGTCGCGCTTCTGCCGCGGCCCTACAAGAAATAAACCCGCGATATCGCGGGTTTTGGACCCAAAATCGCGGGTTGACCCGACCCTTCAGTGCGACCCCACTCACAGTGGTGCTTCACGGCTAGTGGACTGACAGGGTGCCAGAAAATCGCGGGTCAGCGAAGCGAGATCCCCAGTCTTCATCCATTTCCACGACGCCAGAGCCGCGCTGCCCTCTGCGGCTGCTTGCGCAGGCTGACCGAGAGTGGCCAACAGGAAGCGGCAGCGTTGTCGCTCCACGGTTTTGGCGGTATCCTGTGACCTTCCTGTCTCACGAAAAATAGTTTCAGAAATTCGGGACGTAGACACTCTGTTAGTGTCAATTTCATGATGGCCCCGTTGGCGGAGGGCGTCCCCAGTTTCGGTCAGGTTCACCCAGTTTCGTGGTAGAGGGCGAGACTGAGGATTCTCCCGGTGCCGTCTACAGAGGGCACTCTTGCAGTAGCACCCCTTTATCGTTCGTTTCGGACGATGCCACCACATTCCCAAACGGACAATCTGCCAACGACACATGTGAGCCACCAGCCCGATCAGACCCCCTCAACACATCCTGTTCGCTGCCCCCAGCCCGAATTCCCAGCGCCCGCCACGACCGTGAGTCAGGGGGCAGCAGCGCCGCCAACCTGGGCGATGGGGGCGACGCGCGCCACCGCGGCCACCCCCACTACCGTAGCGGCGACGAAAGCGGAGATGTGTAAGTGCCGACGGGCGGTGACGGCGGGTGACAGAGGTAGTT
>ENA-ORXR01004584-ORXR01004584.1-marine-metagenome-genome-assembly--contig:-NODE-4584-length-11470-cov-2.929255_pt1 | contig 11470 bp, 5 predicted proteins | sample MGYA00237866_ERZ511479 | MGnify/ENA metagenome assembly ERZ511479 | reverse complement strand
CACGGCACCTCGCTCGACTTCGCCGACTATCGCGAGTATCACCCCGGCGACGACTACCGGCGTATTGACTACCACTTGCTGGCCCGCCTCGACGTATTGGCGCTCAAACTTTTCGAGGCCGACGATGACTTGCACGTGCGGCTGCTCATCGACACGTCGGCATCGATGCAGTCCGGGGGCAAAATGCTGCAGGCCCAACGGCTTGCAGCCGCGCTCGGATTCGTTTCGCTCATTCGACGAGACACGGTTTCGGTCCACACCATCTCCGCTGGTCGCGCTAGCAGGGCCGAACCTCGCTTTTCAGGCCGCAATGCCTCGGCTGCTCTGTTCGACTATCTGCGGTCGCTTGAACCCACTGGCACGACACCGTTTGTGCCGACTGTTGCCGATCTCTTGGCTCGACCTGGGCCCACGGGCCTGACGATCGTGTTCTCGGATCTACTGACTGCGGACTGGGAAGCAGCGATCAACCGGCTGCCCGCTCGTGGCGGCGACGTCCTGATCGTGCACGTGCTCGATGCCGAGGAACTCACACCGACCAGTTCCGGCGACCTCGATCTGATCGACAGCGAGACCGGCCATCGCGTTGCCGTAAGCCTGTCGGAACAAACACGATCCGAGTACCGAGCCATCGTGAGTCGATGGCTCGACGACGTTGCGCTGCGATGCCGGTCCGTCGATGCTGGCTACGTGCTGGTATTGGCCGACGAAGACATCGAGCCGTTGTTGCTCGCCAAGTGGCGCGAAGACGGGTTGGTGCGATGACGTTCACCAACCCGATGGGTCTGGTGCTGCTTGCGCTTGCGTTGCCCATCGTGCTCATGCACATCCTCAAACCCCGGCGGGCCGAGCAGCCCGTCTCATCGACTTTCCTGTGGCAACGAATGGACCGCCCGGTCACGGCGACCGCACCGTGGCAGCGGCTCACGCCCAGCTGGTTGTTGGCACTGCAGCTCTTGGCGGTCCTCGGTTTGGCGCTGCTGGTCGCTAACCCGGCACGAGTCTCCGAAGCTGGCTTGGCCCGCCACACCGTCTTTCTGATCGACGCTTCGGGTTCCATGAGCGCAACCGATGGCGCGCCCGACCGCCTCGCCGATGCTGCACAACGGGCAGTCGACGTTCGGGCCGAGCTACCGGAGGCGGGCGTTGCCAGCGTGATCCAGGTCGGATCACTACCCCGAGTGCTGCTGACGACCAGCGACGACCAAGACGAGTTCGCCGCCGCAGTCGAACGGGTGCAGGCCACCACCGGCGCAGCCGACTTCGGACGCGCATTTGCGCTTGCGGAAGGGCTCGAGACGCCCGACGCTGCTATTGGATTCGTGCTGATCTCCGACGGCGGCTTGTCGCCCGAGGAGCTGCGCATGGTGCCAGCAGGTCTTACCTATGAGCCCATTGGGTCGATGGCAACGAACCGCGCCATCACTGATCTCCGGGTCGAGCCGCGCGACACAGCGCTGCACGTCGAGGCCGTGGTCGAGAACACCGGCGGACCTCAAGCCACCCAAACACTACGCATCGATGTCGACGGGCGCACCGAACACAGCCAAGAGATCACACTGAACCGCAACGAGCAGATCACGGTGGCCGTCGACGTGCCAGGCGGAGATCAGGTCGAAGCGTTTCTCGAAGGCGAGGATTTGCTCGGGCTCGACGATCGCCGCTGGGCCGTGACTAATCGCCGATCAGCCTTGCAGGTGGTCGTCGTGGGTGATGGCGATCCGTTTGTGCTGGCCATGCTCGAATCGCTCGACGGCGTCACCGTTTCGCAGGTTGACACGATGGTCGACTACGAGGCGAGCGAGGTTGCTTCGGCTGCGGGCGTCGATCTGATCGTGTTCGACCGGGTGCCGGTGCCCGAGGACCCACCAGCCCCGTTCTGGGCGATCGCGGCACCTGGTGGCGTCGATGGCGTGACGCCCACGGGCACGGTCGATCGTCCAATCATCTCGCTGGTGCGCACCGACGACCCGCTGTTACGAAATCTAGACCTCACTTCGGTCGCTATCGCTGCGGCCCAGCGCGTCGAGACCACCGGGGTCGATGTACTGGTCGGTGCCGAGGCTGCGCCGCTGCTGGTGCGAGGTCGCCACGGCGGTCGTGATTTCCTGTATTCGACCTTCACGCCATCGGCCTCGAACCTACCGATTCAGGTTGCCTATCCGATCTTGTCTGACCGCATCGTGGCCGAACTCGGAGGAAGCGCACTGCCGCCCACCGACCTGGTCGTTGGGCAGCCGTTGCGGCTCACAGCCGAGTCGACCGTCGTCACCGATCCGGGCGGGCGTTCCCAGACAATCGAGCTTGGCGACCCGCTTCCGGTTGCGGATCGTCCTGGCTATTGGACGCTGGCCAGCCAGGGCCAACCTGCCCAGGTCGTAGCGGTGAACCCTGACCCGAGCGAGTCGTCGTTGACCGTGGCGGCGGCGATCCCATCTGAGGTGCGCACCGCCCGACCCGGGGCCCCGGTTCCGCGCACTGAGCAGTCGCTGCGCCCGTGGATCATTGCGGCCCTGTTGGCCGTGCTCGCGGCCGAGTGGTTGCTGGCCCGACGCCAAGTTGGCGTCAGCGACAAGCAGTGGCGACTGGCTCAAGCGATGCGAGCCGTCGTTGCCGCGGCGCTTGTTGCGGCGCTCTTCAACGCCGGATTCGAACGCACACCTGACCGGGTGGCCACGGTGTTCGTGCTCGACGCCTCAGATTCGATGAGTGCAGGTGGCCGCGCCGAAGCGCTGGCATGGACTCAAGAGGCGTTGCGATCTCAGCCCGATGATGCCGTTGCTGGCGTGGTGCTCTTTGGTGGCGAGGCCCGCATCGAAGCTTTGGTCCAACAAGAATTGCGCCTGGGGCAACCAGCAGTGCAAGTCGACCGGACGCAAACGGACCTGGCGTCGGCCCTGCGACTCGGCGCAGCGATCTTGCCCGACGACGCTGGGCGGCGGGTGGTATTGCTGTCCGACGGCCGAGCCACGACGGGCGATGTCGCCGACGAAGCTGCTCGGCTCGGAGCGAGCGGGGTGGTCGTCGACGTGCACGTCATCGGCGGTCAGGTGAACGCTGACACGGCGGTCGAGAGCATCGACACCCCCGGGTTTGTTCGAGACGGCGAGGCAGTCGAAATCAAAGCGACCCTTCGCGCCGCGCAAGAGACCACCGCCGCAGTAAGCCTGCTGCGAGACGGTGAGCTTCTCGAAGCGAGCACCATTGCGCTCGCTCCTGGTCAGAACCAGGTCGTGTTCGTCGACCCTGATCCAACGCCGGGTCTGCATCGTTACCAAGTCGAGGTCCTGACAGGCGACGACCCGGTGCCCGAGAACAATCGAGCGTTTGCCCCCGTGCAAGTTGGCGACAGCCGAGGCGTGCTGATCATCGAGGGCACCGCTGGCAACGCGGCCACGCTTGCTGCTGCGCTCGAAGCTGGCGGCACGCCGGTCACTGTCGGCGATGTCGGTTCGATCAACGGCATCGAGTCTTTGGTGCAGTTCGACGCCACGGTGCTCGTCGATGTGGCAGCGCAAGATCTCACTACGTCGCAGATCGAGGCCATCACTGGTTCGGTTCGTGACACGGGCCGCGGCCTGGTCACCATTGGTGGCCTGCAGTCATACGGACTTGGTGGATATCTGGGCAGCGAACTCGAAACTGTTTTGCCGGTTGTCAGCGACGTGCTCGATCCTCAACGCCGCCAAACCGTTGCCGAGGTGTTGGCGATCGATACCAGCGGATCGATGGGTGCATGTCACTGCGCCGAGGGCTTCGGCGCACCCCAGCGAGATCTCGGGGGCGTCTCCAAGACCGATATCGCGCGCGCTGGCGCAGCCCGCACGATTGCGTCGCTCTCGCCAAGCGACGAGGTCGGCGTGTTGGCCTTCGACATCGAGAACCGGTGGGTGATCGATCTGCAGGCTCTTCCTGACCAAGAGGTTGTTAACGAGGGTCTCGGATCGCTGACGCCCGACGGTGGCACCAATGTCTCGATGACCCTCGAGGCTGCGGCCGAACAACTACGCGAGAGCGACGCAAGCCTGAAACACATCATCTTGTTCAGCGACGGGTTCACCGAACCCGGCGCACTCAATCAAATGGCCGCCGAGGCGGCCGAGTTGCTCGAAAACGAAGGCATCACCACGTCGGTCATTGCCACCGGCGAAGGCGCAGCCAATGACCTGGAACCCGTCGCCATCGCGGGCGGTGGGCGGTTCTATCCCGGCAGGGACTTGGACAGAATCCCGGAGATCATTGTGGAAGAGGCGCTGCTCGCGTCGCGCAATTACATCGTCGAAGGCGAGTTCTTGCCCCAAGTCACATCGAACGATCGAGCGGTGCAAAGCCTGTCAGCGTCGCCTCCGTTGTTTGGCTACATTGCATCGTCGACCAAACCAACCGCTTCGACCCTGCTACGCATTGGGCCCGATAACGACCCGTTGCTGGCCAGCTGGCAGGTTGGTCTGGGAACGTCGACCGCTTGGACAAGCGACGCATCGCAACGGTGGTCACAGAGCTGGGCGACATGGGACGGCTACGTGACGTTCTGGAACGACGTGGTACGAGACACGTTCGCATCGCCCGCCGGCGACGTCGAAACTCGAGCCCAAGTTCTGGGCGATGTGCTGGCCATCGAAATTGACAGTGCCGACGCGTTCATCGACGGCACCCAGGCTCTTGCACGGGTGACAACGCCAAGCGGCGACTCGGTCGAGGTGCCACTCGACCGCATCTCTGCCAACACCTTCGCCGCCGAGATCCCCGCCGATGAGCAAGGCGTCTACGCCGTCGGCACCTCGCTGGTGACCAGCGGAGGCAACGATGCCATCGGCGGAACCGCGCTTGCTGCCCGCTCCTATTCGACCGAGTATCGGCCGGGGGCGCCAGACGCCGCGATCTTGGAACGGATAGCGTCGCTGAGCGGCGGCGAGTTCGAAATCGAGCCCGCAGCAGCATTCAACGCCGACAATCTTTCTCCGGGTCGAAGCTTTTTCTCACTGGTTCCGTGGCTGCTACTTCTTGCGGCCTTGCTCTGGCCCTTGGCAGTGGCTGTAAGCCGAATCGCACTCCGCCGAGGCGCAACCTTCGCCCAAGAACAGCAAGCGGCGGATAGCAATGCGGCACTTCAGCTGCGCCGCCGCAGCAAAGAACCGGACCAGGATGACGCGGGCACTGCGGTGTCATCAGCCCAGCCGGACCGTGGTCCAGCCGAACCTGCGGTGCCGCAGGGTGCCCCCAAGCCAGACGAGGCCGTGACCGACCAGCCAGCCGCCATACCAAAGCCCAAGGTGACCGAACCGCTTCCGCAGCCCAATACCGTCTCGACCAGCGAGGCCGAGTCCAAGCCCGAACCCGAGGGCACTACCTCGACACTCGATGCGTTACTCGCCCGCCGACGACGAGACGATGCTGATTCCTAGTTGCTGCGATGATCGTTGCCCGGCGCCGAGTGCGAGGATCCCGGCGAGCGCAATGAGCGTCGAGCCCCACCAGACCAGCATCAACCGAGGACGTTCAGAAAGCTCGAACGCCGCGAGCCCGTCGTCGGTGATCGTGCGCAGTACCACCTGGATGTCGCGCGCCGGCGTCGAGTGCAGTGCGGTCTCGGCCAGCACGACACCCCGATCGGGGTAGGCCACCAGTGCAGGAGCAAGCACGATCGGCTGCGCCGCCTGATCGGTCGTGACTTGGGACTGCACCGTCACGATCTCGGTGCGAGGTCGCGGGCCATCAGCGACCAAGAATGACTCGTACGAAAATGTGAGCTCGGATCCGAACTGTTCGGTTTCACCAGGTGCCATCACCACGGCTGCGGTCGTGGACTGAGCGCTCGACACGATTCCGAACGCAAGCACCACGAAGCCGACATGGCCAACAATCGTCGGCCACGGAATTCGACACCTGTCGACAAGATGGCCTGCCACAACAGCCGAGCCCACGGCGATGACAACGACGCTGAGCCAGTCACGGGCACCCACCGCCAGCGCCGCGACGAGCCCGAAGCCGATGCCCACACCGATCAAACCGAATCGCGACCAGTCGTCAGGGTCGTCGGTGCGAGTTCCCGACGGGCCGCGCTTTGCAAGCGGCACCAACACCATGAGAACCATCGCAACGACCAGAAGCGGCGTGCCCGCACGGTTGTAGAACGGGGCTGTGACTATCCGGTTCGATCCCGGTGCGAGCGGAACGGTCACACCCATCAAAACCACCACCGCAAGCGCGAGTGCGACAACGCAGCTCAGCCCGAGAAGCCACCCGTGTTGCGTGATCTGTTGGCCTGCGGGCGTTAGGTCAGTCTGAGTGCCTGGTGTGGTGATCACTCGCAACCCGGCGGCGATCACCACGAGCACAACCAGGCTGCCGAGCATCCACCCCAGCGCGGCGGCATCGGCAAAGGTATGGACCGACGATAGTCCACCTGATCGTGTAACCGTGGTGCCGAACATGACCAGTGGAAACGGCATCATGACCAGGGCCAGCACCGTGCGTGGCAATCGCCGACAGATAGCCTCGCTTCGTGTCAGATGGATTGCGGCTGTCAGCACCAACCACGGCAGCAGCACGGTGTTCTCGACCGGGTCCCACGCCCAATAACCACCCCAGCCGAGTTCCACATAAGCCCAGTTCGCTCCGGTCGCCAGGCCAACGGTCAGCAACGTCCACGGCACCAGCAGGCTTCGTCGCACGCGTGTCAACGAAGACCGAGGACCGCCGAGGCCGCTTCGCCGATCGATCATCAGCGCAAACGGCACCAGCGTTGTGACCAGCCCTAGGTACAAGATCGTTGGGTGATACAGCATGGCCGGATGTTCGAGAATGGGTGTCAGGCCCGCGCCCCGTATCGCTGGTAATGGTGCTCGTTCGAAAGGATTGGCGAAACCAACGACGGTCAGCGCGATACCTGCAATGGCGGCTGCTGACACCGCGATCCCGAGCGGGCCTACGTCGCTGCGCCACGCCATCCACAGCAATACAAGCGATGCCAGGGCTGCGAAGTAGAGCAGCGATCCTTCGGCGCCCGCCCACAGCGCCGCAAATCGATATGCGCTCGACGAGCGCGCCCGCCCTTGGCTTGCGACATACACGAACGAAAAGTCGAGCGTGGCAATGGCCCACACAAGTCGCACGGTCCCGGCTACGAGCGCCACGGCCACAGCCGATGCAGCCAGACGCATGGCGCGGTGGCGTTGCGTCGCAGCGAGGCCAACCGTCGCGACGCCGGAGAAGATGGCGACGGCCAAAGCGATATTGCCAAGGCTGGTCATCAATGCCCTCGTTTATCCACGTCGCAAACAGTACGGCACTGCTGCCTCGGACCAACCGCAGCCCATCGTCTTGTCTAGTCATGCACCGGTTGCATCGCCTACGTTGCAGTGATGCACGATGTTGTCGTCCTTGGAACCGGTGTGGCCGGACTCGTTGCCGCGATTGCCGCCCACGACGAGGGGGCACATGTTGCCTTGTACGACAAGAGCGAACTAGTGGGTGGGACGACCGCGATGAGCGGCGGCATCATCTGGATGCCAAACAACCACCTGCAGGCCGATGCTGGTATCCACGACTCACGCGAGCAGGCTCTTGCCTATCTCGACGCGCTGTCGCTTGACCTGATCGACTCCGACATGGCGGCCGCGTTTGTCGACAACGGACCTCAAGCGCTGCGTTACATCCATGAGAACACGCCGTGCGAGTTCAGTTTGCTGGCGACGTATCCGGACTACCACCCTGAGCATCCTGGTGGGCTTCCGGGCGGCGGTCGGTCGGTCGACAACCTGGTCTTTCCCTACCCGTCGCTCGGCGATTGGGCCGACAAGATTCGCAACCCTCGCGGCGCCATGCCGGTCGCGCTGGGCGAGACACCACTTGGCGGCGCCACGAGCTCACCGGATCCGGCGCTGTTGGGCGAGCGGATGGCCAACGGCGAAAACGGAATGGGGTTGGCCCTCGTGGGCGGACTGCTGCGGGCCTGTCTTGACCGCGGTATCGAACCACATATGGGTTGGCGAGCGACGCAACTGTTGCTCGACGACGGCAAGGTCACTGGCGTGCGCTTCGACACTGCTGACGGCACCAAGGATGTCTTTGCCGCCCGTGGCGTCGTGGTTGCAACCGGCGGCTTCGAATTCGACGAAGAGCTTACGAAGTCGTTTCTTCGCGGCCCAATGACCGGTCCTGCGGGGTCGCCCGAAAACACGGGCGACGGACTGCTGATGGCTATCGAAGCAGGGGCGCGGCTTGCCAATATGGGCAACTCGTGGTGGGTCCCGGTGACCCGAGTACCGGGTGAAGAACAGTACGGCGCTCCCAAGTCGAGTCTGATCCTGCTCGAACGCACTCGCCCGGGCACGCTCATGGTCAACGGCACCGGTCGCCGATTCTGCAACGAGGCTGGCAACTACAATGCCATGGGCGGCGTGTTCCACCAGTTCGATCCGGTCAGCTTCGACTACCCGAACTTGCCGGCATGGCTTGTGTTCGATCACAACCACAAGCAGAAGTACGACGTCGCTTCAGCACCGGCGGGTGACGATGTGCCGGTCTGGATCGCCAGCGGCGACACCATTGAAGCCTTGGCGGCCACCATCGGAGTCGACCCCACGACACTGGCCGAGACCGTCGATCGCTTCAACCTCAACGCTCAGGCAGGCCACGACCCTGACTTCTATCGCGGAAAGAGCGCCTACGACACCTTCAACGGTGACCAGAGCCTGCCCGGTATCGAGGCAACACTCGGGCCGCTTCTTCAAGCCCCATTCCATGCGATCAAGATTGAGCAGGGCTCGCTCGGCACCAACGGAGGTCCCAAGACCGACGCCCGAGGGCGCGTCCTCGCGCAACGAGGCGGCACCATCGAAGGGCTGTGGGCCGCTGGCAATGTGATGGCAGCGCCAACCGGCATGGTCTACGGCGGCGCAGGCGGCACCATCGGCCCCGCGCTCACCTTCGGCTGGATCGCCGGCCGCGACGCCGCCAACGCCGCCTGATGTTGCACTGACCCCCTCACCCAAACTGGGGACGTATCACTAAAGCGAGATGATGGTGACGGTGCCGGTGGAGCCGTCGATGGAGATGGTGGCGCCGTCGGGGATTCGGCTGGTCGCGTCGACGACCGAGACTACGCAGGGCACGCCAAGCTCTCGGCACACGATCGCAGCGTGGCTTGCTACTGCGCCTACGTTGACGACGACACCGGCGGCCGACAAGAACAGAGGCGTCCATGACGGGTCGGTTGTTGGAGCGATCATGATGTCGCCAGGATCGACCGCCATGGGATCCGACGGGTCGAGCACGATGCGGGCCACACCAGTCACTTCGCCCGGCGCGCCACCCGCACCTTGAAGAACCTCGCTGGCGACGGCCAGCGTTTGGCCCCCAGCATTGCGGGGCGCCCACTCTGAGATGGGTGGCACGCCGCCTTCGAGGCCGACGATGTAGGGCGGCTCGAGCTCGTGCAGGTGGGCAAAGTCGGCATCGCGACTAGCGATGGTCTCGCCGTAGGATCCAGGGTCAGCCAAGAAGTCGTCGAGTTCCGACTCGAGCAGCATGAAAATCTGTTGCGGATCGGCGATCACGCCCTGGGCGACCATGCGGTCGCCGAGTTCCATCATGGCCAACTTGGCTTCGTGGATGGCGCGGATGCAGACGTTCTTGCCCATTTCACGGGCCTGAAAGAACACGCTGGCTGACTTGATGCCAGCCGCCAAGGTGCCGTGGGCTTCGGGGTCGCCTTCGACGATCGCCAACAGTTCGGCCGTCAGCGATTCGCGTTCGGTCGCTGCTTTGGCTTGCGCGTCGTGGGGCGATCGGTCGTTGGACTGATGCCGCAGCCGGTCCAGCATGCCGAGCGCAAGCGTTGGTTTGGTGGTCCACGAGTGGGCTCGCATATCCCATTCGTTCGGCCCACGGTGGCCGTGATCGGCCAGCAGCGCCGACCACTGCGACAACAGGTCGACGGCGGCCGGATCATCAGATGCGGCTAACCGTTCGAGCAGGTCATCGGTGCCTGCGTCGAAGGCTTCCATGAGCGTGGGTGAGTTCTTGATGGAGCGGCTCATGTCCCACATCACAAATGATGCTTGGGCAGACTCAACGCCACCGATCGCCGTCATGACCTTGACCGCATCGCTTTCTCGGCCTATCGCAGCGCAGATTGCTTGCACCGCGCCCGGGCCGAGCGATGCTGCGAGTACCGACTGGCAGTACACGACCCATCCCTCGCAGAGCATTTGGGTCATCTCCCGGGCCCGACCAACGAGCGCTTCGTTCGAGAGCAAGGCCAGATCAGGACGACCGTGCACCGCGGCTTTGGCCTGCGCCGACACTTCCTCTTGAGCCGGGAAGCTGTCGGTACTCATGGCCCAACCCATGGTCTCGCCCAGCTTGGCCTCGTGCGCAGGGCTTTCGTCGTCGGGATGCGGCTCGTACACGGGAACACCCGGATGGTCGCCGAAGTACGCCTGATCGATCGCCGCAGGTGTTGCGCCCGGCATTCGAGCGCCCATCACTCGAGGCAAGGAGAGCTGGTTGTAGAAGTAGCCACCCCAGTTGCCGAACACCTCGGGTGGGTCGAGCGTGAGCTCATCGGCATCGATGACACCGAAGTCGACGAACCCTTGGGCGACACCGGGCACGCAGCCCTTGTTCCATCCCAGGCTCCAGCCAAGCGGGCTGAACGGGTCGGGTCCTACCTCGTCGGCGTTGGCCCTGGTGTACCAGGTGAACCGTTCGCTGATTTCAGTGTCGGTGATCCAAGTTTCCATGTGTGTCTCTCCCGTTGTTCCTGGCGTGACTGTAGTTCGAAATTGGGTGGCCGCTGAAGGCGAAGCCGGAGCCACGCCACCACGCAGCCATGTGTCGGGTCAGCCACACATATCCGGCGACCGACGTCATGGTTCCTGTGTGTCGACCACGACTGACCCTGGGCGCGCGTTCCTGCAAGGTAGAGCCATACCCCACCCGGAGACGCAGCAATGAAGAATCAAGCCCTCACCACGACCTTGGCAGTCCTACTCGCCGTTGCACTCAGTGCTCTTGCCGCACTGGTCGTGAGCACCGAAGTGCTGGAGTCGAACGAATCGACCGCAGTGCAGGCTCCGGCGCCGGTGCAGATCGAGGTCACCACACCCGCTGTAGTCGCCACGTCGAATCCTGATGTGCTGGATGACAACATCACTCGCCTCAAGGCGAATTCCGCACCGGGCATTGATCGTTACACCGGGGCTCGGCGCTGACTGTCCAGCGATTGTTAGTCGTGAGTCATCAATTGTGAGCCTCGATGTCAGAACGATCGTACCACTAACTTCAAAAACCACGATGCGCGCTTCGTCACTGGCTACAGCTTCTCGAAACGACCCAGGCCCTGCGTCGTTTAGGTTCGTTACTCGCAAGATGGGCCCGCCACGGCCGCCCGGTGTGTCACTCCCCAGACCCTGAAAATGCGATCGATAGGAACCTGTGTCGGTAACCGTATCGGTATCGTATC
>ENA-ORXR01004583-ORXR01004583.1-marine-metagenome-genome-assembly--contig:-NODE-4583-length-11471-cov-3.315868_pt1 | contig 11471 bp, 12 predicted proteins | sample MGYA00237866_ERZ511479 | MGnify/ENA metagenome assembly ERZ511479 | reverse complement strand
TGCACAGCTGACGGGCGCGCTTGTTGCGGAGGACCGCGCGGAGCTTCGTCAGCTGATGGAGGTGGCGCACGAAGCTGATATTGCCGATCAGCTTGAGCAGATGAGTAGCGAGCAGCGCCGCGCCATTGTCGATCTGGTTCCGGACGCGGTGACGCCGGATATTCTGGCCGAGCTCGAAGATGAAGTTCTCGAAGATGTTCTGCCGCGTTTGGGCGATCAGCAAATCGCCGACGCATTGTCCGAGATGGACAGTGATGATGCCACCGCCGTTGTCGAAGAGTTGCAAGATAACCGCCGCGAAGACGTACTCTCGGCCATGCCGGATGTGGATCGCCGCGCGGTAGAAGACAGTTTTACTTATGATGAAGAAACAGCCGGCCGCGTTATGCAGCGCGAATTTGTGGCGGCGCCGGATTTTTGGAGCGTCGGACAGGTCATCGACCATATGCGCGCCCAAGGCGATAATTTGCCGGAGATATTCTTCAATATTTACGTCATCGACGCCAAACTAAAGCCCACGGGCTATGTCCCGATCAGTCAGATCATGCGCAATCCGCGAGAGCGTAAAATCAGCGACTTATTTGAGCCGCTTCTGGTCAAAATTCCACAGGATATGGACCAAGAAGACGTTGCCTATCAGTTCTCGAAATACCATCTTATTTCCGCGCCCGTTGTGGATGCAAATGACCGTATTATCGGGATGATTACGGTCGATGATATCGTTAACGTTATTCAGGACGAGAACACCGAAGATATGCTCGCGCTGGCCGGGGTTAGCGACGCCGGGCTGACCGATACGGCGATCAGCACCGTGAAATCACGCGCGCCGTGGCTGTTTATCAATCTGCTGACCGCAATACTGGCCAGTTTTGTGATTGCCATGTTCCAAGATCAAATTGGGAGCGTTGTGGCGCTCGCCATATTGATGCCGATTGTCGCCTCTATGGGCGGAAATGCGGGCACGCAGGCTTTGGCGGTTGCGGTGCGCGGCCTGGCGGAGCGCGATTTGACCCGCGCCAATGCCGTGCGCGCCGTGCGCAGAGAGCTGCTGGCCGCCGTCTTTATTGGCCTGATATTTGCGGTCATATTGGCCGGTATTACCTATATTTGGTTTGATATTCCAAAACTTCCCAGCGTGATTTTTATCGCCATGATCGTTAATCACATTTGCGCGGGACTGGCGGGTATTTTAGTGCCGCTGGGCCTTAAACGCGCGGGCGCTGACCCGGCTGTGGCCAGCTCGGTTTTTGTGACCACTGTCACTGATGTTATTGGATTTTTTGCCTTCCTCGGCACCGCCGCGCTGCTCCTGTTTTAGCCACAATTCGCGCCTAAGGCGAAGCTGGCGCAGGTCTTGCATTTACAGACCTGAAGAACCGCGTCCGGCGGTTAATGTATTAATTTGGAACGGCGGCGCTGTATATGAGCCATAATTTTGAGATATCTGAACTCGGTTTTCGCTTAATTAAGGCCTATGAAGGCTATCGGCCTGAACCCGCAGTGTTGGTCACAGGCCAAACTGTGATTGGATATGGCCATATCGTGACCGATGACAGTCTGCCGTTCATTGGCAAGACCAAAGCCGAAGGTTTGCTGCGCGAGGATTTGAAACCTGTCGAGGACATGGTCAATTCGGCCATCCATGCCCCAATGACGCAGAGCCAGTTTGATGCTTTATGCTCGCTGGCGTTCAATATCGGCGAAGACGCCTTTCGCGGAAGCCATGTGCGCCATGCCATTAATAATGGCCGCATTTTGGACGCCGCCGGCGCTTTTGATGAATGGCGCAAAGCCGATATTGACGGCAAAACCTATGTTGTTGACGCCTTGATGCGTCGCCGCACGGCTGAAAAGGCGTTGTTCCTAAAGGCTCACAGCAGCCGCGTGACAGCAGGCCGTGATGAGATCGTGACCCAGAGCGATGACAGCTTTGAGCCGGTCTCGGATGATGCCGATATGTTTGACCCCGAAGTGGGAATTGTTGATCAAGCGCCATACGCCAAAAAACCGGCGCAATTTCGCCGCCGCGAAGATGGCCCGTCCGGCGCGCTAACCTTATCCGAAGTGCAAGCCATTGATGATGTCGACGCCTCTGCCGCGCAGCTTCGCGGCATAGATGCTCCGTCAAATGGGCTGGAAATGGACGACGCTTCTCCGTTCATTGATGATAGCGATATTGCTGCGCTGGCCCAGGATGATTTTGTGCTAGATGATGCTTTGCTTGACGATCTGGAGCAGCCGGATTTCAATACATTTGCAGATCAAGACAGGCCTAAAAAATCGCCCATAGCGCTGGCTGCTGAAGAAGTCGGGGATCGCCTTGACCGCTTGATCGAAGATACGCGCGATGCGGCCCGCGACGCGGAAACTGACGCGCATGATGATACGCTTACGCTTGATAAAGAGATGGAAACGCAATTACAGCCTGCGGCAAACGGCGCGGATCGCTATGTGAGTTTATCTCCGGGCGCAGATGTTACTCCGGGCCGTGACCGCGAGAATAGCGGCGTCTATTCAGCCTTTATGGTGGCAGGGGGGTGCCTGCTGGGCGGCGGATTAATGGCGCAGAAATTAGGCGGGATTGCCGGCAGCGGATGGCTCGCTTTCGCTGTTCCGCTCGCAATCGTTTTCGGCGCAACAGTGCTTTTGGGCTCGGCCTATTACCTCGCGCGCAGCTACAGGCGCAGCGCGGTTTAACACAAAACTAAGCATGATTGAAAAGACGATAGTAATCTCAATTTGCTATCTCACTCCATGAATACTGAGGATGAAAAATGACAGCCGATTTGAAAACGCAAATCTTCCAAGACTGGACAGATGAGCAAACCGAAAACTTCCGCAAAGATATCATCACCGTGCGGCATAATCTGGCCGATACAGGCCTGTTTACGGATGAGGCGCTAGCGGAGTTGTTGGATAAGCACCCCAGTCAAAAACTTGATGTCTGCACGATGGGTAATCATGACCTCCGCTTTCCGAATAAATTTATGACCGGAGATTTTCGCGATTGCGATGGCAAGACACTTGTTGATGCTGCCAAGGCCGGCGCTATCTGGATTAATGTGCGCCAAGCCATGAATGTCCATCCGGAATATAAAGCCGTTTTGGACAAAATGTATGGCGCGATTTCCGAAATTACCGGAGAGCCGACCTTTAATGCACGCGGCGGGATTTTAATCAGCTCGCCCGTAGCTAAAGTGCCCTATCACTGTGACCAGACCGAAACGATTTTGTGGCATATTCGCGGAAAGAAACGCATCTATATCTATCCGACAACCGAAGAATTTATGTCTGATGATGATTATCAGAATATCATCACGCAAGACCGCGAAGATGACATTCCATATGATGCATCTATGGATGCCTCTGCCCGCGCCTTTGATCTGGCTGAAGGCGAAATGATCAGCTGGAGTCTGAATGCGCCGCACCGCGTGGACAATGGATCGTTCTGCGTCTCTGTGACGACAGAATATTCAACACGCGAAAGCGCCTTTAAAAATTCTGTGATGTTTACAAATGCTGTTCTGAAACAAAGATTTGGGGTCAAATCCCGCTGGGCCAGCGCGTCCATGCCGGAGAAATACGCGAAATCTGTAGCCGGACGCATTCTGCGCAAAGTCGGCGCTTATAAAGTTCCCGACGGCGAAGACATGGTCACATTTAAAGTCGATCCCAAAGCCGATAATTATATCGGTGAAGTCGAGCCCTTTGTGCGTAATTTCTAGGCGCGACCCTATCCGAATCTAAATGCGGGCCGTATAGAGATATATGGTCATGCATTTGCAAAAACTCTCTGTCGGCTCCACCGGCATAGACAGTCTTCAAGATTGGCAAAATACGATGGTCGCGCGCCGCAAAGCCCGCGGCCTTTTGCCGTGTCATGAACATGTGACGCGGATGTTTCCCAAGCAAAAAGAGGCCCTGCTGGATGGCGGCTCAATCTATTGGGTCATCAAAGGCGTGATTCAATGCCGCAATAAAATCATTGCGTTAGAAGAGACGCGAAACGATCGCGGTCTTAAGGCCTGCGCCATTCTGATGGACCCGCAGCTCATCCCCGTACAGCCTCAACCCCGCCGCGCCTTTCAGGGATGGCGCTATCTCAAGCCCGAAGACGCGCCGCCGGATTTAACCACAATTGAAGGCGCAGAGAGCTTACCGCCAAAGCTGCGTAACAAGCTTGTTGAAATCGGGGCGTGGTAGAGAATTACAAAACAAGTTCCGACACGTCGCGGTAATTTCCTAACTTGCCTTTGATGAAACTATTAAAGGCAATCGCGCGGCGCGGCTTTTGTGAACCATTCTGTTCAATCATGTGATTGATGTCTGAGGGGAACATAAGGACTTCGCCGTGGCGCGGAGTAATGGAGTTAATTGGTGTATCGTAGATGTTTTGCTTGGTTTGCAGGGGGGGAAGTTCAAGCTGTTTATACATCGTGTGCTTGTCGAAAATTACCCGGGATACAGGCTCCGGGAGGGCGTCATAATAGAGAGATCCAGAGACCAAAGAGTTAGAATGGGAATGAGCGTGCATGCCAACGCCCGGCGTGTTCATCAAGGCCCATGACTGGGTGACATAAAGCTCTTGCGTGATGCCCATAACGTCTCTGGCATAAATATTAAGCGCGTCTTGAACCGCATCCCCAATGCTTTTTAACTCAGGGTGTTTAAAGATATATAAGTCCTCGGAGATGAAATTATCTCGATTTTGCACCATGTCTAAGTCGTGAATATATTTAACCTGCTCTGCGCTGATCGCGGCCGAAAGATCCGCGCGCAGAATAGGGGTTGCAAACAAGGGCGTAACTTCGACGTTTTGAACGGACATGTGCGGCTCTTCTAAATGATTGATTTCACTTTTTCATATAGGCCAAGATGTATTGTTTCAACGAATTTTGCGCGCAGCAATGCGTTTTGCACAATCATACTTTACGCTGCCTCGCATCCCGCGTAGGTGTTTCTTTGCTTTAAACGAAGGACACCTCATGACTAAACTTGCTCTTATCCGCCACGGCCAAAGTGAATGGAATTTACAGAACCGCTTTACGGGATGGGTTGATGTTGACCTGACGGAAAAAGGCATTGCCGAAGCGCAGCTCTCGGGCGAACTGCTCGCCGCAGAGGACATCGAATTTGACGCCGCTTATGCGAGCGTTCAAAAACGCGCCATAAAAACATTATGGCTGACACTAGAGGCGCTGGACCGCATGTATCTGCCGGTCACAAAAAACTGGCAGCTCAATGAGCGGCACTACGGCGCTCTGACGGGGCTGAATAAACAGGAGACGCGCGACAAACATGGGGACGAGCAAGTCCATATTTGGCGCCGCAGTTTTGATACGCCCCCGCCGCAGATCACCACGGAGTCAGATTTTCACCCCATCCATGATCCGCGCTATCAAGGGATTCCCGAAGAGAAATTGCCAACAGGCGAGAGCCTCAAAATTACGTTGGATCGCGTACTGCCTTATTTTGACGCGCAAATTGTCCCGCGTATCAAAGCGGGAGAGAACCTGATTATCGCCGCTCATGGAAATTCCCTGCGCGCGCTGGTCAAAAGTCTGTTCAATGTTCCTGACAGCGATATTCCGGGTATCGAAATTCCGACGGGCAACCCACTCCTGATTGATATCAAAGACGGCACGCTTGATGTGACAGCGGCCCGGTATCTCAACGCAGAGCGCGCCAAAGAGCTGCCGCCGATTTAGTGTCGTCTGCGTCCGACTTCATGGCCGCGGCGATTGAGCAGTCTCTCTCGCAGCGCGGCCGCACAGGCGATAATCCAAATGTAGGCTGCGTCATTGTCAAAGACGGCGTCATTATCGGACGCGGCGCTACGGCTGATGGCGGGCGGCCCCATGCCGAGGCTCTGGCACTGCGACAGGCTGGGGCTCATGCGCGGGGCGCAGACGTCTATGTCACTTTGGAACCGTGTAGCCATCACGGGCAAACTTCGCCTTGCGCGGATGCGCTCATCGCCGCCAAAATTGCGCGCTGCTATATCGCGGTCATCGACCCGGATGCGCGCGTAAATTACCAAGGGGCGGCAAGGCTGCAGGAGGCCGGAATTGATACGCAAATCGGGCTGGGTGAGGGCGCGGCGAGAGACGCCATGCGCGACTGGCTCGTGACCAAGTCTTAACGCTCGCGTTAACCCTTTATTATCCATAACAGCCCACACCGTTAACCATTCTTAAGACATTTGGGGAGCGGCCCGTGCGCGCATTGTGGTTTATAGGTACAGCATTGGTAATTGGCGGCGTGTCCACAGTCGGTTTTGCGCAAAGCGCGGGCAAAAAAGACGACCCCTATAAAGCTTATTATTCCGGTGGTCAGCCCGCTGATGGCGCGTCGATGCAAGGCGGGCCTTTGGCTGCGCCAATGCCCGCGCAAGTGCGACGCGATATGGGCTATACAGCCCAGCCTGCCGCGCCGGCTCAAAACACAAATGGCTGGACGCCCGCGCCTGCGCCAGCCGCCCCGGCCTCGTCGCAATATAACCAGCCTTACAGCGCGCCTTCAGCAAGCTCCGGCGGGAGCTATTATGGCGCTCCATCTGCGCCGGCCGCGCAAAGCGCGCCGCAATATGCCCCGCGCCCCGCGCCGTCCTCGACGACAACGTATGGCGGCTATCCTGCGGGCGGGACGGAGCAGGGCTATTCAAATACAACTGCCGCGCAGGCGTCTCCGTACCAAGGCGGTCAATATCAACCCCAATCCACCGGCTCACAAAATGGCCAATATCAAGGTGGACAGTATCAAGGCGGCCAATATCAGGGCGGCCAATATCAAGGCGGTCAGTATCAAGGCGGTCAGTATTCCGGACAATATGCTCCAAATTCCGGTCCGTATTCCGGGCCAAATACATCTTCGCGGCAGGCCCCGCAAATGCGCCAAAAGCGCAGCATTTGGCAGCGTCTCGGATTTGGCAATGTCGAAATGAAATCAGATGGCCATGTTAAAATGGGTCTTGGAGCTGTATCGCGCGATGACTGGACAAGCGAGCTGGTCGCGGACGGTATGGTGCGCACGGAAATCTCCGCGATCACTCAAGGCGGGATTGAATATGGTGTAAAGCTGAAATTGCGCGGCCAGCGGGATCGTTATCGCCGGGGCTTTGGCGGCTCAACAATGGTGTTTGGAACGCAAGGCTGCGAGCCGGGCATTCCGGGCTGCGCGACCGCCACGCTTGACGGAGCGCCGCGCGCCGCACGCGGATATACAAGCCGGCTTTATAGCTTCGGCGATAATGAGCAAAAAGAACAGCAAATCGCGCTCGAAGGGGCAAATATCTTTGTGCGCACGCCTTATGGAGATTTCACCGCAGGTCGCGATGATGGCGCGGCGGCGCTCTTTAGTAGCCAAGCTCCGTCCCTTATGCCGCTGGCCCGCGCGAGTAATTTAACAACCGATTATTCGGGTCTGGATATGACCAAGACGCTAAATGATGCCTCAGGATTTGCAGAGAAAGTCACTTATACCAGCCCGCGCCTGCTCGGCGATATGATCGGCGTTGGCGTTCAATTTGGCGCAAGTTACGCGCCCTCGACCGAGGTTTGCGGCGTCGATTACTGCGTGCGCGGGAATGATCGCGATAACCCAAATGCGCCATTATCTCCGCAGCTCGAAGATGCTTTTGAGCTGGGTCTGGCCTTATCGCGCAATTTCGATAACGGCCTCGGCTTTGAAGCTGTTGTGAACTATGCCACGGCGACGGATAGCTCAGGGCTGACGGAATTTGATGATCTTCAAAGTTGGGGCACAGGCTTGACCGCGACATATGGGGATTTCCAATTCGGGACATCTTATCTGTCATCTAATAATGGCTGGGCCGATGACGGAGATTACCAAGCGGCGGATATTGGCCTGACGTGGAAACCGGCGCAGTGGGGCATCACAACAGGATTAGGCTGGGCTCAAGACGATCTGACCGGCGTTACAGGGCGCAGCGCTTTGCTGGGATTGTCTTATGAATTTGACCGCTACACGCTTGGAACCGGAATTCAATATACGGACCGGGACGTGCGCGTCTCCTCAGGAACAGTTGTGACCCAGGAAACCCAAGACGCCGCCGGAATATTTATCGAAGGCGCGGTGAAGTTTTAATCTCTAAATAGAGAGACGCCCGCAATTGCCGCCGCGCCCGTGCCGGACAGATGATCCATATTTTGGCGATTAATCCCGCCCAGCGCAATAACGGGATGGGACGACAATCCGGCAAGTTTTGTAAATCCGCCGGCCCCCAAAGGCTTGCCGGATCCCGGACTGTCCGTTTGAAATACAGGCGATAATGTAACCGCGTTTAGCGGCGCGGCATTGGCCTCTATGATCGAGTCCATATCATGGGTGGCCGCAGATAAAAACCAATCGGGAATACGTTCGCGCCAGATGGCGGCTAAGGCTGTGTCTGCCTCGGGGAAATGCACCCCATCCGCGCCGCAGGATAAAGCAAGCTCCGGGTCCGCGCCTATCAAAAAGAGATGCTGGTCCTCAAAGGCGATGTTTCGCAAGTCCGCCGCAATATCGTGACGATTTGGGTCGCCGAAATGACGATAGATTATGGCGCTGCCCGAAGGCAGGTTTTTTGCACTGACACGCGGGTCATGAATGCGCGGATCCGTCACAAAAAAAAGCGGCGGCAAGGGTGACCTTACCGCCGCGATTATATGTTGTGCTCGAGCTTTAAGAGGCGTCAAAATATGATTAGCCTTTTTTATCCATCATCTTTTTAGCCGCTGCTGTGAGCGTGTCATTTACAGCTTTATAACTGGCGCAATATTTCATTTTCGTGACGCTGGCTTCTGTATAGATCGCCGGTCCCTGATAAAGGGCGGCATATGTTGATTGCTTGGCCGCAATTGAAGATTTCGCACTATCAGGGGAGCGCCCCTCTACGCCGGACATCATTCCGACAATCATGCTTGAAATTTGAAATTGTTGACCCTGCATTCTGGCGATTTTGGTTAGGTTCTCATCGCCGCCAATGCCGGGAAGGGCGTCAGCGAGATTGAGAAAATACCCCCCGCAATCAATCATATCAGTGTATGATCCGTCCAAATTATTCGCGCTTAGATCAGTCTGAAATGTTTTTAAACGCGAGATTTGCTCGGGTGAATATTTCGGGCCTTCTGTCGCCGGCGCGCTTTGCGCAAAGACCGGAGCGGAGGGGCTTAGCGTAATAAATGCGCAAACGGCGATTGATGTGAGTGTTGTTTTCATACTGAAGGCCCTAATAATAATTATTGCGGTGTGGCTTGCTGCTGCTGTTGCGCCATTGCCTGTCTGGCAAGTGAGAGCAGCGCATAATTGACTTTACCATAGCTGGTGCAGGTTTCAAATTTCGCCTTACTGGAGTCATCTTTAAACACGGCATCACCCGGATAGACCGCGCTATAAGTCTGAGCATTCGATTTTATAACGGCCTGAACACTCTCAGGTGTTGTGTTTTGCGGGTCATTTAACATTCCAACGAGAATAGATGACATGATAAATGACTGTGCAAACATTCCCGAATTTTTTGTGGCTTGCTCCGGCGCTTTTGCGGCCTTCATCATACCATGGATGTAAGCCGCGTATCCGGCGCAATCTACGATAGCGTTATAGTCCTGTGACAAAGTCTTGTTTTGTATATTCGTTTGGAACGTTTGAAAACGTTGCTCCTGAGCCGGAGTATATGATTGCGGCGCGGCGGCAGGCGGCGCGGTCTGGGCCGTGGCTGACACACATAATAGACTACCTGCGCAAGCGGTGGCCACGGCTAAAGTTTTCATAAATTTCGTCATGGGGGAACTCGTTCTCTATTGAAATTATCGAACTGTATATACAGACTGTATCATGCACGATAGATGAACAGATATAGCTATGACACCTGAAATTACACCTGTAAAACAACGCCTCAACCTCCTTGAAAAACGCCTAGGTGTGGCGCGCAGCTCACGGCGCGCGAGGCTTATTGCCGTCTCAAAACAACAGCCGGATGACCGTATCATGCAGGCTTTGGAGGCCGGGGTGACGATATTTGGCGAGAACCGCGTCCAAGAGGCGCAAAGGCGGTGGGGGGAGACATTTGCGAGCCACCGCGACGCTTTAGAGCTTCATTTGATCGGGCCGCTGCAAAGTAACAAGACAGCGCAAGCCTGCGCGCTGTTTGACGTCATCCACACGCTGGACCGCCCGAGCCTGGCCAAGGCTTTCGCAAAACATCGCGACGGCGGCCATGATCTGCCCCGGCTTTTTGTGCAGGTAAATACGGGCGAGGAGGAGCAAAAATCGGGTGTTTTGCCGCGTGACCTTCCAGAATTTCTCGCCGCTGTGGACAAGGATTACGGCCTCAAAGTTGAAGGACTTATGTGCATCCCGCCTGTCGATGAGGCCCCGGCTGCGCATTTTATGCTGCTGCGTGAACTGGCGCGCGATCACGGCCTAACCGAGCTGTCCATGGGGATGAGCAGAGATTATGAGACAGCGGCTAAACTCGGCGCGACATATGTGCGGGTGGGTTCAGCTTTATTTGGGCCGCGTCCCTAAATCACGACAATATTATCCCCCGGGGAGAGCCGGGGCAGCAGCTCCGCCATGACATCCGGGCTGATGGCGATGCATCCCGCGGTTTGCACGTCATCCACGCGCGTAATGTGCAGAAATATGGCGCTGCCTTTGCCTGCCACCGGCGGGCTGTCATTGTGGCCTAATACGATAATCACGTCATAGGCCGGATCATCGCGCATGAGCGATTCTGCGCTGGCGCGATAGGGCAGGCGCACCGGTTGATTATAGGCGGGATCGCCGGGCGCATCACACCAGCCGTCATCCGCCCGTATCGGCCAAAATGTCAACGCAGTTGGCGGCGGGGGCAGGCGATCTGCGCGGTAAAATCCATAGCGTAGATTATATGTCCCCAGCGGCGTCTTAAAGTCGCCTTCACGGCCCGTCGCTGCGGGCGTGGCCCCATCCCGGCCAATACGGCACGGATAGCTTTTTCCATCAAACTCAATGACTTTTCGAGACGTATTGACTGATAATTGCATCACAACCCGATAGCGTGACTGTGATGGTTCGCCAAGTCATATGGCTTGTCTTTTTGACTTTGCAGACTATGGTTCGAAAAATTTGAAAATTGAAGGGTGCTTTATGAGCGTCAAAAAACGACTTTTAATTATCGATGATGACAATGATCTGCGCGCAGAGCTTGTGGAGCAATTCGGCCTATATGACGAATTTGAAACCACAGATGTTGATACAGCCGGCAAGGGAATCACGGAGGCCAAAGAAAATGCCTATGATCTCATCCTTCTTGATCTGGATTTGCCCGATATGCTGGGCACCGAAGCCTGCCAATTGATGCGCAAGGCGGGCGTTGCTGCGCCGATCGTCATGCTGACCGGTAATGAGGGCGAGGCCAATGAGATTTTGGGCCTTAATAGCGGGGCAAATGATTATGTCACCAAGCCGTTTCGTTTTGCCGTTCTTAT
>ENA-ORXR01004582-ORXR01004582.1-marine-metagenome-genome-assembly--contig:-NODE-4582-length-11471-cov-17.957522_pt1 | contig 11471 bp, 10 predicted proteins | sample MGYA00237866_ERZ511479 | MGnify/ENA metagenome assembly ERZ511479 | reverse complement strand
GGGGGGGGGGGGGGGGGGGGGGGGGGGGGGGGCTCGTGGAGGATAAGGGCTTGAGCCTGGCCGCGTGGCGTGGGCAGGGTGGCAGGCGAGAGGGCCAACCAGCGGGCTCGCGCATGCGACACAGATATCCTTGCTGGTGTCAGTGTTTGTTGAACCTCTGTGCGCGCTGTCGCGGAGATACGAACGAAGCTGACTTGCGTTCGGCCGGCTGCTCGCCGGCCGGCTGCCCGTCTGCAGGCCGCAACCCCTTCAGCTGCAAGCTGTCCTCTTCGGTGCCACTGGCCGCTCGACGGTCGCCTGCGCGTCGGTCGGCCACACGCCTCTGGGCCACCATCGTCACCTGCGACGCACCCGCCCCGTCGTCGCCCGCTGCCGACTCGGTTGTCGGCGCCAACCGCAATGGCGTAGTCGCCCGCCCCGGCCGCCAGCGCAAAGGATTGGCGCCTAAAGACCGCGAACCGCCTGTCACCGACGCCGCCGCCTCGGGCGCGTCCTCGTCCACGGCCTCCGCGTCGCCCTCCTGCTCGCCGTCCACCGGCGCCGCCAGCTTGGAGCGGGGCGGCTTGACGTCCTCCGGATCAGCTTACAACGGCATGCGGTCGGTCGGCGTGTTGCCGACCAGGACGCCCGCTGCCTCCGTCCGCTGGCGGACTGTCGGTGCCACCACAACCACCGCCGAGGTCCGTTCGTCGTCCGCCTCCGCCGTCGTCACGGCCGCCGCCGACAGCTCGGGATTCTTGATGACGGCGACGTCGTTGGGCGACGCGGCGCGGAGGGCATCGCCGGTGCAAGCGGCCGCCGCTGCCGCAGCCGCGGTCGGTGACCGCAGACGTCGCTGCGACCGGTTGGCGTGTAGGCGGCGACGGAGACCACGTGGTGCTCTGTGAAAATGTTTATTCTCGTGGCAAGTTCAGGGTGTCTTTGAGAAAGTGGTTTCAGTTCTCATGTAAGGCATCGTCCTGCTCGGGGCAGACATTTGTCAGCCCCGCGCGCGTCCCCACGGTTCACAGCGGCGGCGCGGCCGTCCCTTCTTGCTGCACCGCCGCGAGTGCCACGGGCAGCACGACTGCCCGTACGCGACTGCATCGGTTGGAGGCGGGTACGGGGGCAGCCGGCGGACTCGACGCTGTCGATTGTCGGCCTCACTGGGCGGCTACGTCAGTTGCTGCCTCTGCCTGGCGCCCAGGTCGTTCGTGGCTTACTTGTCCTGCTCTGCTGCATGGCCGCCGCCCGGGCTGTGCCGTCCCTCGCCTGCCGTGAGTCCGGTGGGCCCGGATTGTCTTCCTCTCCCCCTCCTTCGCTCGTTCTCCCCGTTTGGTTTCTGTGACACCCTCTTTCTCCAGCCATCTATTTGTGCCGCCCACGATCCTGCCGCGCCACATCCAACCTTCGCGACGCTTTCCTGCTTGCCCCTCCATCTTTCCTGCACTTCCACCATGGGTCCCCTCCCGACCCCGCCGACTAGGCGGCGCGCGCGCTTCCCCCCCTTCCCGCCTCTGGCCTTTCTCTCCCGGCTAACGGCACCGAAACATGACGCTGCCACGCGCACCATCTCGCCCGCCATCCTCAACACCCGCCCGGCAGTGCCGTCGGCCGCCGACCGTCGCGGCAGCGGTGGCGGTCGCCTGCGGGGAAATCTGGTACCCGAAGCCCCCCCGGGTGGGGAATCCACACAGTCCCCCCCCCCCGCACCCTACTTGGAACTCTCCCTCCGCTGCCGAGACCTGCCCAACACCGACGTCATCTCCAAAACTGACCCGTTTGTGGTGCTCTTCACCCGCGCAGGCGCGGGCGCCGAGTGGGAAAAGGCGCCCGAGCCGACGGAAACGGTGCACAACTGCCTCTCCCCGGCCTTTGTCAAGTGCTTTGACCTCCCCTATGGCGGCGGCGGTGGGAAGGAACGGGGTGCCCCCCCGGCGGGTGCTGCCGGCGCCGTTGCGCGGGCGGCCGCTGCGGCCGCCCTCAAAACGCACCTCAGCTTTGAGGTGTATGACCGGGACAGCCGGCGGCCTGAGCTCAACTTGCAAGAGTTTGTCGGCAGCGCCGACACGACGGTTGGCGCGGTGTTGGCGGCGGACGGGTGGACGCGCGAGTTGCCGCTCGCCAACGTGCTCAACGCCGCCAACCGCCAGTCGGCGTTTGTGGCGGGCTCGACCGGCGGGGGGGGCGCCGCCGCCGCCGGGGGGGCGACGGGCGGCGGCAACGCCGCGGCGGTGGCGGCGTTGGAGCGGGAGCGGGAACTTGCCGCGCGCCACTTTGCGTCCAAGGCCGGGTACATTGTCGTGGAAGCGGAGCTGATCTGCCCGCCCCCCACGCCGTGGACGTATGTGGTGGATTTTGGGTTTGACGCGCCACTCCCGACGTTGCCGGCCGGGGCGGACGTCGGCGGGGGGGGTGGACTCATCTCGGGGGGGATGACCTCCCTCTTCCGTCGCGGCAGCGGCAGTCGTGGCAGCGGCAGCGTCAGCAGCGGCAGCAGCGCGGGCGTTGTGGCGAATGGTGGCGGTGGCGCCGGCGGCGGCGGTGGCGGCAGCACCATTGGCCGCAAAGGCCTCTTTTACGTCCTTGCCAAAGAGTCGGTCCACCGAGACGCGCTCTTCCTCCCCCTCATCCGCTCCCCCCTGCTCGTCGGCGCGGGCGTCGGCGGGAGTGTGTGGGCGCCCGTGTCCATCGCCGCCGAAAAGGTCGATGGCGGGGACGACGGGCGGCGGTTGCGGCTGGAGGTGTGGGCGGCCGCGCGGAGCGGCGACCACACGCTCGTCGCTTGGTGGACGGTGACGGCGGGGGAGTTGAAGGCGGCACGGCGGGGGGCGTCGTGGGCGGCGGTGGGAGAGGAGGTTGGTGTGGGGGGGAAGGGGGGGACCGGCTGGCGCCTGCAAGGGCATTTGGTGTGTGGCGGCGTGCGGGGGGGTGGTTCAGGCTTTACTTTTTTGTTGCGCGCGGGTGGTTGGCGCTGGGCGTCAGCGTGAGTACTCTGGGTGGGCGGTCTCGGTGGTCTCATGCAGGCCCGGTGGGAGGCACCTCGCCGTCGTGGAACCGCCCGAGGGACGTTGCGGTGGAACGACGCCTGGTGATTGTCCATATTACGGGTCCCTTGCGCAGTGTGCTTTCTGCATGCGCCCAGGGTGAAAGTGGGGTGTACATCTCTTTGTTGTCGGAAAGAAGGGACCACGGCTGCAGCTGTTGCAGATGGCTGCTGCCTGCTACCAGGTGCTTGTGCCTGCTGGTACGAAGGCGTACAGTATCAGGAGGGGACGGGTCAAACTGGCCGTCTCCCGACCTTAAGCGGGCGGCCGCCCGCACGGGAAGCCAAAGCGCTGGCGGCACAACCCCACACCGCCCTTGTCCGTCTCGCGGACACAACACAGCACCGGCACTCAGGATCGCCACGATCAATTTGGATACGTTCCAGTCTGAACGTATCGCCCAAGGACAGTTGAGTACCCGCTGACGGTTTCCCTCAGACATTCTTCTGCCACGTCTTGCACGTGGCAAGTTCAGGACCTGTTTGGGAAGCTCAATTCGAGCAGTCTCCCCGAAGGAAGCGCCAGGTGCAGCACTGTCGGCTCCGCGAGCTGGTGGTCGGGTGGCAAGACTGTCGATGACTTGAGGTTAGCAGCCGACCTTCGTACTTCGATCACTGCTTGCTGCTTGTACCACGCTTTCAGTCAGTCGCTGCACTGATACGGGCGCAGGTGACGTCGAGGAGAACAGAACACAGTGCGGGGGGCGCGGGGGGGGGCGGTGGGTCAGGCTCCCTACGGCACCGCGCGACAAGGCCACCGGCGATCACCGCATGAAAAAACCACGTGGAAAACAGATGGAGAAAAAGCTCGATTGCAATGCGAGGGCGCCACGGCTAACCTACTCTATCAGGGCAGCGGCATCCAAAGCTTCACACTGTAGCAGAGCAGCAGGGACACTCATCACCAACTTGCCGGCCTCGGTATCGCTCCCCGCGCTACCACCCACCCTTTGCCGTCCCTCCCGCCAGACCAAACTTGCAGGGTAACGCTCACTCACTCCAATAACGTCATCCACCTTCACCCTCTTCTTTTCCAGAGGGTGCAAGAAGTCGGCATCTCGCTCTCCCAGCTGGTCACTCTCGCGAACAGCCACGAGTAACTCCCGTTCCAAAGGATATCGCTCCAGAATGTACCACACCTTCCCACTCTCGTCTCGGACCTCCTCCAAGAGCAACCGGGTCACGACCGTCCCCGCCCGACTTGAAAAACGACACATCTTGACAGCTGACAGGTCGGACGGCGTCATGCACACAGCCGCTGCCAGCGCCGCCAGGTCAGACGGCTGCACCGTACAACAGACAGGCCCACCCATCTTGCGTCGCGTCACTACCGACACGAGCTTGTTCATGTCGATGAGCTCCTCCATTGCCTTGCGCGTGCAGTCGATGTCGACCGTCAGGAGCCCTGCACGGCCGACGTGCACCTGCTGCACGCGGCCGCGTGCCGGACGCGTGTGCACCTTGTCCAGTAGGCGGGAAACGGCGCAGGTCGCCAGCGCTCTTCCCAGCACATGCGTGTCGCGTGCAACAATGGCACGCAAGGCCGACAGGCCCGACCGGGCAGCCACGGCCTCCTCCCAGCGACCTTCCAGTGACACGATTCTGTCGAGGAGAGCACAGTGGCCTGACGAGGGCTCCGTCGCGGCACTGCGGCCGACGCTCGTGTCGGCTGTAGGCGCGCGTGGCGCATCCGGTTCGAGCACAGGAGCTGTAGAGGGATTGGCACCGTCGGGGGTGGTGCCACCGGCAGGGAAAGCGCTGCCGTGCGGGTGAGTGTTGATACCGCGAGGGCTTGTCGCGGCAGACACTGGGAGATGGACGCCTCCACCTCCCGCTACCAAGTCCTCCATGACCCGCAAGCGACTTGTCAACAGGCTCACCTTGGCCAACAGGTCCATCGGGGAGCTGCCCTCAACGTGGGTACGGGGGCAAGCGGGCACGCGAGCATTGTCCGTGGCCACACTGCCAGTAGGTGGCTCCAGCGGTGTAGAGAGAGCCCTCTGCTCTGGCCGTCTCTGCGACGAAAACGACGCGAACATCTCAGATGATGCCTGATCTGGAGCGGTGGGGAGGATAACGCCAAGGGAGCGAGGAGTGTAGGGGAGAGAAACACTCAAACCGGCAGAACGAGCAAGGCCAGAGGAGGTAGGCAAGCGCAATGCCGCCCAGCTGACGTCCAGCAGTTCCGCTTTGAGCGGGCTTCCTGGATTTAAGAATGCAGTTCTCCGCGGGACTCCAAAAGAGGGGAGGCCACAAAATACAGATTTTAAATACATCATTCATTGAGCGCCCGAACTGCCTCCAACACCGCCGCCGTCCTCGAGGTTGTGCGGGCCAGGGCCGCGTCAGCCGCAGAGCCGCCACCCCCGTACTGAATGCCTGCTCCACCGGGCTTGTGATATCCGCAAAGCGAGCACGGTGCCACGCCGTTGTGGCCCCGAAGGTGGCTCGACTTGGATACTTGCACGTAGTCACCAACAAAGAAGCACACGTCGAGCAACACGCGGACGGCGTTGCCGTCTGGGTCGGCTACCACCCACCCACAAGTCGCACCCTCGGCCATGTCGGCCTCGATGAGCCGCAAAATCTCATCCCCGTCCACGCCCGGCGGGGTCACGGCCAGCAGGCGCGCAGCATGGCGGCTGACCCGGTCCTCGACCATCCACCCATTCCAAAACATGCACCAGCTCTCCACCGAGGTGTTGCGCCCTTCACGGCTGCGGCATCCGTCACCGTAAATGGACACGCATGCCGTGACCGTGGGGATGCCGTCGGCCCCCATGCCCCGCACGGTCCGCCGAGTGGATGCTGACAGCGAAGGGTACGGCGCCTTGCCAGCCCCCGTGGCATCAGCCCCGTAGGCGGTCAGCGACGATGCAACGACGACGCTAGGATAAACTGCTTTGGCCTTGACGGGGCCGCCCGCGGCCGACGCAAACCAAACCATGGCGTCGAGGCCCGCCGGCCGCCAGTGCCGGCACGCGAGCTGGCCCATCGCCACTCCTGTAGCGTCACTGCAATTGATGACCAGGTCACCAGCGTGAATCCCATTGTCCCGGCCGACTCCGAGCTCGGCGCCGGCGTAGCATGCGTTGGCGATGCAGGTCTGGTGCACCACCGTATCGCCAACGAGACAAATGTCCACAATTGCGCCGAGCCAAAAGTCGTAGCCTGCAAGGCTAAAGTGGGTCAGCTGCGGGCACGTCATTAATACGCGCGCACGGTCCTGGAAGAAAGCGGTGTCGTAGAATTCCGGCTCCCGCTCGCGCAGCAGCTCGTCACGCTGCTCGGCACGGAAGAACTTATCGTAGGTGGCCCGAAACGAGAAATCTCGTCGTGCATGGACGCTCGGGAGGATGAAAGCAAACACCCCACCGGGGGCGACCGACCGAGATAGCCCAAAGCGCCGCAGAGCCCGAGGAATAATGCGACGGCGCACCGTCGTTACATGAGGTAGGTGTGCATCCGACGGCCGCCCGGCATTGTAGAAGGCGCGCATGATGCTGTAGCCACGCTCCGTAAAGCCCGCCTGGCCGCACATCATCAGTGTCGCGTAGAACTCCTCCCGAGTACGGAACGGGCCGGAGCCAGCTTCGACGTCGTCCACTTCGTCGACAGCATTAGCAGTAGCCCATGCACCTTCTTCCACCTCGTCATCGGATGCGTCAGGGGTGGCGGACCGGGGGGAGCCAAACGGGGTTATCGATGAAGCGCTCTCCCGGTCATCCTCATCGTCATGCTCCCTGTGGGTGTGCTCGTTGCTTGGTGTGCCGGGCAGGGCGTCATCGTCCTCGACACCGGCGCCTGCGCCACGCGACGCATCGGGAGGTATGCTGCGGTTTTCCGCACCACTACCAGCGGTCGAGCCGGCGTGGCAGCCGCTTGGACGGAAAGTAGCAATGGGCGTCGCGCTAGAACTGAGCCGCGGAGCCCGGTCAGAGAACACGTACGACCGCCCCATCGTGGGAACCAGGACTCTCCGGGGCCCAAAAGGTGGGGAGAGCTCGGGTAGGAGCAGGAAAAAGGGACCGGTGGTACGGCAGACGGCGAACTCATCCACTCTCCGTAAACAGAAGCGTACTGGCTAGAGCCTAAAAAACACGGCAGAGCCCCCTCGCCTGTCAACTCAAACACTAGCGTTGCCTCGCACGTGATGAGCAGCAAGAGGCTCGGGACGTGTCCACACGGAATACCACGGCATCACACATGCAGTCACGCTCGGCGGGGTCGGTCGTGGGGTCCGCCGCGCAGCCAGCCTGTCTTCGATCGTGCAGCTCCTGCGGCGGCAGGTCCACGGTTGAAGGGATGGGAGAATAGGCACTCCAGCCCAGCAGGTGCACACACAGTGGACTCCAAGCCCAGCAGGTGCACACACAGTGGATCCAAGAGAGCAGTTCCTGCTCCGCGGACTTGAGCGATGGATTCGAGCGTCTGTCTTGCCTTCGCCATCCAATTCCAATTCCTGTTTCGTATGACGGACTTGTGCCACCTCAGTCAGCTTTCCACAAACAAGGCGAGAGGAATGAGGACAATAGCGCTGCTTTGTGACGGCAAAGACACGTTTATCCGTGCGGTAGCTCAACAGGCAGCCACTCGCCCAGAAGCCACTCGCCCGGTGGCGGCTGAGCTAGCAGACACTCTGACCATCAGTCGCTTGGGATGGCGCCGTTCGGCCAGTCGCTTGGCCAGCAGTCGATCGGGAAGCTGTGGCTCGGTGTGTATCCGCTTAGCTAGCGGGCATTGGTCTGGCAGCGGCTCGCCCAGAAAGAGCCGCGCAGCGGACGTTGGGTCAGCAGGCGCCGCATAGCAGCCGCTCGCCTCAGCGCCGCTCGGCGAACCTCTCTGTTTCGAGTGGCGGATGCTTGCGCCAGGGGGTTCGGGGTGGAGCAGTACTGGCGGTGAGTCCCCTCCGGCCCAGTCCGTCAGCTTTATGTGTTGGCTTTTCCTCCTTGATGAGGGCTCTTTCTGATTGCTGGTGCCTTTCAACACACCGGACGAGGTTGACACTGATGTCGCAATCGCAGGTCCCGTCCCGCTCCACACGACTACCAGTGAAGTAGTGTGCGCGGCGCCGTGAGAGGATGTCACGGCGATGGCACGAGAGCTGGACAGAGATGGTTGTGCTGCGAGTGGGGCGGGCAGAAGTTTTGGGGCGGCCAAAGGCTGCAGCGTCATGGACGGCGCACTGGCTGTGGCGAGCCATGTTGTTAACATAGACGCAGTGGAGGCGGATCGTGTTGATGGCGAGCGTTATGTGCGTCCAGCTGAGGAGACTTCGACTGATGCAGGCGTGATCGGTCAACTAGGATGGCGCCTCCTCTGCGCGCGCAGTCGCTGCTTGTTGCAGTATGAAGCATCAAACAGAAGCCGAATTTCAAATCTACCTTGGATCGCAAGACGTGGGCTCCCGCATTGGTACATGAAGCAGAGCGATGTGCAAGGTTACTGGCGGCCTCGGGCCAGATCTCAGGGCGGCGAATCAAATCTCGCCAGCTTCCTGACGTTTTTGCTATTTTTACCCTTTGCACGATTTGGTATTTCTACATCCAGATATTAATGTATTTGTGCAACAGTAGCCACAGCCATGTGTAAGTTTTCGCCCCCAGATCGGGCCTCCCTAGCAATTGTATCCCTGCCGCCTCATTGTGGCTGGGCACCTGTTGCCAACCAGCGTCCCTACGGCCAGCGACCAACATGTTTTCGGGACCTGTACATGACGTTGCTGGCTCCCCTCGATTTTATTGCCATCGTGGACCTTGCCGCACTGGGGGCCACGTACGCGACATCTGTTGCACGCCCCAGGTACTCTTGGCTGTCGAGGTGCATCAGACGGGTAGGCAAAATAGAGGACCCGCTCGCTTCAACACTCTGTCGTATGCCAATCCACACAACGATGTGCGCCCCCAGTCCCTCTTTACGTTATCTAGTGCGCTACGCGGAGCGACCCGGGAACCCCTGACGCCTCCCAAGAAGAGTCCAGGTGTTGCTCTCGCCATGTGTGACGCCCGCCAACGACGCGGCACACCCGCCGTCACACCTGTGAAGTGCCGCGGCCCGTCGCACGTTGAGGTGAAGTTTGAGGAAGAGAAGCCGATTGGCCAGCAGCTTGTAGCCGCTTCCGTCTGCCGCCGGCTGGTAAGGTTGCACAACCGCGCACGGCACCGAGTGACGGCCCTTGAATATGGCCGCTACGCGATAAAACGCGAGAGTATCATCACCCTCTGGCCGGCGGTCCGCCACGTTGACGCAGAAGCCGCGGTCTGGTCCACGCACTAAGACAGACACCGCCCCGCCGACGTAGACAACATCGCCACGACCGCGGCTGGCTCGGCTGTGCCAAACCGCCTGCGACCCTGCGGCCACGAAAAAGTTCGACAGGCTGCGAGCCGCCTCGGGTACAACCGCGTTGTCAATCACCCCGCCGTGGGCCGTCCAGCTACGTTCATTCCCGCTCCACAGTGGATTGGCTGAGGCCAGTGCCAGCTGGACGCCCGGGTGGTGCAGCCAGCTCTCTGGAACTCCAAACTTTGCGGGCTCTAGCGCAAGGCGAGAGATGAACTCGCACTCAAGCATTCGACACAGAGCTCGTCCGGCATCATCACGCCCGTTGCCGCCCTGAATCGCCCTCTTGGTTGGCTGGTGGATGCCCTCGAGCCAAAGCTCCCAAAAGTGCCGCACGTGCCCCACTGAGGACGCAAGTACCACACGCAACTCCCGCAAGCGGTGCAGGTTGGGAGCGTCCAGCGCGCCAGCGATGACGGCGCAGTCAGGTCGCCGACACACGCGCGACACGTCTTGCATGAAGGAGTCGATGAGGTCCGACAGCGATGACGGCTGCCAACCAGTGCAGGCCGACGTACCGTCCAGCTCTGCGCGTGGGTAAAAGTACATTTCGGCGGCCACGCCGGATAGTTGCTTGAGCAGTCCGAGACCCATGTCAAGCGATGCGCGCAGCGGCTCCTCCGTCGTTTTGAGTACGCGTGTGAACGAAAACGGCGCGACGGCGAGGATTGTCGCCCACTCGGTAATGGTCAGCGTGTTGACACGCTCCGTCTTGAAGTTCCATGCCCGAGTGCGCCGCAAGTTGCACGACAGCAGGCAGTCCCGCAGCGACATCTCGACAGACGCCCGCTGGCTCGGTGACATGATAGTGTAAAGAGCCGTCATGAGCCTGCGCGTGAGGCCATGGAACACCAGGTGGTCCGGCCCCGGCACAACCGACCGATGCGCGTCAAACATGCCGACCCCGAGAGCAGCTGTCCAAGAATGTAGGGGGCTCGAGTCGGTGTCACCATACAGTCCCAATGACTTGAGACCGCGCTCAACGTGAGCTTGCATAGCGGTGCGTCCGCCAGTGACCAGGAGCAAGTGGTGGTGAAAAGGGTGGTAGCGGCGCCAAAGGACCAGATCACAACAACCTTGGCGGTGGGCACGGTGGTAGGGGGAGCGGAGGGGAGAGTAGCGGTATCAGGACGCACAGTGGACTGCGCCGAGGCACCGGAGGCCGCCGTCGATAGCAACCGGGGTAGACCAGGCACACCACCGACGACGCAGGCCGCAGGGCTGGCATGGGCGGTTCATGGAGGCATGACATTCAGGCAGCCGCCGCCAGGCCTGCTCCCCGGCCGCAGACCCATCAAATTTCCAGCGACGTCCCCGCCATCGAGGCGAGGCGTGATGCCGAGTCGCAGACGTTGGAGGCGCGTTGGCGACCAACGAGGCGGGAGGTGGCAAGTGAGTGGCGGCATTCCTAGAGTGACAGCAGCCACCTGGGGGCTGGGGGGTTTCGCTTGGCGGGGCCTGTGGGAAGAAGCAGAGCGACTGCCGTCTGCTCCGAGGGGCGATCATTATTTAGGTCTGCAAGTCCAATTCCAAGTCGGTGTGGCAAGCTGAGCTGGAATTCACCTCAGGCGAATCGGGACTTCCGAATCGCCGCTGAGCGGGCTCAACGTTCGGAATACAGTTTGACTCAGTGAGGACGGCTGGCACAGTAGAAGCGCGGCACTGCTACCGGCGGTTTGTCGCGGTCTGTGCGATCAGTCTCGCCAGTGGCGTGGCTCACCCCCCCCCCCCTTGCGCCGCAACTCCGTTCGCTCCGTCCTGATTCCTGCGGAGCCACTCGCCGCATCTCATCTGACGCGGTCCTGCCGCAGCACACCAACTTTGTGCCATGACCGCCCCCACTCTCCCCAAGCTCCTAGAGGCATTCTCTGACGCGTGCAGGCACACCGCCGCCAGCTACCAACCCTGTGTGCAACCAGAATCCCCAGGTTCATGGGCGCCAGGAGAGTAAGCTCGGCCGTTGAAGACGGCGCGAGGGCGGCGAGGGAGTGTCCCTTTCATGCATGTCTCAGCAGGGAAGCTGGTTGGCTGCTTGAGGCTGTGTTGACGGTGCTTTGAGGGCACCGGGCGCGCGCGGGGAGGGAGGGGGGGGGGGAGAGGGCAG
>ENA-ORXR01004581-ORXR01004581.1-marine-metagenome-genome-assembly--contig:-NODE-4581-length-11472-cov-9.151207_pt1 | contig 11472 bp, 5 predicted proteins | sample MGYA00237866_ERZ511479 | MGnify/ENA metagenome assembly ERZ511479 | reverse complement strand
CCCCCCACGGCGGCGGGGGCCACACCAAAAGAAACGAATCGCGGCGCACGCTCAGGGGCCCACCGCCGTGGGGCTCCCGCCCGGCGGGCAGCCGCCGCCCCCACCCATGACCGCGCGGTGGGGCGGGGCGGGCTTGCCCCCCGTCGGCGGGGGCCACCCCGGCGCGGCGGCGGCCGCCACGGGGGCGCTCGGGCGGCGACGCCGGCGGCCGGCCACGCGGCGGCCGTCCGCGGGGGGGGAGGGCAACCGCGGCGGCCGCTGACGCCCGCGTGGCGTGGGCGTTTGGGCGGCGCAGCGCGCTTTGCTCGCAGGGCCTGCGCGTCACCGCGGTGGCCCCGACGGTCGGCGCCCGCCCGCGCGCACGGTCGTGTCCCCGTGGGGGACGGCCCATGCCGTCAAGCACGCGGCGGTCGGCCTAGGCCACGCCTGGGGTGACCGCCACGGTGGGTGCGGGGCCCGCGCTCGTCCCCGACGGAGCGCCGCGGCGGCGTCGGCCAGTGCGCCACGGCCGTTGACGTGGCAGCGGATGCACGGCGACGGCGGCGACGGCGTTGGCGGGCGGCGGGGGAGGTGGCAGAGGCAATTGTCACGCCCGCCGCGACTGGTGCAGTGGCCGGCCACACAGGCTGAGGACTGGAAAGGAGGTGGGCGGGGCAGGGGGGTCAATGGTCGACGCTGTATGGTACGCTGCCGGCGGTTGCTGCACCGCTGCCGGTGCGTCACAGGTTTTTTTCTACACGCTGGGGGCGTGGGGGCGTGGGAAGCCGTCGTCAGAAGCCGTCGTCAAACAGCGCCATGGAGGCGGGGCGGAGGCGGCCAACGGCATTTTGGCAGTGGACAGGAAGAGGGCCTTGGCGTCGACAGGGCCATGGTCGTGTCCGTACGACCCGCGGTTGATCTCCCACTCCCTGCATTTCGCTTCCAGAGGTGAGGGACGATTCGTTGAGGAGCTCCGGCACCCGCTGACCAAAGCGCCATGCGCATTGCACGACGCTGCCGCTCCAAGCGCAGCACGCTCGGGTGTCGGGACAGTCGGCCGACGGTCGAGACGGCGTTGGCGGATGATCCCCGAGGCGTCACGCGCGCCTCGGGCCGGCTGCGCGGCGCGCCGCCAGCCTGCAGGCGCCCGCAACGCGGGTGCGTAGGGTCCCAGACCGCGCCCACACGAGGCCCCGGGTTGGCAGACCCGCTTGTCGGTACCATGGCCGACGTGCCACGCGCGGGGTCACGCGGACGGTCCGCCCCTCGGCCACGCCCACGTGGCTGGTGCGCTGTAGGGGAGAGGGGAGTCAGCCCATTGGGGCGCCGCCAGCCCCGTCTGATGGATGCATGGACAACGACGGCTGGACAACAAGGTGACGATGGCACCTCGGACGTCGACTGTCGTCCTTCGGCACCCCCCGCCGCGGGGCAGCTGCGTGCAGGTGGCCACGAGGTCTTCTCCCGCCCAATCCCCGCTTCCGCCCCCCCCGACGGCCGGATTGACAGCGCCCCGCGCGAGTGTCCCGGCTGGACCGCCGCGGTCCCCCGACGGCGGTGCGCGTCGGGTGAGCAATTAATGTGACGGCCACTGCGCCGCCGGGGCCAGCCAGGTCACAGCCCCGTTTGATCGCCCCCGAGCCGGCGGGGCGCCTCGCCCGGGTGGCATCGTCTCTTTTGGGGACACACCCCGTCGGAATACTCCGATGAGGGTTTGGCCCATCGGATTGCGTCCCGACGCGACCCATCGGACCAGCGACTTCCGATTGGCATGGCGTTTCTCCGATGGGGTGCAAATTCTCTCAAAACTCTCGGCCATGAGGTTGTAGGTCAGCCAAACGAAGCGAGAATGCTCCCCCATTGGCTGGGTGCACGTTTTGATCCCGAGCCCCCACGCCACAGCCGTGTCCTGTGCTCCTCCTCTGTCCTTTGCTCCGCCACTGTGTCCTTTGCTCCTCTACCGTGGTCTTTGCTCCGCCGCGGTCGTTACTGCTGCCGCTTTGTTGTGCTTTCCCTGCCTGGCCGCGCGTCTGCCAGAAGAGTTTGTCATGATGCACAGGGCCAAGGGGGGGGGCGGAGGCGTGTGCCTTCCAGTGCCTTGGCGCCTGTGCTGCAGGGCAGGGTTGAGCAGGACGGGGCTTGAAGGGAAAGCGACAAGGAAAGAGAATAGAAGCATCTCTCCCACTAGTCCCACGGAAAAAACGCATTTTCGTAGTACCTCATCGCCCGCCTCTGCTCCAGCGACGCATTGTAGCGGGCCGGCTTGGCTCTGACCCCTCGGCGGCTAGACAGCTCCGAAAAGTCGGGCACCACGTGGGTGACGCGGCGCACGCGGGAGAGAGGCACGGCCGTCACCGACCAGTCGCCCAGGCCCGGCGCGGAAACGGCCCACTTCAGCCGCTTGCACTCGCGCTCCGCCAGCGGGCAGCCCGCATTGGCTCGTACCTCCTCCATGTCACAAACCACCGCCACATCCTCCTCTTTGTACCTCAACAACGCCCGCACCTCCCCGTAGTGCAGCCGCAAATTGGGCTTGCCGTCCTTTCCGATGACCGGCGTCTCCCCGGCCACCGTGTAGATGACCATGTCAAACCGCTTGCCCTCTTTCCGGTAGTTCATGGACGAGTGAACGGTCTGCCGCAGGAGCGTGCCGCACTCGATCGTGGCCATAAACGTGACCTGGTTGAGCACGGGCAGCTTGTCGTTTGGATCGAGCTGCAACACGGACGCCAGGCGGGCGAGCCCCGGGCGCTGCGCGAGCGCGCCGACAGGCACGTGGGACAGCTTGCGCACCGACCGTTTGGTCTCGGCTGTCAGCTTTCCGCCGCGCGCCAGGGAGCGGCGCTTGCGGCGGAGCTGGTCGGCTTGGATGGCTACCGCGTCCATCATGGCGTTGCGGTCGAGCACCGCCTGCGTGCCTTGGGACTGGCGCGCAATCTGGGTCGTGAATGTGTTCGTGGCCCTGCTGGTGCGCCTGTAGAAAAGCTTGTCAGTTTTGTGGCCCGCCTCGTTGGTGCTCGTGTTGCAGTTGCGCAAGGCCCCGTGCATCTTGATGGCGCCCAGGACGTGGCGGAGCACCTTGTGGATCTTGGGGGTGTTGACGGCCCCCAAGATGGGTCGCACGTACTTGTTAATGAACATGGCGGCGTGGTTGGCTAGGCTCTTTGCCTCGTCGAGCGTCATGGGTGGGGGGGAGGAAGAGGTCGTCCACCTACCAATGCGACCGTAGAAAACGGCGTACTCGGCAAACATTGCCGTCACCGCATCCTCAAACGGGGTGTCCCCCCACTCCTTCTTGAAGGCGTCCCAATCGAAGGAGAAGCCCGCCGGCACGTTGTCGTCGCTGTCATTGCCCGCATCAAAGAGGGGTGGAGCCGCGCCTTCGCCGCCGCCGGATGCCTCCGCCGCCGAGTGGCGGTCGGCTGCGCCCGTCTTGGTGGCAGCCGTGCCGGTCGTTGCCGCCCTCCGTGTCTTACGCTTGGAGCCCTTGGAGACTGTAGAATTTGAGTGGCCACCCGGAGGCGCGCCGCTCTCGTCCTCCGAGTCGTCCGCCGTCTTAATAGCGAAGACCTTGGGCAAGACGAGGGGCAGGACGAAAACCCCCAGCCGCTGCTCGGCCCCCGTGAAGGAAGCCTGCAGCTCGTCCGCGGCGACCAAGTATCTGTGCAGCGGAGGAGGGGAAAGAGGCGAGCACCAGTTGAGAAGCGGTTAAAAACCAGATAGAGAGAAAAACAGAGCTGTCAGAGCCCGCTATGCAATTGACACAGTGCAAGCGAGCGCAAAGTGACAATGAACATTGGAAACAATCGGGAAGCAGAGAGAATGGAAGCGGGAAACGCACCCTGGGGCTGACATGCTCGCCTTGCACCGCTTGCCCATCTCCTCAATGCGAATGTTCACGACACGGCAGGCACCCTTAGTGGAGCCGCACACAGCGCCCTTGCTCCCACACGCATGTGGAAAGACGCGCACCAGCCGGTGCACCAACATCCGCGTCACGCCCAAATCCAACACATGCAACACGTCCACGCCGACCATCTGGTACATCAAGAACGGCGCAGTCGAAAGCCCGGCGAGGCCGGCGAGCGCCGGCATAACGCTGTGCGCGCTGTCCATCTTTTCGAGCATCAGGCGGCGGCTCGCGTTTTTCTTGCTCAAGCGCAGGTTCGTGGCCTCTACTTGCCGCTCGAGCAGCTTCAAGGCGTCGCGGTCGGCGGCGTCCAACGCCTCGGGCTCGCACGCAAGCTCCACCGACACGTCGCACATTGAGCAGGGCCGGCGCGTCGTTCCCGACTTGAGGCAGAGCAACGCCTTCTCCTCCGGCAAATCGCAAATGTAAAGCAGCAAGCGGGGGAACGCGAGAACCTCGCGCGTCCCTATCCTCACCTTCGAACCAACGTGGCTGGCTGCCATTGCAGATCGAAACACAAGGTACAGGACACGTTGGAGGATGGAGCGGCGGCGGCGAGTGGCGCGCTGCTCCGACCCCGGCTCCTTTGTTTGGCGCACGATTGGAATGTAGGCAACGGTATGCCAAACCTCCTCCCCACTATCGTCATTGACAACGCGTATCCTCAGCGGGTAGAGATTGTGAGCTGGAAGGCAATAAAAAACGAGAATACAACTAGCAATAGAAGCGGAGGATAGAGCTGTAACAAAGACGACGGGTTAGCAGCAAGTCACCAACAGCACGGAACGAATGTACACGGCCCCTATCTTGGCCAGCTCTCACCAGTACCCCATCACCCCCCAAAAACGTACCACCAGACTCAGAAACCCGGCTGGCGTCGCTAAAGGCATGCAGGCCCAAAACGAAGCTGTTCTCATCGTTGTCGTTGACCACCTCGGCCTCCCAGTTCCGGAACGCATCCCCGTCCATCGGTTCCTCCCGCTTGTTGGTCGGAGGCGCCGGCCGGTCGCCACCGCTCCAGAGCCTGATCTTGCTGGCCACCCGCATGCGAGCGAGGGCCACCTCCATTGCCGGGCGGAAAATAACGGGGTAGCTCTCCCCGCCCTCCTCCAGGTCGGCCTTCAACCAGCCTTCATCCTCGACTGCATCGTCAATGTCGTCTCGGAGGGCGTCTTGGAAGGACGTCTTCGTCCCAAACGTGTCGCGGATGCCCAAAAAGTGGCCCGCGTCGACGGGCTGGCCGGGCTGGGTCCGGTCCCAGGCGTCGAGCAGATTAAACAGCTTCTCCTGGTCGGCCAACGACATGCCGCCGCCGCTGCACGTGAGCGCGAAGTTTTGTACCAACCGCAACCTGTAAGAGTCAAAGCGCCCCGGGTGGCAGGCCTTCCGCTTGGTCACCAGCGGCCTGCGGGAGTCCCAGTCGTGGAGGTCCTCGTAGTGCTGCCGCACTTCCGCCGCCAGTGTGGCGTACTGGTAGCCCGGGTAGGAGGAGTGGGCGTCGCCGTCAGCACCCTTCCTCTTCTTGCGCGGCGGGGCCTCCGGCTCCTTTGCGCGACGCGTCAGCTGGATGATGGCGTCCATCTTTTCCACCGCCTTAGCACAGGTGTTGTCGCCAAAATCGAACATTGGAGCCACGCCGCCAGCCGCGGCGTCGGTGACCGTCTCACCACCCGGCGGTGCAGGTGCCTGTGGCGGTGGTGGTGGTGAGACACTACCGCCGTGTTGCTCCCCGTCTGCGCTCGTCCGGCCGGCATCCCCATCTTCATCACGAGCGGGGGGTGGCGGCGAGGGCGGAGCCAACGGAGCCATCCGTGCGGCGGTGCCCCCCCAACTCTCTGCAGCCCCGCCTGTCTCACGAACCGACGTGGAGCCTGCACGTGCATGCGCGACGGCCGCCGGTGGGTGGCCGCCACCCAGCTGCGGAGCCGCCGTGCGGTGCATCCGCAAACGGTGCCACACAAGCCCTGGGTATTTGGCAAAGCGGTCCCCACAAAGGAGGCATCGCAGCCTCCTGGCGGTAGGCGGCACGTCGGACATGCCGAGCCCTCCGCCGCCAATCACCGTCACGACAGGAAGGCCCACCGAGTGCGCGGCGAGGTGGCAGGATGCTTGAGAGGGAACGCGCCTCGATGCGTGGGGGTGAGGGGGAGGTGAAGGGGAGCGGCTCCCTGGTCGCCACGCCGGCCGCCCCTCTCAAGCGACGGGTGGGTGCAACTCCCGGTCCCAACTGGCAGCACAAAGAGAATCTGGGTGGTCAAGCACAGAGCAGAAAACACGAAGAGCGGGCACACGGGTCGGTTGCAGATGGGGTCAGCGCTTCGAACACGCTGCCACTTTACCAGCCTCCTCCACCCCTGAAAAAAGGAAATCCCAGTGGGGGTCTCAGAGCATCTCCCCCCCTCACTCCCTCGATTCGCAAGACACAGGTTGCCGCGGCGGCGCGAGGCGCTGCGCTCCAAACGTACCCCTGGCGCACTCGCTCCACCAGGGACGCCAGCGGTCAAAACAGTCACCGTAATAGGTCCATCAACTGAAAAAAGCCTGTGTCCGGGCCTGCAGCCGCGTGACAGTAGGAGCTCCTGCAGTGTGGGGCAGCGCGCGCCCTGTGCTGTCGGCCGCGTAGTGAGCGGGCGCGGTGGACGAGCAGTGTGGGAGGGACACCCGGCCTGGCAAAGGGCGACGGCAACGAGAGCCCTCCTGGGCTCTGATCACGCGGTTCCGCGTCAAGAGACGTGCCAGTAACAGTCCTCCCGGAGTCCGCTTTCCCGACGCAAATTGTCAGATCGATCGACTAATTTAGAGTTACAGAGGAACGACCGACATACTTAAAACAAATATAGTGCTCTGCAGCCACTGTGAAGGGGGTTTATCTGGACGATCAAGAATCGCGCGCGACCCGATCAACTTTGCAACGGACGAGCGTCCGCTCCTCGGCTCAAGCCGGGCGTCAGGTAGGCTCCTGGCGCGTGTCGTCTTGCTGGAACCGCCACGCTCACGTGTTGCCAGAGTACCGTCCCTTCCGATGAGCTCCACCGACCTGTTTCCGACTACCGCAACAGCCAGAGGACGTGACCCGACGAGTGCCCCGCTTCGTCCTTTGGACCCGTTCCGATGCCGTTGCCAAGAGGTATGTTCATCACGACAATCATTGTAAGGGTGTCTTGGCGGACCGTTTCCAGCTAGCACAGCTCGTGGGCCGCTGCAACGCGTCAGTCAGACAATCACGCGCGGCACGGTGTCTGGCGCTGGCGCCATTCGGCAGAGGTGGGCGTTGGGTGGCGGGTGCCGCCCCCTTCCTGCCTCTCTTTCTGCATCCGCGTGTGGCGGGCCATCGTTTGAATGGTTTGAGATGGGATGCACGCCCGTACGTGCCACTTTGAGAGCGTCTAGGAGGGCTGCGCGAGTCTGTGACCCTGACGCGGGCATTTGGATGAGGGGGAACCGTTTTCCCTCTTGGTGCTGCTTGGCGCGCTCGCGGTGGCGTGCTGTGTATGAACGCTTGGCATCGGGTCTCATGCTGTTCCCGTGTTTCCGAGCGCACTCTGTCGACCAAGGGGCAGCTGTAGAGCGGTATTTTCACGGCGCCGAGCTTGCTGCACCACCGGTGGGGGTGACGGGTGCGGCCGTGGGAAAAGCGGCGCCGACCATGCGGGCACCCTTGTGATTTTCCCGTGCTCGCCGTTCAGACAGAGCTCAAAAGCATGGGCGTCGCGGTCGGGGGTGGCCTCTCCGCACACCCAGTCGCCGACACCCTCGCTTCCTTTGCCCGCACTGCCAAGATTTGATCCCCAGCCGCCCTGCGCTCTCCTGCTGCTGGCTTCCCGCTTCTCCCGCTGCGGCGTTCCCGTCCCGACGCCAGCGCCAATATTCCGAGTGGACGTGGGTGGGTGCCGGGGCCGGCGCCTTCCCAGGATGACCGCGATTCCAAGGACGCCCTGCGCTCTCTCGCAACCCGTGCCACAGGTGTCGCTGCCGTACGGACTGTCGTTGCTCCTGAAGGGACGGCCGCACCCATCGCACCAACGCCGCGCAACTTTGGGTCGCACGAACCTGTCTACGTGCCATCCTGCTATTCCGGGGCCGCTGCGTACGCCGCCTCTCACCGGGACGCGGCGGTGGCAGCAGCTGCTACCGAGGCGGAGGCAGCTGCGGCTCGCCCCGCATCGGCGGCGACGCCGAACCTGCCAGCGCTTGGGTCGACCTTGCCCGCGCGTACGCCGACTGCCTCACTTCCCCGCCACCCGGCCCTCGACGAGAAGGAGGCGACGATCGCTCCGCACGTGCGAGCGACCGTGGCGGCGGCGCTGAGCCAGGGGCCTGCGATCCGGGGTCGGGGCAAAAGAACTGCGGCTGCGGCTCCGACGGGCTCAGCGCCCTTCGGTGGCCGTGTGCGCCCCGTTCCGCAGCCCCGCAGCCGCCTGCCGCCTGCCCCCCCGTCTATTTTCTCGCTGCCGGGAGCTGCGGCCGGGGCTGCCACCCCCCCCCGCTCAACTGGCGAAAGCACGGCCCCGCCCGTGTCAGCCAAGGCCAAGGCCACTGCCGCCAAGGTTGCCAAGGCGAAGATGGCTGCCAACAAGGCGGCCAAAGTCGCGGCCGGCAAGGCGGCCGCAGCCGCCGTCGCACCCTCCAAGAGCGCCCTCGTCGACACGACGGGCACCGAGGCGCTGGCAGGGTTGCTCGCGCTCACTGGAAAGTTTGATAATGTCGATGCCGTCATTGCGGGCAACAAGGAGCTGGCGACGCGCGGCGTGTCGCTGGGTGCACTGTCGAAGGCGGTCGGGCAGCTCGAGGTGGGGCAGAAGTGTGACGCGAGCCCGACGTCTCAGAACGCCGACACCGCCATTGACTGCGACCTGGTTCCCAACCCCAGCCTGGAGGGCCCCCCGTCAAAGCGGTCCAAGGCCATTGACTTGGATCAGCTGTTGCTCGACCCGCTGTACCAGCATGGTGGTGACGTCAAGAGGTCCAAGCCGCACGGCGGCGACGTGAAACCGTCCAAGCCGCAAGACGTAGACGAGGCGCCCGCTACTACCAACTGCACGCCATCGCTGCGCTCGCCTCCCTTGTCCGCGGCTCAAAAGCTTTCGATTGAGACGGCGGCGCAGGTGGCCAAGAACCGCGCCGAGGGCATGACCGTCATGGTCGGCGCGCGCAAGTTGCTCAAGAAGCGCGTCAAGGCCATCATCGGCAACGCGGAGACGACGGGCCACGTCTTTCCGCCCCCGTCCATGCGCACTCAGCTCTTTGTCGACTCGATCAAGGATCACGCCAAGGTCGTCAACTCGCGGGCGATCGAGTTTTTGGCAGAGACAGTCCTTTCCCCTGTCAAAGGCACGACGATGGAGAAGAAGCGCAAACGCACGGGCGAAGATTCCCCGAAGCGCGCCGCGCGCATCGTCAAGGCGCCCACAACAAGCGTGTTGGCAAAGTTCAACCAGGCATTCTCCCACGTGTACGGGGAGTACAAACGCAATGTTGTCGTGGGCTGGTTCAAGGAAGCCACCGGCCATCCCAAGGAGGTGATGATGCCGCCGCAGGCGGCAACGTACCTGGAGACAGACTCGTTCTCTCGGTCGACGGGTGGCCGCAAGGGCGTCATTGCTGGCGTGGCCAAGGGCTACCACTACCTTGGCGTCAAGAACCGCGTGCGGTATCCGGGGGGGGACGACAAGGGGGCGGTGACTATGTGCTCCGCCCACTACGCGCTGGCAGCCACCCTGATCCGGGAGGAGCTGGAGAGCATCCGCGACGGCCGCTCCGAGTCAACAGCCGGCCCGGACGCCAACCGCTACACGAAGTTTGTCAACGAGATGGAGAGCCTGCACGACTTCCTCCCGAAGCACTCGTGCGAGGAGGACGGGCTCATCCTCTGCGACGGTGCGGACCCTAAGCGGGCCAACTTTGACGACGAGTCGGCAGGAAAGGCGCCGGACGCGTCGGCTGAAGAGGCCGCGACTGTGAAGGGGGCTCGTGAGATGGTGGCGGGTGCGGTGCCCATTGCGGGGGCTGAGCCGGTCGCCGCTGTGGTGCTGGCCTCCCCGCCACTTCCGCCGGTGGCCGTCGCGGAGGTGCGGCGGTCGGTCGCCGCTGGCTCCGCGCGCTCGGCTGGCGTCCGGGCTCGGGTGGCGGCCCTCAAGGCCGCCCACGAGGCCGAATTGGCCGCGCTGCTCGCTGAGCAGGAGGACGACGGCGACGAGCTGCTGTGAGGGGCTTTGTGCAGGAAGCGTGGTCGGGGGGGGGGGTACTCGGGAGGGCTGTCGGGGGGGGGGTTTGGGGGGGCCGGGGGGGGGGGGGGGGGGGGGGGAGGGCGGCCGACCCGGCGCGTGTACGCGGTCGTTGGCAGCTCCCTCTTCGGGAGGGGGGCGGGGGGTACCCGGGAGGGAGGCCGGGTGGTCGGCGTCGAGGGGAGCGGCGGGGAGGGGGGCCGATCGGGCGCGTGTACGTCGCCGTTGGCAGCTCCCTCCTTGGCTGTCAGTCAACCTTTGCGGTTCTTTCCTTCGAGCAAGCGTTGTGTGGTGCTTGTCAATAGACCCAATACGTGCATGCCATCTGCCGGAGCTTCGTACGTGCCGTGTACTCCCAGAAAAAAAATAGAAAAACGGCCGCTACGGCGCCGCCACGGCCGGTGGCAGCGCGCCGCCGTGGCGGCCGCCGCCGACAGCAGCGCGCCGCTGGGACGGGCTCCCCAACAGCGTTGAGGAAATCCGCTACCAATTTGGCGTGTGGCTCGCCTGGGCAGTTCGGTCGATTTTAGGCCGACCTGCGACCGGCAATCCGATGGAGGCAATGTCCATCGGATCACCCCCCAGAATGATCCGACGGTCCGCTATTTGCCCCCATCGGAAATCGGCAATCGGATGGCGTCCGATGGGGGGTGCCCCCGAAAGAGACGATTGTGGACAGCTGGGCACCACAGCGCGCCCCAATGATGCAGCACGAGCCCACCAAAATGGTGACAGCTATCGCGCTGTCCGCGCTGGGCGCGGGGAGCCGCCCTGCCGTTTGGCCAAGGACCCGCCGCCAGCGTGGTGCGGGTGCCAGCAGGCGGCGTCACCGCGGCCCCACCACAGCTGCCATCCGCTGCGCCCATGAACGTAGCAACGACGGGTGTAGCGAGAGGCACGCGTGGCCCGGCCCGCGGCGGGCACGCGCGGGCGACGGTGCTGCACAGCCGCTGTCAGGGGCGGCGGGGTGTGTACACCGAGGACCCGCAGAAACGCCACGCGCGTGTGGCCCTCCGCAGACCGGAGTGGCGGCCGCTTTGGCGACATGACACTCGTACCGGGCCGTCGAGTCGAGGACGGCGCGCCCCCCGCCGGCAACAGCAGGGACGCCCTCTTCCGCGACCGCTGCCGCGGGTGCCGTGCGTAGTGGCCGGTGGCTGAGCCCGTCGCGACGGCCTATAAACGCGGCCCGTGGTCGCGCGTCGGGTGGGCGCACACGTCGGGGCAGACGGGCGGACCCCCGCCGACAACGCGTCCACGGTGGTCGATGGTTTGGCCCGCCCACGCGTCGGCCTGCCCCCCCCCCGCGGTGGCGCCACCATGGGGGTGACGCCCCTGCCCAGGGGCGACGCGGCGTCC
>ENA-ORXR01004579-ORXR01004579.1-marine-metagenome-genome-assembly--contig:-NODE-4579-length-11475-cov-4.790490_pt1 | contig 11475 bp, 9 predicted proteins | sample MGYA00237866_ERZ511479 | MGnify/ENA metagenome assembly ERZ511479 | reverse complement strand
GATCCCTCTGGGATCAGTCCGAAAAAACGTAATAAAAACTGCATAAGAAATTTTTAGCTTGCACAGTGTAGATTGAACACCCTAGCACTAAATAACCGGGCATATTGATCAACGTAGAAACAAGGCATTGCCTTTTTTCTACGTTGATCTGTTAACTTTATTTTCTCTGCCGTCTTTCTTGAGTTTTTCAAATACTTTAGAGGACGATACCTATGCGTCGTTGTAAGGACCGATTAACCAATCACTGATCAACTGTTCTTAATCTCTGGGAAAAAATTAACAATTTGAAAGACATACTAATTTAGTTCCCGAACCATCAGTGCCCTGAACACTACGCTAGCTTCACCATATCTCTGATCAAAATACTTTTGCGGGTAAAATGAATGAGATTTGATTTTTTCAGGTCGTTTAAAACAGACGTAACCGTCTGTCGGGAAGTGCCCGTAATGTTTGCAATATCCTGTTGCGTAAGCGAATGCTTTACCAGGGTTTCGTCGATACCGATGCGACGTCCACGTTTTTCGGCGGAGTCTTTGATAAAGTCGATGATTCGAGTGCGCGCATCCTTAAAAATGAGGGATTCCAATCGACTTTCCACCCGGTGTAGTCGCTCTCCCATCATAAATAATATCTTATTGGACAAACGGTGATTGGTCCGCATTATTTTTCGTAAATCTTCCAGTTTTAAAGAGAAATAATGTACTTCCTGATTCATAGCTTTCGCGTAATCGGTTCTATTTTCTTGTCCAACAATACACAATTCACCAAACATAGAAAGCGGGTGTAAGACAGATTTGATCACCTCTTTCTCGTCGTTGCTGTGCGTGACGATTTTAATAGTCCCTTTCAGGAGAAAATAAATAAACTCAGAGTGGTCATTACGGGAATAGATGTAAGCATATTTGGGTCGCTTTTTTAATTCAACCATGCTGCCTAATTGCATCAACTCCTCATTGGTAAGTACGTCAAAAATCGGAAATTGCTCAAGAAAAGTAATTTTAGAAGAAATATTCATGTCTCAGTAATTTTGGTGTAATGTAAATTTCCTGCAACGATTATTACGGTCAGGTTTTAATTTGGTATCACTTGGTTGTGTAAAGGTAGTAGCCAACGGTTGTATCACGTTTGTATAATAGTAGACACTTATTTTTCTCTTCACCCCTACGTGAAAACTAAAAAAAGGAAATTTTAATTTACATTACCCCATCAATAGCCAAACAAAACTACTGTATATCCTAAATGAAAAGAACAAATAATAAATAATTTTTCTATTACAATAGCCGAACCAAATTTTATCCTGATTTTAGTTTATTCACTTTTTTTAAAAAAAAACGCTCTGCTCATGCAGCGAAACCCGAAACCCGGGACTTATAATAGTACAAGCTTGATCAAATTCCTTATGATATCTGGACTCCGTTAAGTATATTTTTACAAATACTCAATTTTAAATTTAATATGAAAAAGATTAATTTTTTATTCCCGCTTATCGTTCTACTTTTATTCTCTGCCTGCCGGCAAGATGAAGATACCATGGGAACCAGCGTCACAACACCTCCATTTCCTATTATTGAAAATTACAATCCTGAAGTAAAGCCAGTCACCAGTTCGGTAGATGGAAAAGTGCAGGATACCAACAAGGAAGCCATAGCAAACGCAACTGTTCGTTTAGGCAATAGATCTACGCTGACGGATGAATATGGTTTTTTCTCTTTTGAAAATGCGACCATGAACGAAAAAGGTACTTTTATTACGGTTACTCAAAATGGTTTTTTAGACGGAAGTCGTCGTTTTTTTCCCAGAGAAGGCAATAAAAACAAAGTAGTCATCGAAATGATTACGGAATCATTCCAACCTTCTTTTGAGGCAGCTACCGGAGGCAGCATCACCATTGATGGTACGACCGGTGTTACTTTTCCTGCCAACAGTATTGTCAATGCCAACGGCGAAGTTTTTGATGGTGAAGTTTTTGCTACCCACGCCTATCTGGACCCAAGCGCCAGTACGACTGCGGATCGTATGCCCGGTAACTTACAGGGTGTACAAGATGATCTGGAAGAAGTAGCCCTGCAGAGTTTCGGAATGATCAACGTTAGCCTCCAGGATATCGATGGTGCACCATTGAATATCGGAGAAGGATTTACGGCTACTATTTCGGTCGCACTTCCTGCCTCGATCACTGCCAACGCTCCTAACGAAATTCCACTCTGGTCTTTTAATGAGCAGTTTGGTATCTGGGTAGAAGAAGGTACTGCGACCAAAATCAACGGTCACTACGTTGGTGAAGTTAAGCACTTTAGCTGGTGGAACTGTGATGCTCCTTTTCCTCTGATTGAACTGGATGTAACCCTGACCGATGAAAACGGGAATCCTGTATCTAACCATATTGTCGCCATCGGATTTGGTAGCGATAGTTTGGCCACATATTATTCTTATACCAATAACGATGGATTTACCAGCGGTAAAGTACCCGCCGGAGAGACTTTGTTATTGCAAATTCGTGGCTTGTGTGGAGCGGTTATTTACACTGAACTTATCGGACCATTTTTAGAAAATACTTCATTAAATATCACCGTCGTAGATCCTAGCGTCAACAATACAGAAATCACTGGCAATTTGGTAGATTGTGATGGTAACGCTGTTACCAATGGTGGCGTCATTATAACCATAGGAGACATCGATTATATTAAACAAGTAGACAATGGCACCTTTAATGTCTTTATTTCTACTTGTGGTCCAGAAACGGATTTAACAGTGAAGGGTGTAGATTTTGATGCTTCATTTGAAGGGGATCCACTTGCTGGCACGGAAGGAACTGTCAATAATATGGGAACTATTTCAGTCTGTAGTAATCCAATTACATTTAGTACTCTGAATCTCAACATAGGTAGTGAATTTTATACTTACAATAGTACAATTGGTAATTTGACAGGTGGAGAGACTCCTAACGGAAACATATTTGTTGAATATTTTCCAAACGATTCTCTAGGACAAGAGACTTATATCTCCTTACAAACCAATGGCAATACGGTTGGTAATTATGACGATAATAATAATTGTAGTATGTCCAATTATTCACTATCTGATATGGATTACAATTTGAGATCATTGGATGCAAATGCGCAGGGATTGAATTTTGGTAATTTTACAATTTCATCCCTTACTCCAAACCTCGTTGGTAGCTTTAGCGACACCCTGGTAAATATTGTGGGAACGATTCCAGATACGGTTTTTGTCTATGGTGACTTCACCATTGTTCAGTAATGAAGTGCTCTTAGAAACCAAAAAAACTTAGAAATGTTGACGGAAATACAACTCATTAAAAATTGCCAGCAAGGTATTAAATCCAGCCAGTACGAACTGGTTAGGCGGTACGCGGGTAAACTCCTTTCGGTGGCTCGACGTTACGTGCCCGACCAGGCAACGGCCAAGGATATTCTGCAGGAATCTTTGATTCGTATTTTCGCCAACATTGCTAATTACCAATCCACTGGATCATTTGAAGGGTGGATGCGAACCATTACCGTGCGCTGCGCACTGGCTTACCTTCGCAAGTCACACCGGGCCCATGAAGTCGAGATGAACCCTGTCAATAGTACTCGGAGTGTTGATCCATCGGTTTTTAATACCATGGGAATGGAAGAACTAATCGGCTTAATTCAACAACTACCCGACGGGTTTAGATCTGTCTTTAACCTTCGGGAAATCGAAGGAAACAGTCACGCAGAAATTGCAGAAATACTGGGCATTACCGAAAGTACTTCCCGCTCTCAACTAACCCGTGCTAAAAAAATATTAGGTAACCTTTGGCTGAAACAACAGTCTGTAAATGCTGTCACCAGCCAAAAAGTAAGATCATGAATAAAGATATAACAAATCATCCGTCCGCTTTGGACATCAACGAAATCTGGGCTGCTATCGAACCTCAGGTAGATGAGATTAACGCGCAGCGAAAGAAGCGTAAACCGGTATTTATCTATTGGTTATCTGGACTCGCACTATTGACTGGACTTGGTATCGCAGCATTCTTTTTATTGGATGAAAATAGCCAATCGAGTGAAACCCTTTACGGGAATCTTCCCGATAATAATATTCGTGCGGTAGCGCCTGTCGTAAAAAGCAGTAGTAATAATGATACTGATTTAAAGACGAAACGTATAAAAACAAAGCCGGAAGTTATTGTTCCTACCACTACACTAGACACTAAGTCAACTGCGGTAGAAACCAGCATTGCAGCTAAATTAAACAATGCTATTGTAATGGATGATGTTTCCATTACTACACTACTTCAACAAAAGAAAGTTGAACCAACCGATTTGTCGACACTGGTAAAAGAGGGTTCAACAATGCTATCCCCGTTACCTTTTTCTACTACTAGACTAACGACTCCGAACACAGACTCCCCGGCACTTAATTTTTCCATAAAAAATAATAAGGCATCCGTACCGCCTCCCGTTTATATAGAACGACCCACTTTTTCTATAGAATTTCAAACCGGAATTAGCGCCGTGAATCGAACGCTGAGTTCTACTGGAAATAGCAATAGTGATCTAGACACCTTGCTTGGTCTTAGAAATACATTCGAAGCACCGCTCGAAGCACTCCACGCCAATCTATTGGTAAATGCGCATTTTCCTTCTGGATTGTTTGTATCGTCGGGAGTTGGTTTTACACAGATTTCGGAGCGATACAGTAACAACAGTACGGTTGTTGATTCTATTGTTGAAATGGGTATTCAAAAAAGAATTATAAATATCTCAGGTGATACGATTGATGTGATTGGGCCAGTAACTTCTTTGCGTACGACAACATTTACCAAGAAATATTATAACAGTTACCGAATGATTGACATTCCCGTTTTTGTGGGTTACCAGTATGATTTTGGCGATTGGAAAACAGATTTTTCTTTGGGTATCTTTGCAAATATTCTACTCGCTACAGAGGGACGAATTCCAAGTACACCGACAACCGATCTTGATCTAAGCACCAACGGCGATGATATTTATCGCAGCCGGGTAGACTATAGTTTACAGTTTGGAATTGGCGTTAGCAAGCGTTTGACGGAGAAGTTATCTATTCGAGTCAATCCAATGTTACGCTATTATTCCAGAAACTTTATTAAAGAAGATTTTGGTCTAAATCAACGGTATTTATTGTTTGGTGGAACAGTAGGACTTAGAATGGATTTGTAGAATTTTATGAATATTGAGAGAAACGTCGATCGGCTCGAAAACGGATCTAAAAATCGATATTGAACTTCGACCTTCCTTAATTTCTTTAATCGCCATTCCTAAAATTCCCGTCCACTCAAATTATTTTAAAAAAAGGTAAAACCACTCCTTTTTCAAAAATATCTTTACCCATTGGAACTTCCAAAAAAGCATTTGCCTCGACGAGATTGGCGAGGTCTCCGCTTCCATTTCCTTCGATGGGCGTAGCTAATAACTTACCAAATTTATCGGTGGTTATTTTTACTTGAGCAAAATAAGTAAGGTCTGGCTTAAAATGAATTGGCGCTGTTAGGCTGGCATATTGTTGATACAAAACTGGTAGCCCCAAACATTTTTGTAACCACGGCATACAATAAATTTGGGCACACATAAAAGAAGAAACCGGATTTCCAGGAAAAGCAAAAACCGTCGCACCTTCCGGATATTGTCCAAACCAAAACGGCTTACCCGGTCGCTGTTTTATTTTATGAAATAGTTTTTTCACACCAAGTTGATCCATCGCTTCCGGCAGAAAATCAAACTTCCCTTTAGAGACACCACCACTCAGCAAGACCGCATCGTACTCGATTAAAAAGTGTCTTAAATTTTCAGTAATCTTTTTCAGATTATCATTCAGATGGCGATGATCGGCAAATATTCCAAAATGTTTCAAGCCAGCCTGTAACTGATAAACATTAGACTTACGAATTTGGTGTGTAAGTGGTTTTTCATTTATATTTACCAATTCATCACCAGTAGAAATGATGAGTACTTTTGGCAGTTTGCTAACTTTCAACTGATCCTTTCCGATGGTTGCAGCGATGCCGATAGCCGCCGCGTTGAGTTGGTAGCCGGGTTGGAGGAGCACACTTCCCCGTAGACGGTCACTACCCTTTCGGTGAATATTCTGTCCATCTCGAATTGTTGCTGCTGTTATGGTTGCATCGCCAGTTTGAATCTGTAAATCTTCGTAGCGAATAATCGCATCTGCACCAGTTGGCAAAATTGCTCCCGTCATTATTTCCAAACAGGTATTTGTTTTTGACAAACTCATTTGAGGTTGTCCAGCGGCACCAACCCCGGCGATTTTAAACGTTCGATTGCCCGCCGTAAAATCCGCAAAACGAATCGCAATCCCGTCCATCGTTACACGATCATAAGGAGGAAAATCCCGATCAGCAATCAGCGGTTCCCGCAACGTACGTCCCACGGCATCCATTAAACTGATCGACTCTATTCCAAAATCACGGGTCGTTCCAAAAACCAAAGCACGCGCTTCTTCAACAGTAATCATATGTTTGTGTTTTAATGGTTTACAAATTTTTGAAGTCACAGATGAATGCTTCTTGCTGGGTATTCAATTAGAAAAAACCTGTTTAATTTCAAGGCTCATTATTTTGATATTTTTTCAGATAACATTAATTAATCTATACTTTAAAATATACTACGATCCCTCTGGGATCGATCAAACGCGGGCCTCGAATCTCGGCTCGGCTCGGCTAACGCTAACATACTTGGATCCCTCTGGGATCATCCCCACAATTTATATCGAATTTATGCATGAGCGCTTTCGCTTTAAATTCCCGATCATCCTCCAGTCACTACCAAAAAGCCACGTACCAATTAAGATACGCGGCTTTATAATTTTTTTTACTAAAAAAAATCTACCCTAATACATTTACACAATTCAAATCCTCAAAAGCAGTCTTTAAACGAGTCACGAAAGACTCTTCCGCTGCCCGCAACCATTTTCGTGGATCATAGTTTTTCTTGTTGGGTACATCGTCACCGTCCGGGTTACCAATCTGTGTCTGCAGGTAATCTCTCTTACCAGCTTCATACACTCGGATACCGTCCCAGAAAGCCCATTGCAAATCTGTATCTATATTCATCTTTACAGCACCATATTCGATAGCTTCCCGAATATCTTCTCGACTGGAACCACTACCTCCGTGAAATACAAAGTTGATTGGCTGCGGCTCTGTTTTAAATTTCTCCATAACAAAATCCTGAGAATTTTTCAAAATCACCGGACGTAATTCTACGTTACCAGGCTTGTAAACCCCGTGAACATTTCCGAAAGCTGCGGCAATTGTAAAACGCTCGCTCACTTTCTTCAGTTCTTCGTATGCGTACGCTACCTCTTCGGGCTGCGTGTACAACTTTGAACTATCTACATCCGAATTATCGACACCATCTTCCTCTCCACCAGTTACCCCTAATTCAATCTCTAGCGTCATGCCGATCTTGTCCATTCGCTTCAAATATTTGACACAAATCTCAATATTTTCTTCGAGAGGCTCTTCTGATAAATCAAGCATGTGAGAGCTATATAAAGGATATCCTCTGGTTGCATAAAATTTCTCCCCCGCATCCATTAACCCATCAATCCAGGGTAATAATTTTTTCGCGCAGTGATCCGTGTGTAAAATAACGGGAACACCGTAAGCCTTGGCCATCGTGTGTACATGCATTGCACCGGAAATACCTCCGAGGATCGCACCTTGCTGGTTTTCATTAGATAAACCTTTACCCGCAAAAAATTGTGCACCACCGTTAGAGAACTGGATAATAACGGGAGAATTCAAATCACGAGCAGTTTCCAGTACTGCATTGACAGAATTTGTACCCACCACGTTAACGGCAGGAATAGCGAAGTTTTTTTCATTCGCGTAATTGAGGAGTTCCGTAGCTTCGTCTCCATATAGGACACCGGATCGAAATTGGGTAGCTGTTGACATAATTTATAAATTAGTGTGTTTTGAAAAAAGCTATTAGCTATTGGCTATTAGCTATTGGCCTATTAAATAATTTCTTTTTCGGTTAAATATCGTTCTGCGTCAAGCGCGGCCATACAACCCGTTCCAGCGGCCGTAACTGCCTGTCGATATACTTTATCCGCAGCATCACCACTGGCAAATACTCCTTCGATGTTGGTATGAGACGTACCCGGTACTACGGTGAGGTAACCCGTTTGGTCCATATCCAGCCAGTTTTTAAATATATCCGTGTTTGGCTTGTGACCGATTGCTACGAAAAAGCCTTTGACCGGAATTTCCGAAGTCTCCTGTGTTTTATTATTAATAACCTTTACACCAGTCACCTCCTCTTCTCCAAGAATTTCAACCGTTTCCGTATTCCAGTGAATTTCAATATTCTCTGCTTTTTTCACTCGATCCTGCATGATCTTGGAAGCACGCATCTCGTCTCTTCGGACGATCAAGTGTACTTTTGGGCATAATTTGGAAAGGTAAGAAGCTTCTTCTGCGGCAGTATCTCCACCACCGACAACGGCTACCTCCAATCCTTTATAGAAAAATCCATCACAGACGGCACAAGCCGAAACCCCTTTATTCATCAATTTCTGTTCGGAAGGCAAACCCAGCCATTTAGCACTGGCTCCCGTAGAAATAATAATAGAATCCGCGTGCACTTCCTGGCCTTTTTCTGTCCATACCTTATGTACCGGTCCGTTAAAATCCACTTTAGAGATTAATTCGTAGCGGATATCGGTTTTGAAACGTTCCGCCTGAGCGCGAAATTCGTCCATCATTTTGGGGCCCATCACCCCTTCAGGGTAGCCTGGATAATTTTCTACGTCGGTCGTAATCATCAGTTGTCCACCTGGTTCCATCCCTGTGAATAATAGCGGTTTCATATTTGCGCGTGCAGCATAGATTGCTGCAGTATATCCAGCTGGCCCGGATCCAATGATGAGACAATTTACGTGTTCAGCCATTTCTATTAAGATATTAAGAAGTTATTGAATTAGAGCGCAAAAGTAAGCAGAACCAAGGGAATTCACATAATTACCGGAGCGATTATTTCGTTAAGTAATTAAAATCATCGAACCGATCCCGGTGGAACTTTGTTTTTCCTCTACGATCTTTGTATATTTATAGTCTAACAAAATCAAATTTAAAAATGTTGTTAACCATTTATCCTATCAGTTTTATGGTCTGCCTTATAGGCCTTATCGCATGGTTTTATTTTAAAAATAATGCTACGCTGAGCAAAATATGCGGTATTGCCTTCTTTGGCGGCCTGGCTACTTATTTGCTGAGTATTTACCTGGCAGATGCAGAAATCAATTATAAGCTAATGATCATTGCGCGTGATTTAGCGATTATTGGTGGTGTAGGTTATTTCTTCGGTATGATTGCGAAGAACAAACTGGTTTTCTTTGCTTTTCTAGCGTTATTATACGGTGCGATTCAGTATAAGTTTACGGAGGTACTGGAAAGTACATTCGTCAATAAGATTACCTGCGATTTCCCGGTTTCATTCGGAAATGATGATGGTAGCATCGAATTATTAGTAGAATTAAACCCCAATTCTGATATTTCTTCCCTAAACGAACTTGCGGAGGATTATGGACTGGTTTTAGAGCCTGCTTTCTCTCCTGCCGACGGAGCGATAACAGATCTGGATGATTACATAACCGTTGACATCCTAAACAGCGAAGTAATTCCTACCGAAAATATCATCGCTTTATTGGAAAAAAATTCTGCCGTAGAATGGGTAGAACGCAACGATGTCTATCAACTCGACGTCATGGAAACCATTCCGCAAAAGCGGACACCAGGAGATTTGAAAAAATTTGGACTTAATGATCCTAACTTAAAAGACCTTTGGGGCTTTCAGGAAATGCACGTAGATGCGTTGTATGCTTATTTAAAAAAACATAAAATAACACCTGAGGAAAAAGCCAATATTTTTATTCTGGATACAGGGGTAGACGCCCGACACGAGGATATTAAAGACAATTATAAATCGCTAAACAAGCGGGATGATAAAGATCCGATGGGTCACGGTACCCACTGCGCCGGAATTGCCGCTGCCGTTTCCAATAATAAAATCGGAGTAGCTTCTTTTTCACAAAACAATGAGTTTGTAACTGTAACCAGTATTAAAGTTTTGGGTTCCCACGGAGGTGGTACACAACAAGGAATTTTAAAAGGTATTATCAAAGCCGCAGATAACGGGGCCGAGGTTATTTCGATGTCGCTTGGTGGTCGTACGGGTGATAAAGGTCAAAAAGCTTATCAGCAAGCGATCGAGTATGCAAACAAAAAAGGAGCGATTGTGATTGCGGCGGCTGGAAATAGTAACGACAACGCCAAGTTTTATTCTCCGGCAAATGCGCCGGGTGCCATTACAGTTAGTGCCCTCGATCCGGATTTGAATCGCGCGGTTTTTTCTAATTATATTCAGGAAGTAGATTACGGAATTTCGGCTCCGGGTGTAAATATTTATTCGTCGATTCCTGGTAATAAATACGCTTCGTTTAATGGTACCTCGATGGCGACACCTTACGTTGCTGGCCTGGTAGGATTGATGAAGAGTATTCGTCCTGAATTGACTACCAAACAGGCACACGACATTTTGAAAAAGACCGGTGCTAAAACTGGAAATACGAAGGAAACGGGTGCTTTTATTCAGCCAGCCAAAGCGGTGAAGGCGGTGGTGGAGATGTAGAACTGGCTGGTTAGTCAGTTGACTTCTCTTTAACGTGGGACTTCATAATTTTTCGTCCAGCTATATTTTATTTAGAAAAAATGATATGCTTTTGAAAAAACAGCTTTTATATAAAAGACTAATTCTCCTGACGACTTTGATCGTTGGGAGTTTTTATTTTGGAATGAGCAGTAATCTTGTTTTAAATAATTTAGAAACTTCTGAAGTCTCAATTCCTAAGCCGGACAGTGTGACGGTTTATCTTTTCTTTAGAATTGATTGTAAAATATGCGAGTATTATACTAATAATTTGGAAAAATTACACGAAGTCTATAAAAAAGATCAGGTTGGTTTTGTCGCGGTCTTTCCTAATTTTATGGATAAACCACTGGAGATTGAGCGCTATTGTAAAAAATTCGGATTACCTTTTGGAACAAAGACGGATTATTCGAAGAGACTGACTAAAAAATTTAAAGCAACGGTGACGCCGGAAGTAGTGGTTTATAATGAAACCAAAGAGACCATACTATATCAGGGTAGAATTGATAACACTTATTATAAACTTGGTAGAAAGCGGAGTGTTACGACTTCTTCGGAGTTGGCGACGGTATTAGAAAGCCATGTGAATGGAGAAATGATTGGGGTTGAATTTACGCAGGCAGTGGGATGTTTTATACAGTGATTCGGGTACTAAATTAGTATGTACTTCAAACTATTAATTTTTATCTATCTATACAACTAGACAAAAAGAACAGTTGATTAGTGATTAGTTAATCGGCCCTCCCAACGCATAAGTATCGCCCTCTAAAGT
>ENA-ORXR01004578-ORXR01004578.1-marine-metagenome-genome-assembly--contig:-NODE-4578-length-11481-cov-8.829884_pt1 | contig 11481 bp, 8 predicted proteins | sample MGYA00237866_ERZ511479 | MGnify/ENA metagenome assembly ERZ511479 | reverse complement strand
GGTGCGCCATGGACGCGCCAGCAAAAAAAAATGGCACGCTAGGTTGATGAGCAAAAAACGGGATGCGCCGCGGGGCCGCGGCGGCTCGACCCAAATGCAAAGCGCGCCACAAACGAAAGCGGCAGCGCGGCGCTTCCAGATCCGGCCATGCCAGGCACCAAACGTACCATGGATTGGCGGCGCTTGGCCCACTTGCGGCTGGCCGCCACGCGGCGAGCACAGTGGACCGAACAAAATCGACCGCTGCCGTAACCCCCATTGTGGTCACGGTGGCAGCACTCGCATTCGCGGGCGGCGGCCGGGGCACGGGTCGACGCCTTTGGGAAGAGCAGCAAGAAACACAAGCACGGGCAACCAGCCCCGCGGTCAAACAGAAACGGGCAAAAAACAAGACGAGCAAGGTTAGCCCTCTGCAGGAGCAGGAAAGCCTGGGCCACCACTGCAATGAACAAAAACTCTATTGGCTCCACGGTTGCCGCTCCCCCGACGCCCTGCCCATGCGGGCACCCACAAAACGTACCCCAGAGGTCTCGGGCGGCGAGCGGCCCACCCCCACAGAAAGCAACGACATGCAACTGCTGGAGGGCGGTGGCGCCACCGCTGCCGCCGACACGACTGGGACGGGGGACGGCATGACGGGGGACGGGTTGAGGCGGGGCAAGTTGCCACTGTGCTACACGGAAACAGACAGACATACGGAACGGGTGGTACGTAATGGCGGCAGTCCCTGTCACCCGTTGACAGTGACGGACGCGGGCGGGGATGGGGCGCCACGGGGCAAGCGCGGTGTAAACAATGCGCAGCAACAAGGCCAGGGGGCACCCTGCGCGACGGCAAAGGCGGCCACGGTCTGCGCAAAGACGCCACCACGCGGGAGACGCCACCACGCGGGGAAATAGGGGGTCACACCCGCGCCGCACCCAAAATCCGCCGCCCCCTGTTGAGCTGCAGCCGACCGCGGCGGGACCTCCCCCGCCCCGGATGCCCCGAGCTCGCCCCACAAAGGGGGGGCGGCGGCGGGGGAGCTCGGCAGGTTGGCGTCGTGGCTCGAGTGCGGGCGCCGCCGACGCCACCCCCCCCCCCCCCCGAGACGGCGCCCCCACGGTGCGGCTACGGCAGACGATCGCAACGGCACACGCTAGGTTGGTGGTCCTTGCACAGGTAGCACGCGAGACACGCTCCTGCAGACAGCAGCAACCAACCGAGCTAGCTAGGGCCACGGCGACGGCACCGTGACGGCCCACATCCAACGATTGGGCAACTTGGGGAGGGGGGACGCAGCCGCAACGCGCACATCAAGGGCGCGTCCCTTGCAATACCAACCGGTGTCGACGTGCGCATGGTGCCCGAGCGCGCATGAGGCCAGAAAGGTCCCAGACGGGGGGGACCGCAGAGCGAAACAATGCTGGCAGCGGCGCTGCCCGGGAATTTTCTGCCGCTCTCGTGTGACCCGTTTAGGCCATGTCTGCACGGCGAGGGACGTGAACGTGATGCGGCACCAATAACGTCGTAAGTCCGCGGCAAAACACGTGATTCGGCACTGTCTGTCTTGCCGCACACATAAACACACGGAGCCCGCAGTTTGGGATCAGAACAGGCATTTCGTGGGCGACACGTCTGCACCGCGCAGGCCCCCCCCCACGCCAGAGTGCAAATGCACGCTTCTGGCATCCCGAGATCCAAGACGTGAACCCTGTCCTAAAGGCCAGGGAATTCGCGTGATTGGGATGTGATCAGAACGACGCGGTCCCATTGGGTAGCACGTGTCTATGCACGCCGTGCACGCGCCGTGAAGACAGGGCCTTACTGTAGTGCCGCCAGCGACCCCGCTTCCCGCCGCATGGTGCGGCGCTAAACTTGGATCAATGTGGCACCCCCCATCAAGTTGCCTGGGAGATTTCGGGGAGCTCCCATCACCCGTCATCTCTTCCTTGCGATGGGGAGGCGCCCGCATGCGCCTCATGCGCGCAGTCGAGAGCCCCGCCCGCACCGCCGTTGGGCGCGCCGTTGCCCCGTTGCGAAAGCGCCACCCCGCGGCGGCGGGCCGCCGCGCAGCCGGATGGCCCACCCGCGGTCCCTGCCGCCGCCGCCCCGCCGCCGCCGCGTCGGGGGTGGCGGCGGGCGGCGGCGGTGGCGCGACTCGCCCGCGGGGCGGCCGCGCGCCGCGCGCGGGTCGGCCACGGCGGCCGCGCCGCCTGTGGTCGTCGGTATTGGCAGCTCGTCTGTGCAGCCGTGTCGGGACCCTGCGGACCGCGACGGCTCTGTCCGTGTGCCACGCCCCGCATCGGGCCAGAATGTTCCGACGCAGGAGGAGAGCCGCACGTCTGGTAAGACTCGGTGCGTTGAGCCTGACATCGAGCACCGCCACTGTTGCCAGGACGTTTTCGCTGGGCAGCACGGCGGAAGCGCCTGCATCCCACGCACACGGTCCGAGACACGCGGTGAGACTCAATCAGTCACAGGCGGCACCCTGCAACTACTCACCAGTCGTGGCGAGAGCACTGCCATAAACTCTGGACAAACCCGTTGTCACTATCAAGCCAACGGCTTGCCCGTGCAAGCCAGGAATGGACCTCAACGTTGTGGACCATGCAAAACAAACGCTGGAACAACGCGGGACAAGCCTTGCTCTTTACAAAAGTCTACCTTCGCAACGCACCTTACGCGGTACCGTTCAGACATGCCATACGACAACGGGCACGGCCACGGAGCACTGCCATTCGACGGCGCACGCTCCTGACAGGAGGCATCCTCCGACCAACCAAACGAGCAGTGACGCGACGACAGCATGTCGTGAAAAGCAGCACGAGCCTGCCCACGTTGTAGAGCTCCAGTAGTCGCAACAGTAGCACAAAGCTGAGCAACGCATACCCCAAGCATCGCTTCTTGCGGAGACGTGCGCGCCACGTTCACCTGTTGTGGCAACGGCAGGCGTCTACGTCGGACGAAAGTGGGGTCGACATCAAAGACAGCCGTCAACAAGACCAAACGCCGCAACGAGCAAGGGGCAAAGCAGAAACAGTGTACAACTCGAAGTGTCACAAACGTCAGTAGGCAACTCGAGGAGCAGGACCTGTTGCCCCGCGCGCAGGTCCGTTGTAGCCGTGGATGTAGTCGACACCTCAGATCCGAAAGATGGTATGTAAAAAAAAATGTATCAACAGCGCCGCCGTAGCAGCTTCGTGCGTTGGATTGTAAAATTTTCTTCATCATCACCAGTGTCGTCCACCACCCGCACGCTCAACCGCAGCCGGCACTCGCACCATCGGTTGGCAGTGCACGCGCCCCCGCGCACAACGCAAGTACTAAGACGGAGAAGAGGTAAGCAACGTACCACTGCAAGCGTCGTACTCGCGTGATGGCGACTTGCCCGTCCAACAACAATCAAACCAGCGAGGGTCCACGACAAGACTGACGCCGGAACGAGCACATGCGTGGGTGAGTTCACCTTCGTCTCAATGGCGGGTGCTCCGAAGGGGGAAAAAATCGGTCACGTAGCCGATACGGCGCCTGGTGGACGGCGACGAGGCCCATCGACGACGAACTTGTCGCCGTCGAGCGTCTTGTGGGGCAACGGGGGCATCCGATTTACCATGAACGCGGGTTCTTCCTCAATTTGATCCACCTCATTTTTGATCACGATCAAGTCCGTGATGTAAGCAACAGGCCCGACCGACGTGCCACACAATGCGTCCTGATGGCTCGCTCGGGATGTCGGCCCAATGGCGCAACGGCTCGGCATCTCCACGAACAGCAATGCAGAGACTGCGTACCCCACAGCTGGCGCTCCTTTTCCTCCACGTCGGATGCCTGCTGGAAAAGAGACACTGGAGGCGTTTGCGTGTGGGTCCATCTGGCACAATTTCCCAATGCTCGATGGTTGTCTGCCCCCCACTGCGTTGCGCGTCGGGCGGCCACCAGCAGCGACCCCATCCCTTTTTCCACGCACGTCTGACGGAGCGAGGCGTGGCGCGTGCTCCGCCCCTCAAGAGGCGGATGTCTCAGGCTTGGGTTCTATAGGTCCCAGCGGCACTGTAAGATGCAGGCCTCCACACACCTACGTGCGAACGGCAAATTGGCCTTGGCCCCTGGCATGAGGCATGGCGCTCCAACCTATGACTGGCAGTGCCACGAGCTGCACAACGAGATTCAGCGATGTCTAAGCAGTACATGCTGGAATCCATATCTTCTTCGCCGAAAATGATTTCTTGTAGTGTCAATTGTGACGAAAGGCTGTTGTGAGCTCTGGAAAGGCCCCACAGAGGGTTCTCTGAGGCACTACATGGTGGACGAATTCAGTAAAATGTATAGATTCCTAGTACGGGTCAATCAAACTGTCAAGAAAGTTTTTTTGGCTGCGATACATGTATTCGCTACCCTTTGATTCACAAGAAGACAGTCGACAAAGCTCTACTCGGGCCCAGCCTCCCCGTGCGCAGCTGTTGTCCTGGGCTCCTTCGCCTCTCGAAACAGGGCCGGGTGCGAGGCCCTGTCGCCGACGCGGCGTCCGCGGCGGTGGCACACCCCCCACACCACTGGCGCGTGGTGGGGTCGGCGCGGTCGGGCCGAAGCCGTGCATGCGCACCAGGCCGCGCGCGCTTTGTGGGCAGCACTCGCTCTGCACGCCGCTTTGGCACAGCACTGCGCTCTGCGTTGGTGACCCGGCCGGCCTTCGGCGGGCTGGACGGTGCCCGCGGAGTGCACCACCTCCGCCTGCGGCTGTGGCAGCGGCGGCGCCCGCGCGGTGGTCTGTCGCACACCGACGGGCGCCTGTGGAGGCCCGTGTCCAACGGCTGCACGTGCGCACGGGCGTGGCGGGCGCGGCTTTGGGCGGCGCCTGCGCGCGCACGCCGTGCGGGGAGCGACTCGGCGAAGGGCGGACGTGGCGCACCAGCGGCACCAAGCACCCAGTGGTGCGGGTGAGGCGCGGGGTGTGGAGGGGCCGGTCGCGGCCGCCCTCTCGAGTGGCATCCGCGGCGCAGCTGTGTGCTATCGTGCCTGCCTCGTCCGTCGGCTTGTTGGGCGACGCGGTGTGTGGTCCGTGTGGAGGGTGTTGGCGCCGAGGCGAGAACGGCGCCGCGCACGGCCCGGGTGGACGGTGTTGGAGCAGCGGGTGTGGGTGCGGTGTGGGTGACCCGGCTTGGGTGACGTGCCGTGCCATTGACGCCCTTCGGGGCGCGGGGGGGGCTGCCGCCAGCTGTGGGTGGCGAGCAGCCGGGCCTTCACCATGGCGGCCGTGGCGGTCGACAAGGCGATGGAGATGTTCCGCGCCAAACAGCGGAGCACAGGGCAGGCGGGCAACGTCAACCCCGACATCGTGCAAATTGAGATTCACATCGAGTGCTCCAACTTGGCCAACCTCGACGTCATGTCAAAGTCGGACCCTGTACGTTGTTCTACCTTGTCTTATTGTGCGTTTTGTTTTCTGTCTCGGCAGGGTCACCTGCGATGCGCTTGCCCTAGCGTTGACCTTCCAGTTCCATTTGCTGACGGAGCAGCTGTTGTTGGTATGTGGTTGTCGTGTGGTTCTTGTTGGCTTTGGCCTGTACGCGTGTCTTGTCGCTCGCTGGGTCCTGTCGTTGCTCGTCTGAATGGCACCTGTCTGCTTCACTGTGGCTTGGTGGTTGCTTTTCTTGGTTGTCCTGGGCGTGTGCACCCTGTTGCCTGCCCCCTTTTGCTGTGTGCCTACAGTTTGCTGTGCTCTATGCCAAATCCGGCCATGTCGGGCGGCTGGAGATTGGGCGCACCGAGACGGTCTTTGATGACTTATACCCCCGGTGGTGCCATTCGTTCATCCTCGACTATGAGCGAAACAACCCCAAGACACTGGTGGTGGAGGTGTTTGACCGCGACTCTCGATCGGAGCGGCTGCGGAAGCACGATCATATTGGGTCGGTGGAGTGCTCGCTGGAGGACGTGCGGGAAGCGCCTGGGAAACGGCTAAAGCTGCGCCTCCGCAACCAGCACATCCGGTCGGTGGTGCCCGGCTACGTGTCCCTCGTGGCCGAGAAGGTCAACCCGTGCGACCCGGCTCTAACCGTTGCGATCCACGTCGAGGCGGCGCTACTAAAGCGGAAGAACACGACGGTAAACGTGGGCGTGTCCCAGTTCTTCACCATTATGCGGGCGCGGGAGGAAGCGAACGGCACCCTCTCCTACTCCCCCGTGTACCGGTCAGAGGCGGTGACACGGGCGGCCGGCGACGGCGCGGGCTATGCACGCTTCAAGACCGCCAACCTCACTGTGCAAAAGCTGACCAATGGGTTCTTCAAGCGTCCCCTCCGCATCCAGTTCCATCGCCGCAAGCTGAATGGGGACCACAAGCTCCTCGGCTACGTCGACACCTCCCTGACCGACCTCTGCGCGATGGACCCGCACGGGGAGTCGAGGTGCTTGCTTCCCCTGGAGGGTGCGTACCAAGACGAGTCGTCGCTTGGCAACGTAATTCTCGTCGACTCGGAGCTGACCCAAACAGCATCGGCGTTCCACTTCCGCGTGGACCACTTCCTCTCGTCCAAGTTTTGCGGCCTACCCCCGGACGTGCGGCTCGGCGAGACGCCTTACGACGTGTCGACGCGGGTCCTACACGGCCACTCGTCCGAGTCGTGCACGACGTCGGAAACGACGAGGCTGACGTCGGTGCGGATGGCCAACTCGGCGGCGTCGTTTGGGACGGGCGTGCGGGTGTCGGACGCGGGTACGTCGGTGGGGAGCGGTAGTTACGCTACCGCGCAGCAGCCCCCGTCGTATGGCAGTCACGTCCCAAACCCGGTACGGGGCATGGCAAGCGCGGGGACCAGCTTTGACGCCGGCTCTTACGCGGCGGGTGTCAGCTATGGCGGCCAGCCCGCCTCACACGCACCCTCATCCAACACGTCTATGCCGTCTGGCGTGTACGCCGGCGCCGACGCGGGTGGGCCTGCCTATGGCGGTGGCTACGCTTCGAGCGCGGCGAGCAACCCCAGCTTTTCGCACGACAGCAGCAGCTTCCACAGCCTACACGCGGCGCCGCCGCCAATGCCGCCGCCTGCTGGGCCGATGCGACACTCGGATCACGGCGGGCTTGCGGTTGGTTATGGGGCCCCCCGCCACCACGGGGTCAATGGTCCGGCTAGCGTCGGCCAAGCGCCGCTGCCCGTGTACGCGACGGCTGGAGGCGGGGCCCCTGTGTTCCCCGCTAGCATCAACTCCTCCCCCGCCGCCACAGCGTCCTTTAGCCGTCTCTCCCCTGCGGCTGCCGCGGCGCGGGCGGCGGCCATTGCAGCGGCGACGAATGCGAGCTTTAGCAGCGCCGGCGACGGCTCTGTGGGCATGTCGTCCTTGTCCGTGTCGGGAATACCAAGGCCGTACGGTGCGCCACCCCCGGGGATGGCATCCGCAGGAGCAGTAAGGGGTGCCTATCAGTGAGCTTTTTCTTTTTTTGCTTTGTATTGATCCGTCTTCTATACTACCGTATACTGGCATGGTGTGAGTGGGGTTGTGGGTACCGGCGCCCGCCGTCTTTGTCAGTGAACCTCGTAGTGTACTCCTTTGACTTCTGCACAGATGCTTGTTCTTGTATATCGTGTCCCATCGCATCCCTCCTGTAGAGCGCGTCGCCTTGCTTTTTTCTTTTATTGGTTCCAGGAGTTTCGTCTGTCAAGCGTGTGGCTCTTTGGTGCTTCTCCGTGTGTTGCAACACAGTGCAGGTGAACCATGCCCAGAGGTGTGGTGCGTGCGCCACTCGTCTGGGTGCGGAAAGGCAGGTGGCAGTCGCGCGCGACTGCTCCAGGTGTTTTCCTCTACCAAATAATTACCCGGTCTTGATCAGCCTTGGTGAGCAACAAGAAACAGGTAAGAAAGCAGCCGCGCCACGCCTGTGCCCGCCACTCAGGCGCAGGACGGCGCCCGCGGCGCCTCGGCCCCCTCCTCGTGTATCGAGTCGGCCGCCGACGCACGCGGCGGGGGTGGTGGCCGTTGTGGAGGCGGCGGTTGTCGCCCGACCGCTGCCGCACAAGAAAAGCCGACGCAAGCCCGCGGGCGCGCCATACGGTGCCACGATCTCGGCCGCGATCATAGTGGAAAAGAAACGGCAGAACAGCGCCTCCTTACACGTTCTGAGAGGTAACAGTGTTTCTATTCAAACTTCCGTACGTGTCACAAGACCATGCGTCGGTACTCATTTCTCCTTTGTGTTTTGACAATTGGGGATACCCCACAGTATTCACTGTGTTTTGAGAGCGCGGTGGACTATACAGTACAGGGGGCCCATGATGCTTTTGAGGGGGGGGGCTGTCCGTGATGTAACCCCCCTTGAAAGAAACTGTGGAGGCCCTCTGGAGATGGACTGCAAATGCACATGGACTTGAAGGGTGTCCGGAAATTGAACTCTTCAACGTATCCCGCTCGTACGTCGTTGCGGCCCGACCGGTGCCGTGAAAGAAAAGCCCACGACCGCCTGGTCGTCGCCGAGGCGCCCCGCGGGGCGGATGAGCGGCCACAAACTCGAATCCCCATACCCCGCGTCGTCGTGGTCCGTGTCGATCGAGACGCTGCCCCACTCGTTGAGGTCAAAGTTGCGGAGCTCGTCTTGCGCCGACGGGTTGGCCGCGTCGGCGCCCTCGCCGCCTCGGCGCTGGCGGCGGTCGCGCTGGCCGTCACCGCCCCCGCCGTCTCGTTGCAACTGTCTGCCACTGGGCGGCAGCCGATGGGGGGCGGGAGGCCCGGTAGCTACCGCATCAACTGTGGCGGCCCGGCCGTGCGGGAGTGGCTCCCCGACGAGGCCTTTACCAACCGGTCGGCGTCGCGGACGTTTGTCGGCAAGAACCCTGGCCCGGTGACCACGCAGTCGATAGTGTCCGGCTCGGTGCGGTTCGACCCGACCCCCCCCCGGGTGCTCGAGTTTGCCCTCCCCGTCAAGGCGGACGCGGAGGTTTCCATGCGGCTGCTGTTTTCCGAGATCTTCCACGAGGCGGCCGGCGAGCGGGTGCTGATGGTGGAACTGGCGGCGGGGGGCGAGGTGCTCGCCGACACGCGACCGTTTGACGTGTTTGGGGAGGTTGGCGCGTTTGCGATCAAGTCGGTGCGGATGCTGGTGCGGCCCAAGGCGCCGACCCTGACCGTGCGCATCCGCGCGACGGTCGGCAACCCGGCCATCGCGGGCATCGTGGTCGAGTCGGTGGTGTTTCCGGACCGCCCGCCGTTGACGACGGCGCCGATAGTGCCAGAAATCACCTTGCCGGTGCTGCCAGCGGAGCCCGTCACCCCGCCGGTCCTGCCAGAGCCGCCCGTGACCCCGCCGGTCGACCCCAAGCCGCCGGTGAAGGCGCGTGCTCGGGGGCACCACTGGGGCGACGGCTGGTTCACCATGCTCAACGCGGGCGTCAGCAGCCCGTCCGACGTTGTGTTGGAGAGTGCGGGGCGCCGCTTCCCCGAGACGGGGCCGTTGGACCTGGACGCGCGCACCTACACGGAGCAAGTGGCGGCCACGGCCATGATGGGGGTTCCCAACGAGTCGCTGAGCTACCGCTTTATGGTGCCCCTGCCGGGCGACTATGAGGTCGTCCTTGGGTGGCGCGAGCCCGTCTTTATGGCGGCCGGCAAACGCGTCTTTGACGTGATTGTGTCGACGGACGAGCAGCCGGCGCGCATCGAGATCCCCCACCTGGACCCGTGGGCCAAGACGCAGGGCGCCAAGAAGGTGGTGGTCGCCCACCTGCCTGCGAAGGGCGGCCGTCTCAGGGCTTCCGAGTGGGTGCGCGTCACCCTCAGGCCGCTGGTCGCAACGCCGTTTGTGAATGCCATCATTGTGCGGCAAGCGCCGGTCTTCCCGGTCGGCAGCAAGGCCACGCTCAGCCCCTTGGACGGGCCACCGATGGTGGGAGGGCCAGAAGGGTCGCCCCCTCCACGGCCGGCGCCGACGGCGTCGACAACGATGACGCCGGTGCCAGAGCCGACGGCAGTCGAGACGCCCATTGTCCCGCCCACCAAACCCTCGGGAGCCCCGACCGTCGATCCGCCAGTGTTCCCGTCTGCCACACCGTCGGCGACCCCATCCGCGGCACCGATGGCGACCGCGTCTGCCACGCCGTCGGCGACCCCGACGGCGGCGCCGGCCGTGCCCCCGCCCGCAATGCGGCGGATCAACATGGGCGGATTGGGGATGGGCGGCTTTGTCGCTGACAAGGACGTCTTCCCGCCGTCTGACGCGCTCGGTACCAGCTTTAGCGCCCGCGGCAAGGATGTGGATGCCATTGACAACCCGCTCGACCTGACCATTCGGTGGGGCGAGGCGCTGGCCTACACCCTGACCGTCCAACCAGGCATGTACACCCTGACCGTGTCTTCCTTGGAGCTCTTTTTCAGCAACGTCGGCGACCGCCTCTTTGGCATCACCTACGCCGTCGACGGGGGGGACGAGCAGGAGCTGGCGTCAGACGTTGACCTGATCAAGGACTTTGGCAAGCTGGCGCCCGCCTCTTGGACGACCAAGCCCTTCCGCGTCGACGCGGTGGTTACGGTCAAGCTCTTGCAGAAGAAGAATGCCGCCTGCGTCAGCTCCCTCGAATTGGTGCCGGCGTCGGTTCCGTAGAGGGGCTGCTCGGGGCGGTGGTTGACACATGCATGCGCCGCGGGTTGACTGTGGGGGCGCCTCGACTAGGCCATTCGGTTGTGTTGCTCTGACTAGAAACAAAGGTCTTTTCTGTGTAGCTCTCCCGACTTTTGTGAGGGTATTTTTGACTGTGGCCGGCAGCCGGCGCCGCGGTCGACCCTGCATGGCAGCCGGGGACGTGCGGAAAGGGAGTCGCGACGGCAGAGAAGGAACTCACCGGTGGCGGCATGGCCCCCAACACTGGAAGCGTGTCGCCGGCTGGGACAGGGGTGGCCATTGCCGCACGGGGCCGGGTGCCGAGGCAGCCGCCCGCGGGCGGCCCACCCGCGGCACGGGCGCTCTGCCCCGAGCACGACGGCGGCCGAGGGCCCTCTGACGAGTCACCCCAAGCCCCCGCGTTGCACGCCCCCACGCCACCCCCCCCCATCCGATGAAGCGTCGCCACAGGGGCGCCGCCGCCCGCCCCCGCGCGGTCCGCACCGACACTGGGCTGCCGACGGCGGCCGCCCCGGCAGCGCCGCGTCGGGGCGGGGGGGGGCGCGCGCGGTCGCCACGCCGACCAATCGGGTCGACGCGGGGCGGATCATCCGCCCGATGCGTGGCGCCCCGCCTCGGCCACCCCCCGATCCGATCCTCGGCGGCGACGCGGCGCGGGCGCGCGGGCGCGCGCGCGGCCCGCCCCGCCGGCGCGGCGGCGCCGCCCGCGCCGCCCGCCGGCGGGGACGGCCGGCACACCCCCGCCCGCCCCCGCGCGCGGCCGCCGCGCCCGCCGTCGGGCGGCCGCGGGGGCGGCGCGGGAGCGCCCGAGCCGCGGCGCCCGCGGGGCCGCCCCGACGGCGGGGCGGCGGGGGGGCGGCGGGGGCGCGCCCCCGACGCCCACCGCCCGCCCC
>ENA-ORXR01004576-ORXR01004576.1-marine-metagenome-genome-assembly--contig:-NODE-4576-length-11482-cov-11.875756_pt1 | contig 11482 bp, 6 predicted proteins | sample MGYA00237866_ERZ511479 | MGnify/ENA metagenome assembly ERZ511479 | reverse complement strand
AACGACAATGTCAAAGCCGTTAAAGTCCCAGGGTCCGATTGAAATAAGGTTCAAGGTTTGGGCGGTCATGAGGCGGGCCAGTCTCCAACTAGGCGGCCCAACTCGTGGGATGATCCAGACCGCTTTCAGTGCTGGCTTCTACACGTCGAATAAGGTCGGGCAAAGCCTTGATTGCAATGAGTGGCAGGGCTGCATTGTCATTCCTGTCCCGCCCGTCTTTGCGTTTCTGGGGTTTCGCGGTGATTGCGCGATGAAACCCGAGTTTTGCGGCTTCTTTCAGGCGGGCATCCGCGCGGCCAACGGGCCGGACGTCGCCTGAAAGGCTGATTTCGCCGAAGACAACCGAATCGGATGGAAGAGGTATATCAAACGCTGATGAGGCTATCGCAGCGGCCACGGCCAAGTCGGCTGCGGGCTCATTGATGCGCAAACCTCCCGCGACGTTGAGGTAGACATCTTTGCCGGCGAAACTCACGCCGCACCGCGTTTCCAAAACGGCCAAGACCATGGCGAGGCGGCTGCTGTCCCATCCGGTGACGGAGCGGCGCGGCGTGCCGAAAGCTGCGGGCGCGACCAAGGCTTGAATTTCTGTTAGAACGGGGCGGGAGCCTTCGAGCCCGGCAAAGACGGCCGCGCCGGATGAGGCTTCACCGCGGCCATCCAAAAATAAAGCAGACGGGTTAGGGACTTCGGCTAATCCACTTTCGCGCATTTCGAAAACGCCGATTTCATCGGTTGGGCCAAAGCGGTTTTTGTGGGCGCGTAAGATCCGAAATTGATGCGCGCGGTCGCCTTCAAAATATAAAACGGCATCAACCATATGTTCGACAACGCGGGGCCCGGCGATCTGGCCGTCTTTGGTAACATGACCTACCAGGATAACGCAGGCTCCGCTTTTTTTGGCGAAACGCGTCAGCTCCTGCGAGCAGGCACGGACTTGTGCAACCGTTCCGGGGGCAGCGCCGAGTTGATCTGTCCAAAGCGTCTGAATGGAGTCGATGATAACAACATCCGGCTTGGAATCCATGAGCCCATCCAAAATGGGACCTAATGATGTTTCTGCTGCCAGGCTGACAGGGTGGTTAGACACACCAAGCCGTTTTGCACGGCGGCGTACTTGCCCCGTCGACTCCTCGCCCGTGATATAGGCTGTCTTGAGCCCGCTCTTAGCCAGCTCACCTGTGGCTTGCAAAAGAAGCGTTGATTTACCAATGCCGGGATCGCCGCCAACTAAAAGAGCGGAGCCGGGAACCAACCCGCCGCCCGTGACACGGTCTAATTCCGCGATGCCTGTTTTAAGGCGAGGCACATCTTTGGACTCGCCGCCCAAATCGACAAACGCCATTCCGCGTGTTTTGCGGCGTTTATGCGCGGGCTTCGCATTCTGACTTTGCGCCTCCTCAACCAGCGTATTCCATTCCCCGCACGAGTCGCAGCGGCCTGCCCATTTACCGTGAACACTCCCGCAGGACTGGCAGACAAAGATGGTGGAGGGTTTTGGCATGGAGGCTCTGTTTCACAATAGAGGCCCTCTGTCAAAGATTTGTTGCCATTTTGTTCTCATTCTAATTTCGAGCGATGTAAGCGAATATTAACTCCCGGTGATGGATAGGTAAGGGAAGTTATGGAGGGATGGCCGTGAATAAGGTCGAGCGAACGGACATGTGGGGTGGCCTGCGTAAATTAGGATTGGCGTGTGCCGTCTCGCCAGTTCTGCTGATGCAAGCGGATGCGTCCGTCATTGACCGCCCGTTTTTCCGGGCTAACGCCCTCGTTATTATTTTCTCCGGCAGTGATTTCGTTGAAAATAATGGCGAAGCTCCGATTGCGAATGACTTTGTTCTTCTCGATAACGTTGCCCCGGGGACGGCCGGCAATGACCTCATTGCGCAGGACGGCGTACCGGTAAACTTCCCCTTTGATCCGATCAGTGACGGTACATCAGGCGGTTGGCCGTTTCAGATCACAGGCCAAACCTTTGGCGGAAACTATGAGAACAATCCGTCTTATCAAATGCTGGATGCGAATGACAGTTACACGGCGTTTGGCATTGATAATGGGACAGATATAGACCTGCTCGGCACACAAGTGCGCTTTGCGTGGTTTTTCGTCGCCAGCAATACGGCTTTCGATATTTACGCGGAAGCGTCTAATCTTGTGACCAGCGGTGATTTCACCGGAATGGGATATGAAAATATTGGATATCAACTGGTGGAAAGATCGCCCGCGTCCCCGTCAATCGGGCAACGGGCGCAACTGGCTTCCGTTGGCGGCAATGGGATTGTCATCGGAAGCAACTGGTTCGGGTTTTCTTTGGATGATATTTCGGCGGGACAAACAAAAGTCTATGACGGCGGACGCAGAACCGCGCGCGATCCGGGCTCCATCGCCCAACAGGCAACGGGATTTGCCAGCGTCTATAGATTAAGAGGATCGTCTGTGAACGGGAACAATTATGATTTCTCAATGGGGACAGGGATTCTGTCCGCCGATGTCACTTATACGATTTTTGCGCCTTAGCCTTTTAGTCCCGCTTCGACCAATTGCTCAAGGCGGGCCGTATCCGCGCCGGATATATATTCATCACCCACGATAAAGAACGGTGTCCCGGTCAGGGCGGGCAAGCGGTTCGCGAGTTGCAGCGTGTCATTGATATGCTGATCAATCGTCGGGTCTGCGAGATCAGCTTCATAGCGCCGCATGTCGAGGCCGACTTCCTTTGCAACACTGCGAATGATATCGCCGCTCAAACGGTCTTTTTCCATGAGAGCAAAATGCATCTCAGCATATTTGCCCTGCTTATCCGCAGCAAGCGCTGCGCGTGAGGCAAGACGTGAGGTCTTTGTACGGTCGTCAAGAATAGGAAGTTCCTTGAAAATCACACGAATATCAGAGCCGTATTTTTCAACGGCTTCTTCAATCCAAGGTGTCGCCCGTTTGCAATAACCACAGTTATAATCAAAAAATTCGACGATCGTGACTTTCGCATCTGCCGGACCGATGGATGCGTCCCGCGGGTCGTTTTCGAGAGCGTCTTTGGCAGAGACAATCGACTCTTTGTAAAGTTCTTGCTCTTTCAACGCTTCTTTTTCCTGAAGCGCAATAAAGGCATCCCGGACAATTTCAGGGTTTTCGAGAAGATACTCTTTTACAATCGTTTCGATCTCTGACTTGCTCATCGTTGTCGTTGGGCCGGCTTCGGCGCATGACGCTGTCATCAGAGCCATTGCCGCGATTGACGTCGTTAAGAAGGGTCTCATGTAAATCTCTATGTTCGAATTTTGGTATCTCGGGGGTCGATATATGAGAACAGCTTAATCGGATAATATCAACGCGAAGTGAAGCTAACCAAAGGTTTTGGCCCTCGGCGGCGTCTTTTTCCGGCTAATTGGGTTTCCGACACAACAATGATGTCCGAAGCGCGGCGCCATTGCGGTAAAGACCGCGGCAGGTCCTCTTGGGCGCGTTGGGCGAAACTTCTGGCGCTGTTGATGTCTCCAATCGCGTAAAACCGTTCCGCTGTTGCATATTGGGCCAGGGCTGTGTTGCCTTGACGCTCGTAGACATCCGCTAAAAGATACCAGCCATAAGAATTTGTTGGCTCTGTTTGCAGGGCCGATTTTAGCAAGTCGATGACTTTACCATAATCGCCTGGATCACGGGATTGTAGGACGGCTTGTGCGAGCGCAATTTCCAAAAGCGGCGCGTCCGGCATGAGATTTAACGCCTCACGGGACGGCGCAATCGCAGCCACGCCTTGGCCGGATTCGTAAAGGATTTGAGCTTTCAGCTCATGGAAATATGGATTTTCAGGCTCTTCTTCGATGAGGCTGTCAATTTCCTTAATTGCATTTCTGAGGTCGGCTTGTTTAAAATTCGCGACAGCCCGCGCGTAGCGCGCCGGTTGAGATTGATCAGACAGCGGGAAGCGTGAGTAAACTTCCGCCGGACCGTTCAGGAAACCGCGTAGCTTGGCCTGCATCATCGCAAATTTATGTAGTTCTTCGGGCGTGTCCTTCACCTCGGTGAATTCTGACTCTTCTGCGCGTTCGCGTAACGCGTCGATGCGGTCTGAAGATAAAGGATGACCCCGAAAATAAGGATAGCGTCTGGCTTGGCTCAAAACCTCTTGGGCCCGGAATTTTTCAAAGAACCCGATAAGGCCCTCGGCGCTCTGCCCGGTGCGTTCCATATATTCAGCCGCATATTGGTCGGCGGCGGATTCGTTGACGCGTGAATAAGAGAGCGCTTCCAAGACGCCAAATTGTTGAGCGCCGCCAAGAACCAATGCGCCGGCTTCGCCTTCGCCGGCTAAAATCGCAGCCAGACCAATCCCGGCCGCGATAAGCATGGAACCATAAGCGCTGCGGTTGCCATAATCAGACCGGACGATATGTCCGCCGGTTATATGGCCGGTTTCATGCGCAATAACGCCCTTGAGTTGATTGGGTGTGTCCGCCGCCAGGATAAGACCTGAATGCAAGAAGATGTTCTGACCCCGCGTGACGAAAGCATTGAGAGAGGGATCATTGACCAAATAAATATCAACGGAAGACGGGGTAAGGCCGCCTGCACGAAGAATAGGATCGGTAAACTCACGCAGAGTTTCCTCAATCTCCGTATCGCGAAGAAGGGATTGCGCATTTGCCTGTACAGCGGAAAAGGCGAAAATAAATACGCTAAGAAGAGCCAGCCTTATGGCAGGCGCGAGGGTTTTGAACGTCAGTGTCATATACCCGATGTGGAACCTCTTCAAAGAGCGGTCAAGTTACGCCCGCGTTAGACTGTCTAACAGTTACGCGAGCGAACGTGAACATGGGGTGAGTTGACCGGGACGACTTGCAGTCCCGTTCCATTACCATTTAGTCCTTTTTGCGGCGATTCCACCACCCGCGCTTGGCCTTTTTCTCGGTCGCTTTTTCGGGCTTGGCCGCTGGCGGCGTCGCAGGCGCGGCCTTTGGCGCAGGCGCCGGTTTTGCAGGGGTTGCCTCTGCGGTTTTTACGGGAGCTTTGCGCGTCCGCTTAGGCGCTGCGGGCTTCGCGTCTGCGTCTTTAGCTTTCGGGGCATCAGCTTTCGGGGCATCAGCTTTCGGGGTAGGCGCTTTCCGTGTCCGTTTTGGAGCGGCTTTTGCTTTTGGCGCAGCTTTTTTAGCGGGCGCTTTACGCGTCCGAGCAGGCTTAGCGTCAGCGTCAGCGGCTTTAGAAGCCGTTTTCTTCGCAGGGGCCTTTTTGGTCGGGGCTTTCTTTGCCGGCGATTTGGCTTTGGCAGGCGCGGTTTTTTTGGCCGGGGCCTTCTTGGTCGGGGCTTTTCGCGTCCGCGCCGGCTTATTCTCCGCTTCTACAGCCTCAGCCTTTTTCGTCGGTGCGCGTCGTTTGCGAGCCGGCTTCGGCGTATCACCATCATTCGATGATGTCTTCTTAGCAGGCGCCTTGCGAGTCCGTTTTGGCTTTGTTTCCGCATCAGTTTTAGCTGATTTGGCAGGTTTTTTCGCAGGGGCCCGGCGCTTGCGGGCTGGCTTTTCTGCCTCTGTTTCAGAGGCTTCTGCAGCTTTCTTCGCGGGCGCTTTGCGTGTGCGCTTCGGCGCATCGTCGCTAGTCGTGTCCGTGTCTTTTTTCCGAGTCGGTGCTTTGCGGCGCGTTGTTGAGCGGCGTTTAGGTGTTTTCGTTTCTACGTCTTCCGCGTCTACTTTTTGAGTGACTTCAGCCACCGTTTCAGCCGGCTTGTCTTTGGTTTTACTTCCGGATTTACTGGGGGCACGACGGCGACGTCCACCTTTCCCAGTCGCCTCATCAGACTTGGAGTCTTCCGGAGCTTTGGACTCTTCGGATTTCGGTTCTTCAGATTGCGCTGCGTCAGACCGACCTTTACCACCTCTACGGCGGCGGCGCTTGGGTTTTGCATCCGATTCAGTCGCCGCGTCTTCAACGGCGTCAGACTTAACGTCTTCATCGCTTGAGTCTGTATTTTCGGAGGTCTCGTCCTTGCGGCCGCGTCCACGTCCGCCCCGGCGACCCCGACGGGAACGGCGACGACCGGATTTGCGGTTTTCCTCGTCGGACTCGTCTTCAGGTGAGCTGCTTTCTTTTGCGTCAGACTCGTCGTCTGATTTTTTGGCCCTCGTTTTCGTAGGCTTGCGTTTCGCAGTCTCGCGCTCTTTCTTGAAATCACGTTCAATTTTAACCAGCGGATCAGCGCGCTTGTCATCACGTTTCTCAACAACTTCCAATTCGAAATGCGGGCGGATTAAGTCGTCATCCCCGACAACTTCGGTGAAAACATCTGCAACTTCATCAACCTGAGTCAGCAAGTCGCGTTTCTCATTCAAGAGGTAAAGCGCAACATCGTGAGACGTTTTCAAACGAATGCGTTTTGCTTTTCCGCGAACGGCAAATTCTTCGACAGCGCGAATCGCGGCGAGGGCGGAGCTCTCAACCGTGCGTTTGCGGCCAACACCCGAACAATGCGGGCAGGAGGTTGTGGAGCCTTCCAGCAGGGAACGACGGCGACGCTGACGGCTGATTTCCATCAAGCCGAACTGGCTAATGCGCGAGGTTTGGATGCGCGCGCGGTCTTGGGACAGCACGTCTTTCATCTTGCGCTCAACCGCGCGGTTATTTTTATGCTCGTCCATATCAATAAAATCGACAACGATGAGCCCGGCGAGATCACGCAGACGCATCTGACGGGCTAACTCTTCCGCGGCTTCCATATTCGTGCGCAGGGCCGTGCGTTCGATATTGCGTTCTTTCGTCGAGCGGCCCGAGTTGACATCAACAGAGACAAGCGCCTCTGTCGGATGGATAACGAGATAGCCACCGGATTTGAGCTGGACTGTTGCGTCGAGGGAATTCTCGATCTGCTTTTCCGCACCGTAACGCAGGAAGAGCGGGATCTCATCATTGTAATGTTTGACGAATTTGGCGTGGCTCGGCATGAGCATGTCTATAAACTCGCTGGCCGTGTCATAGGCGTCGTCGCCTTGCACCAATATTTCTTCAATATCCTTATTATAGAGATCGCGGATGGAGCGTTTGACGAGATTGCCTTCTTCATGGATCAGGGCAGGCGCCGAGGATTCCATAGTTTTGCTACGAATGTCGGACCACAGGCGGGACAGATAATCATAATCATGCCCAATCTCTTGCTTGGTTTGTTTCGCGCCGGCTGTCCGGACGATGACCCCCATCCCCTGCGGAACGTCCAAATTATTCATGATTGTCTTTAAGCGCTTGCGGTCAGAGCCATTCGCGATTTTACGGGAAATGCCGCCGCCGCGTGGAGTGTTTGGCATTAGCACGCAATAACGTCCGGCCAGTGACAAATAAGTTGTCATGGCTGCGCCTTTATTTCCGCGCTCTTCTTTGACGGCTTGGACCAAAAGAATTTGGCCGCGCTTAATGACTTCTTGAATTTTGTAACGGCGGCGGGAAATGCGCTTGCGGCGTTTGGAGGCAACTTTTACTTGCTCATCCGCAACTTCGGCGTCGACTTCATCGGTTGCGTCATCTTCGTCAGGATCAAGGTTTTCGTCGCGCTCATCCTCATCGTCGTGATCTTCTTCTTCATCCGAATCGTCGTCTGATTCGAAATCGTCCTCATCAGACTCTTCTTCTTCCTCATCACGCTTTGTGCGTGATTTGCGTTTCGCCGAAGCGGCTTTGCGCTTTTCCTCTTCCTCATCAGCTTCGCGTTGATCTTCTTCCTCTTGCTCTTTGAGAGCTTGTTTGTCGGCTTCCGGAATTCGGTAATAGTCAGCATGGATTTCCGAAAACGCGAGAAAGCCGTGGCGATTACCGCCATATTCAATGAAAGCAGCTTGCAGGCTGGGTTCTACGCGCGTGACGCGGGCCAGATAGACATTACCGCGGAGTTGCCGCTTGTGGCGGCTTTCAAAATCTAGTTCTTCAACACGGTTCGAATCGACGATCACAACCCGGGTTTCTTCCGGGTGGGCCGCATCGATGAGCATACGTTTTGTCATGGTGTTCTCCAAGCGCTCGCGCGGATCCCCGACGGATGGTCGGTCGCTGCGAGGCAATAATTGATAGGGTAGGGTTCAGGGTCGCCGCGCGCGCAAACAAGATATCCGTTAAAACGGGACTTTCTGTTTTCGCTGTATATTGCGTGGCGGTCATAAAAACTTTCGAGATGCAGCTTGGACAGAACCGTCGAAACTGCGCGAATTGGGCGAGAGGGGCGTTAGGTTCAGCCTGCCTGTGCTCGCATTCTCGACGCTCCTGCCTCATTTTCGCCAAAAGGGCAAAGCATTTGTCAGCACATCCGAAAAACAAGGCAGCAGAATAATGAGTGACTGTCATAAGACAGGCCTTTGCGTGGCAGGGACAGTGAATACTAAGACTTTATTCACCATAAAAACGGCATAGCAGGACCCATTGTGTACCGACTCTTTTTAATATCTCTAGTGCTGACGCTCTTCTGCGGTCTGACAGCAGCGGCGGCCGTCCCTGTTCCGAAGCTAAAGCCCGGCGTAGAAATTGCCACAACACCGGTGCGCGCGCCCGGCGCACGGTATTTTAAGTCGCAAACGCCTTACCCGGTCTTGAAGCCTGTTGGTAGAGCTACAACTGCCAAGCCTTACAAAAAACCCGTCATCGTCATTGACCCGGGGCACGGTGGAACTGACCCGGGCGCGATCGGTATAAAAGGAACTTACGAGAAAACCATCACGACGAAAGCCGCGAATGAGCTGGCCGCGCGCTTGCGTAGATCCGGGCGCTACACAGTCATCTTGACGCGCACGAGCGATAAGTATGTAGAGCATGATGACCGTATTCGGATTGCGCGGATGAAGCAGGCGGACCTCTTTATTTCTATTCATGCTGATTCTGCCGGCAAATCCGCGAAGGGCGCGACGGTTTACACGCTCGCGGATCGGGCCAAAGGTCGTCAGAAGCGCATTGTGAATAATCAGAACTGGATTTTGGACGTTGATCTCTCCGCGCAAAGCGATCCCGTTGGCGATATCCTCGTCGATTTGGCGCAGCGGAAAACCGAAAGCCAGTCGGATGCCTTCGCCGAAATTCTGTTGAACGAATTATCAGGCCGCGTTGATCTTATCGGAAATTCACATCGCCGCGCCGGATATTACGTGCTTTTAGCCCCTGATGTTCCGGCTATCCTTTTGGAGTTGGGGTATCTGTCCAACAAAGAAGATGAAAAACGTCTCAAGACCAGAGCCTATCGCGATAAGATTACGGCAGGTGTTGAACGGGCAATTCATGCCTATATGGCGCAACCGTGAGCTTCCGCCGTTTCGTGTTTGCTCATGAAGCAACCCCTTTATATACTGAGATTGCCCCGCTAACACCCTAATGACGCCGCATTCCGCGGTCAGATGATTCGACCTATGACTGAGACCATTTCTCCGATTGACGCGCCCGAGGCCTATGACGCGCCCCGTTCGACATCGCGCAGGGCCAAGCTCTGGCGTGTGTTCAAATGGCTGGTGGGCATTGGCCTCGTCTTTGGCCTCATTCTCGCGATCATTATATTTGTCCTGTTCGTCAAATGGACCCGCGATCTGCCGGACGCCAAAAGTCTCTCAGAGTATGAGCCGCCGGTTATGTCCCGCGTCCACGCAGGTGACGGCAAGCTGATTTATGAATTTTCCAAGCAAGCCCGGGTCTTTGTTCCGATCAATACAGTTCCGCGCGAGTTGCAACTCGCCTTTGTGTCGGCGGAAGATAAGCGTTTTTATACCCATAATGGATGGGACCCGATTGGCCTGACGCGGGCTGCACTGTCTGCTCCGGGGAAAAAGCTTCGCGGCCAGCGTATCGGCGGCACATCGACGCTTACACAACAGGTCGCCAAAAACTTCCTCGTCGGGAATGATTACAGTTTTAAACGAAAAGTCCGCGAGATCGCCATTGCCCGCCGGATGGAAGATGCCTTCTCCAAAGATGAAATCTTAGAGCTTTATCTGAATGAAATTTATTTCGGACGCGGGGCTTACGGCGTGGCCGCAGCATCGCTAAAACATTTCGGCAAGCCGATGCAGGATTTGACATTGGCCGAAATGACCTATCTTGCCTCCGTTCCAAAAGGACCTGCTAATTACCGCCTCGATGATGAGCGCGGCTATGAGCGTGCCAAGAACCGTCAGGCCTATATTCTGGGCCGCATGTTGGAAGACGGTTACATTACCCAAAAGCAAGCGGACGAAGCGAAAGCCGCAGAGCTCGACTGGACGAAACGTCTGGAAGGCGATGAATATTTAGCGTCTGAATATTTTGTCGAAGAAGCCCGCAAGCAGGTTTACGAAATGTATGGCGAAGACGAACTTTATGAGGGTGGTTTGTCCATCCGTACCACGCTCGACACATCTATGCAGTTAGAGGGCCGCCGGGCATTACGCCGCGGTCTCGAAATGATGGATCGCCGCCACGGCTATCGCGGACCGCTGACATCGTTCGAGTCTATGTCCGATTGGAAAAAACAGCTGAGTGCCGTCAAGGCGCCGATGGATATTGAAGATTGGCGCGTCGCGCTTGTGATGGACGTATCGGATAAATCCGCCGATTTGCGCTTTGTCCCGCCGGCGGATTGGAATGAGGAGGAACCCTATCCTGATGCTGACGCAAAAGGAACGATCGCGCTCTCCGATTTTCTATGGGCCAAGAAAGCTCTGGCGAAAGGTGCTGTTGGTCGGGATTTGAAATCCGCCAAAGACGTTATGAAATCCGGTGACGTTATATTGGTGCAACGCAAGCCCGTCAAAGCAGGCGCTGACCCCGCGACGGAATATAATTTACGCCAAGTGCCAAAAGCCAATGGCGCTCTCCTTGCAATGGACCCGCATACGGGCCGCGTTCTCGCCATGGTCGGCGGATATAGTTTTGAGCAGTCGCAATTTAATCGCGCAACACAAGCCAAGCGCCAGCCCGGCTCGGCCTTTAAGCCTTTTGTTTATGCGGCGGCTTTGGAAAATGGCTTCACGCCAGCCGACCAAATTCTAGACGCGCCGTTTGTCATAGAACGTCAGGACGTCGAATGCGAAGAGACAGAGCAGGGAACGCTACAACTTCGCGGCTCGCAAGATGCCCGAGACGAAGATGATATCGCCGATGCGGAAGATGATGAATGCGAGCGGTTTTACAAACCTGAAAACTATAATGCCGGGAATTTCTACGGTCTGTCGACCCTGCGTTTGGGAATTGAGAAATCCCGAAATGCGATGACCGTGCGACTGGCGAATGAAATGGGCATGGCTCCCATCATGAAACTCTCCCAGCGTTTTGGCATTTATGATGCGCCGCAGCCGGAGCTCGCTTGGGCCTTGGGCGCTGGTGAGACGACATTGCTTCGCCTCGCGACAGCTTATTCCGCCATGATCAATGGCGGGAAAGCCGTTGAGCCTCGCATCCTCGACCGCATCCAAGACGGCAGCGGAAAGACTGTATATAATGCGTTTGAAGCCGATTGCGCCGATTGCTTGCAAGAGGATTATACGGGCGGCCC
>ENA-ORXR01004575-ORXR01004575.1-marine-metagenome-genome-assembly--contig:-NODE-4575-length-11483-cov-10.930826_pt1 | contig 11483 bp, 16 predicted proteins | sample MGYA00237866_ERZ511479 | MGnify/ENA metagenome assembly ERZ511479 | reverse complement strand
GTGGAGCATTCAGGAGACACGTTTCTGACACGTAAGCACATTCGGACTTGGGGAAGACGTTGTTGGGTGTGCTCTTACTGTTGGGAGGCGGAAGCGGCGGCGGCTCGTGGCCGTTGCGCAATCGAGACGAAGCACGGGTACGGCAACTCGCAGGGCAACCCCATCGACGGTGCCGGCCCGCCCGCCCGCCGCCCCCCCCCCGCCGGCGGCCGCCACCAGACGCGACCGCCCGCACCACCGTCTCTCTTGTATCCAGCCTTCCTGACGGCTGTTCTCTCTCACTTCCCCCCGCGCATCCACCCAGCCTCCCTGACCCCCCTCATTTCCGTCCGCTACCTCCACTGCCAGCCACAGGTCAAGGTGGCGGCGGCGGGCGCATGGCTCTGCAACACCTCGCGCACCAGGCCGTCCACGTCCATGTGGTCCGACAAGGACGAGACGGGCGCTCCCTCCTCTGAGCTCCCAATGCTCTGCGTGGTGTCATTGGGTCTCCGGGCGTCGGGGGCGACTCGTGGTGGATACGTACAGAACAAGCCGTCGACGGTCAAGTCGTCGCCGATGCTGCCGACTACGCTGTCGTCCAGCGCCTGATCGTACGCCACAACACCGGCAGCGCCATGGTCCGCTCCGCCGCCCGCTGCGCCGGTGACCACCTCCCCCGCCGCGTGGACCAGGCAGCTGACACCAACGTCCGCGCTGCAGCGGCCCACGCAGTGGGGACAGCCACTCCGGTCCATGCCGTCTCCATCTGAGGTGTCGCGTGCCTCGGCGGCGGCTGCCAGCCGTCGCCGGAGAACTGCTACACCCGCCGCCACAGCAAGCGCCGCGACCAACGATGAGCCAATGCCAATCCCAGTGGTCACCCGCCATGCGGCCGACGACAAGGATCCGTCCTTGTCCGTCCCCGCTGCAGTGGGTGTCGGCGTCCACATGCGCTCGGCCTCTCCGCCGGAGACCGGTGGCGGCCTTGACGACGTGGCGCCGGCCTCGGCATACGCACATATATCGCCGTCGCCGGTTGACAGCAGCGCACCCTTGGCGCGCGCCGGCAGCGTGCCGTAAGAGCGACTCCTCGACCACAGCGGCATCGGCGCCGAGCCAGCTACAAAAAACGCCCAGAAAGTCCGCCCCGGGTCCAGCCACCTGCGGCACTCGGCCGACAAGTCGTCCGACGTCCCGTCCGTCCACCCAAGCAACGGAAGAAAGCCGCTATTTCCTCTGCCGACGATGTACCTGACAATTTCAAACGAAGACAACTCGGACATGAGCTTGCTCAACTCCGGCTTGCCGTCTAGCTTGTAGGGGAAGTTTGTCTCGCTGCTTGGGGCAACGTACCACACGCGAGTCGAACACAGCTTCCTGGTCACCGACATGGCCATGTTCGTGGTCGCGCCCCACGGCAGGGGCTGGTCAATGGTGGCGGCGTCAGAGAAGAGAATGTGGACGAACCCGGGACATTTCGATGCGGCGGGGCCGTCGGTCAACAAATGGTACTCGGCGGGCACCTCGTTGACCGACGGGCGCCTCGGATCACGCCTTGCATGTCGCACTTCTTGTCGGGACAGCGTTGGATGTGACGCAGGGGACAGCGCCCTCGCCCTGGCAGCGACCGCTACCAAGGCCACAAGGATGGCAGCGACAGAGACGGCGGCGTCGACGACGGCTTGCCGTCTGCGCCGAGCGCCGCACCGGCCGCCGAGCTTGTTCGACGGCATCAGCATGTCCGAGGGCGGAAGTCAGGCGGAAGAGAATGCAGGACTGTGGAAGGGGACAAGAGACGACGGCGCGCGACGTGATCGATTTGTCTCGTGGGCAGTGATCAACGACCCATCGCACACGAGCTAGGCTGTCGCTCCGCGTTGTATTGATAGAAGTGCAGCCGTTCGGCACGGCGGGCCTACCACGAGCTGCGCGCTCATGGCAGCACCAAGTCCCTGCTGTACCGGCCACCCAGACTGCCACGCGCGGCGCTGGAGACACTCTGCGTCGGACGTGTCCCCAACATCGTCATCGTCACGACTCCCAGACTAGCCCATCCATCCCCATCCAACCCCATCCCCAATCCAAACCCGATTTGGATGGGCGTTTTTGGGCCGTGTGAGGGCCCTCCGATTTCCCATCCAAACTCACTTTGGATGGGCTTCCTGGACCGAGCGCATGTCACCTGTCAATGTCATCTTGTGCAGCACATTCGTTTCTTTCCTCGCTAGACTGGAACCGAGGAGGTCAGATGCAATATGGTTGGTCCATCATCCATCCCGCTCCTCCCGGCCGCTTTGTCTGACAGTAGCCCCCGTTCAAGCACAGTCATGCACACCACACCTCTTGCGCGGTGGCGGACGCACTCGCACCCATGGTCTCTTGGAACTTGTTTGGAAAATCGTCTGTCTCGATACAACTACAGTTCTAATTGCGCCAGATTGCTGGCGCCTCGTCGTCGTCGCGACCAGAGCAAGAATGGTCTTCTTCGCGCTGACCTACACCGATGCCGTATATCACTCCGAGAGTGCAAAAAAAGCGTCGTTTGTTCAGTCTCTCCATCGATTCGACTCAGCTTGTCAGCGCGGCACGCGCACTGACCAGGGCACATGCGCCCACCTCCTCGACTTCGTCGGTCGACACCTCGGGGCGTGCCCGGTTGCGGATCGATGGTGGAGGCAACAGCCAGGAACGGCAGCAGGCACGATTATATTCTTGTTCCTGGCAGATTTATGATGTATATACAATAATCGAACGCCAAGATGCCAAGGACAAACACTGCCGTGTTGAGTGTCGACGACATCCAATCATAGTACCGCGTCGTTTCAGCTTGTGATTTTTGAAACTGAAACGGCCGCGCCTGCCGAGGATCACGTGCTGCCCCTCCGACGGGCCACTCGAGTTAGAAAACTCAAGAGCCATCCAAATCCCCAACCATACCCCGTCCGTTCCTGCATTGGTTGGGCCGAAACGCCCCTGCATTCCCATAAAAGCCCAACCGTCCGCATCCAAAGACCATCCAAAACGCGTTTGGATGGGCATTCTAGGAGCAGTGACGATGGCCGTGCTGTGGACAAACAATGTCCACCGCACGCAGTGCGCTCGTTCGGCTACGTTGGCTGAGCCACGACGGAGAATCCGTCGAGAGGCCCCGTCTCGTGCGGGGTCCGATCCTCGAGTCTGCACACGTGGCCCAATCGTACAGCCGAACGGAAATTGTCGTGTCAGGGCACACTTGGCAACGAGGAATCATCGTCAGACTATTACAGACTCGCCAGTTTTAACCAATCTGAAAACAACCGGAACGAGAACAAGAGAGCGAAGTACGGACTGATGGATTTTAAGGACCAAACCAAACTACATCTGAGGCCAGGTGCTCGGAAACATCTGACTGAAAATCACACTGTCAGGGTAATCAAGAGGAGGGTGCCTGGCTGCCCTGCTGCCGTCGATTTGGTTCCAACCTGGGCTGAAAATATTTCAAGGTCGTTGAAGGATCATCCCTCTCTTGTCGTGGTGCGTGTCTGTGAGAGCATTGCCAACAACTTGATGCTATCGCCAAGTTTCTGACACGCTGCGAAACGTGTCGATAACTACCTCAGAAGTCCGACATAACACCGGGATCAGATTGAACCAGCCCGTTTTCTGTTCAGGCCATGGATTTCCAACTACATCTTTGATCCTTGCTTCCATCCACCTGGAACAGCTTTGCGGCTATCAGTTTTCCATTTCTTTTCAGAATAGCTTTCAGCATCGCCGCGCTTTCTCACGGAAGACTCTGTTGGCGCACGTGTTGGATCAACCACTCGATTCAGAATCAAATGAAGCACGTGGCAGAAATGCGTATACCACGAGGACCTGATCGACCTCCAAGTGCGACCTTGCCAAGCGTGCCCACTGGTCAGAATCGCCATTTAACGGCCTGTTGTACATGGCCATGGTCCTGCAGTGAAGCGCTCTCAGGCGTGCGCAATATTGGACTCCACGAGAGTTGCTTTGTGTCTCCGACCTCCTGTCACCGAGTGTTGTCTATGATACGGTCGTCGTTAGTACAAGGATGAGCGTTTCAGCTGAAACCATGGATTGCTAGTAAAAAGATTGATTATTATTGATTTTTATCATGATAATTATTAATGCGTGGCTGACAGTGCTCCCAGCGTCACGATCATTTGGTCGGCTCGGAGCAGTCGACAAAGATCGTGTCGAGGCGGTACACGGTAAAACACTCGAAGAGTCTTACCTGTTTTTACTCACATCGGGGCATGTCTGGGGGTCCTGACGAATCACGTCCGTGGGCATCTGGAGGGGGGTTCGACTCCAAGGGACATCGGGCCGTGTGTGGCCGTGCGGCTCTGTCTCATCAGACACGTGCTCGTCTCTTGGCCAATCATTGTATTCTTGCTGGCCGCCTCATCAGGGGCATGCCTAAACGAATAAATTCAATGTTCTGGCGCCAGCTTCTGTTTGAGAGCTATTGTGCCGGATCGGGGGTGCTGTGGGCCGTCTGCTGGGCACCAGTGGGGGGGGGGGGAAACGCATTTGATGCACCACGCTGCCGCTCCACGCCACCCGCCCGCGCAGCATCGTCGTCGTCCTGTCCCGCCGCGGCGCCGCGTGCCGGCGTGGCGCCCGGGTCGCGCCGGCTCCTCCCCGCCCCGCCCCGCCCCGCCCTGCCCCGCAGCGCCTCGCCCCGCCCCACTTGCCGCGCATAGCCACAGGCTTCCGCTTGGTTGTCTGTCCGTCCCGCGGCCGCGCCGCGTGCCGGAGTGGCGCCCCGGTCGCGCCCGCTCTTCCCCGCGCCGCCCCGCCATGCTCCGCGCCGCGCCGACCCGCCCTGCCCCACGCGCCGCGCAGCGCCACCGGCTCCCGCTTGGTCGTCTTCCCGTCCCACGGCCGCGCCGCGTGCCGTCGTGGCGCCCCGGTCGCGTCGGCTCCTCCCCGCGCCGCCCCGCCATGCCCGGCGCCGCGCCAACGCGCCCTGCCCCACGCGCCGCGCAGCGCCACCGGCTCTCGCGTCGTCCTCTTCCCGTCCCGCTGCCGCGCCACGTGCCGGCGTGGCGCCCCGGACGCGCCCGCTCCTCCCCGCCCCGCTCCGCCCCGCCTCGCCCTGCCCCTGCCCGGCCCGCCCCACCCCACGTGCAGCGCCGCGCCACCGGCTGGCGCGTCGTCTTCTTCCCGGCCCGCCGCGCCGCATGCCTGCGTGAAGCCCCGGTCGCGCCGGCTCCTCCCCGCGGCGCCCCGCCCTGCCCCGCGCCGCGCCGACCCGCCCGGCCCCATGCGCCGCGCAGCGCCACAGGCTCTCGCTTCGTCGTCATCCCGTCCCGCTGCCGCGCCGCGTGCCAGCGTGGCGCCCCGGTCGCGCCCGCTCCTCCCCGCCCCGCCCCTCCCCGCCTCGCCCTGCCCCGGCCCGTCACGACCCACCCCACGCGCCGCGCCGCGCCACCGGCTCGCGCGTCGTCGTCTCCCCGTCCAGCCGCCGCGCCACGTGCCAACTGCAATGGTGCCCTACCCCTCTACTATGTGTGCGCTGTAAGCTCTTGTAGCGGGCTGCTCCGCTGGGCTGTCCCTGTATTTTTCTGTAGCGTTTTTCGTAGCTTCCTGCGACGGAGGTGCTACTTGTGTCTCTGGAAGCGCTGGTTTGGACTCTCCACTGTCTGAAAAGGCTCGCACGAGCACGGGCACTCACCAGGTCTACAAGAATGTGTGGATGGAGTATGCGTCGGTGGACGCGCTGTTCCCAGAACTCGGGGCGGCATCTGAGGCGACGGCGGCGACTCGCCCCGCGGCGTCGACGACGCACCGCTTCGACACCGGCACGCTCGAGCCTACAAGCGCCAAGGAGGTGCTCGCCGGGCAGGCTACAAATGTTGCCTCCGCGGGCGGATTCGACTCGTCGCCGATGGGCGTCCCCGGCGGCGGCTGACCAAATGCGGGGCCTGGTCGAGCAGAGGGCTCGGGGCTGCGGCTGAGCGACTCGCTCGAAGACGTTTGGGTGGTTTTTTTTGCGACGATGGCCTACCAGAGCCTCACCAAGCGCTTTGAATAGAGTGAAGAGACCCTCACGGCGCTTTCCGCGTTGCGCTCTTTGAGGCGCCGCTACAAGCGCATCACTGAGGCCGCCTTGCGAAAACACGAATGGGCTTTATCTCCCGGAGGCGCCATCGGCGTCGTCTTTAGTTTTTTCGGTACTGGGTCGCGCGACGACAAGGGGAAGCACCAGGTGTTGGTGATCTCGGGGTCGCTCGAGGGGGAGGACTTGGTGTGCTGCTGCAGCGAGTAAGAGCGGTGCCTCGGTCCTGGCGGCCGCTCGCTACGCTCCCCCGTGGTTTCCGCCCTCGAGGAGGTGCGGAAGGCGATGGAGGTCGACATGGTCGACCTCTTTATGGTTCTGGGAGCCCCTGAAAAGGTCCATCGGCTCCATGTCGGACGCGCAGTGCTCTACGGCGAAGCGACCTGCGTCGTGCGCAACGGAAAGACGAGCTGGCCTTTCACGGCTGTGCGCAGGACGCGCCGCGGCACTTGGGTGTGCCTTTCCTTCAGGACAGCATACGGCAGGTGCGACCACGTGAGCGCCTCCGTGTCGGCTGACAAGGAGAGGGCAGACGGTCTCTTAGATGAAAGCTCCGACTCGGACTTGCAGGAGGACGAGGAACAGGCAAAATAGGCGCGCCTGCTGGCGGCCACGAGCTTACAGGACGCTGGCGACCTCGCGGCGGCCGGCGCCTTCGAGCTGCCCCCCCACCTGACAGGCACAACCAACCCATTTCCGCCGACAAACCTATTCAATTTTACGTCGAATTCTTCGGAGAGCCGCCACCTCGTCCCCCCGCTCGTCTGTCAGCGTGAGCGTGCTACCATGATACGCAGCCTACGAAACCCTGCATGTCAGATTCACTACACGGAGGGCACGCAGTGTCCCTATTGCCTCGTCAGCCGCTCATACAAGACCAAGATCAAGGTCAAGCACGCAAAAGTGGAGTTTGAGGACGGGGCAGTGCCCGCCACGGTGGAGACGTGGCAGTGCCCCGAGTGCCTGTTTCGCGTGCTAGCCGATGGCGCGGCGCGGGGGGTAATCTTCCAGTCGTGCTACACTATCTACTCGAGGCGTTCCTGTTCGAGGTGGCTGTCAACCTCGCGCGGAACGGCAGCTCTCTTCACGCGACATCGTACTGAATCGAGGCGTTCTCGGAGCTGAATCTTAGCACCAAGTACCCCGGCGCCAGCACTCGTATGAGGTCGGTTTCGACTCTGCGCAAGGCGCTACTGTCGTACCTCGCACTTGTGATCAAGGGTTTGCTCGACGACGCTCTGTCTTGCGCCACGTGCCGGAGGCCCAACGGCAGCTACGCCGTCGTCTTTCTTAACGGCCTCCAGCTGGGGTACCGCGTGAAGTACAAGAAGGAGTTAGACCTCACGAGCGTTAACATCCACGCCGTCCAGCGCGCCTCCATCGTACCGCGCATGATCACCGATGAGGCCGTCTTCAAGGCCCTGGGCCGCTTGCTGTCTAAGAAGAGGAAGGTAGGCGCCGCGGCGTCTAACAAGAGCATCACCACCGTCACCGCAATGCGGGGGCACATCATGGCCTTGCCGATGCTCTCGGGCAACGTCACGGTCGGTAGCGTCGAAATGACGTTTGCGGGCGCGATGGAGCACCTCGAGGACGGCTCGTCGGCCAGCGGGTGGGACCCTATGGTGGACGGCGGCGCCTCGAAAGAGCTGGTCGCCTTTTCGCGCCCGGTGTTTGACATACGGGTGGCGGCCAGGTCTTTGGCGATGCCCATTGAGGAAGCGGCGGCTGACATGCGACACCGGGTGCCGGCGGAGCTCATGGCGCGTGTGCATTCCCTCGACGTTCAGTCCAGGCCACCTGCCACGCCGAAGGGCCCCAAGTCTCTCGCTGTCCAAGGTGACTTCGAGTCGGCTTCAGAGGACGCAGAGCGTGCTTGCTCGGCGCACGAGAGTGGCGTTCTCAGCGGATCTTCCGCGTTTGTCGGAAGCTCCAGTGCCTCGGACCTGTTCGCCCGCGACGGCGACGGCTACATGTTTCCCCGGATGGTCAACCAACAGGTAAGGTAGAGTTGGAGTGGGAGAGGGACGCCCCCCTCCTAGCATACGGGAAGAAACTCGACGAGCCTGCGCTCAGCGCGACGGGCGGGGCCTCTGGCGCGGCGCGGCTGTGCGACATGAGCTTTCCGCTGCTTCCGCGCATCCCTTGCGCGGAGTCTTCGACCGTTAAGATCCTCGACTTTGTGCACGCAATCGTGGTATACCCCGCTGTTGTGTGGGCGCCTCACAACTCGTGGATGGCGGTGGTTGCTGTGATCGAAGTTCTGTTATCAGCCAACTTCTCGATACAGTCCCTGGTCGAGGTTCTGAGGTTGCCGGCCGTTCAGGAGGAGCGCCTGTTGCGCGGCGCCGTCGCGTGCTTGGACTCCGGCCTGGAATCGGTCGCTCGATTGCGACAGCTACTGGCGGGGGTGCTGAACGGTCTCAAGGAGCGGGTGACGGCGTAAAGACAGTGGGTCGGCAGCTCGGACACGAAGGTGGCGCTCGACGGCCGCGAGTTGCACCTGCTGCGCATGGAGATGGCGGCCGCGCATCCATCCTGCACCTTTTCTCACCTCAAGTTCACCGACGGACAGCTGATTCCGCCAGCGTCGGTGGCTGCCGACTGGGACGTTTTCAATGAGTACAGGGATCAGTCCGATGACTACCTGAGGACGGGAATGTGAACGCCCGGCTCGCCAGTGCTGCGGCCAATGCTGGGGTTCAAGGGAGCTTCGTCGGCAAGCACTGACCTACCGACGTGCAATCACGAGATGCGGAAGGAAACGAGCCACACGGGAGGGATGGTGGGCATCTTTTGCACGTGCTCGCACTTTGAGTGCATCGGTGTGATGGTGCTGACCGGCTCTGAGGGCCAGAGAATGCCGCTGGGGTTTCTCGTGCAGCGTTTTGTGCAGATGCCCGAGACAATTATCTACGACTTCTGCTGCGCTACGATCAAGACGGCTCTCGTGCGTCTCCCCTTCGTAGCGTGGGTAGTCTGCCTCAGGTGCGACCGCTTTCACTGGCGGTACAACCACGTCAACCGCTCCGCCGTCATGAACCCCGACTCGTTTGCGTCCCTCGACGGTATCAATACCTCCTTCTGCGAGCAACGCAACGCCCTCTCTAGTGCGCAGCAGCACCACCTGCGGAAGATGCGGCAGGACCATTTTATCACCTTTACGGTGTACCAGCAGGCGGTTTCCAACGCTGTGGCCATGCACAGGGACAGCCAGACATTGGGTAAGTTCAGAAAGTAGCCGGAGTGGTACCGGAAGACGTATGTGGACGTGGCCGGACCACCAACTGAGAGCGATTGGTAAAAGTACGCATGTTTGTCTCCATCGAGTGATACTTCGTCCACAACAAAAACATCAACTTCCATATCCCCAGAAAGCACGCCGAGCTCCCCCCCGGCCTCAGGACATCATGACGCCAGATGGGATACCATGCATTTGTTTTATCGGAGACTGCTGCGTGAACGCGTATAATCGCAAACACCTCCCAGCCGAACGGGCCGGTCGGCTCCCATCGGAGGTGCACGACTTTCCCCAGCCTTCTGCACGTGCAAGCCGCCAGAACGCACCAGAGAATAAAACGGACGCTGTCCAGGCGGGCTGTCACGGCCCCTTCGCGCCCAAAGTCTCCGCCCTCACTCACGTCGGTGACGGCCGGGACGCCCCCCCACGGCTGGGCCACTACCGCTGCTTTGCACCGACCATCGCCATACCCACCAACAGCCTGGCGCCCAGGCTCGTCGTGTCCCGCGCCGCCAGTTCTCAAGTGACCGCACACCGGGCCTCCCCAGCCAAGAAAGACGACCGTAACCAGCACCAACGACCAAAACACAGCCATTGGCTTCCCTGCTCCTCTATAGAGTACCAGTGAACTGCTGCACCCGTCGCTGACCAGCGGCCGCAGCTGTGCGCGCAAGCGCCACTCGCGGCGACGGCGCGCCTCGCCACCACCGGTACAACTATGGCCCCGCACATTGGCACAGGGAGGGGAGCGGCGGACATAGGAGGCGCCCGCACGACGCCCTGGGAGGCTCTGCAACGACACTCAGGGCTGCCGAGCTGCTTCCCACCCACAACGCGGAACGTGCGTCCGCCACGTGCACAGGCGCCCAGGGCGGCCGTGCTGCTACAGACGCACAACGTCAAACCGGTGTCGGCCACCCGCATTGGCACAACGTGATGACCCCCAAGTATCTTAGCCGGGGGTCTTGTATGTGGGGACAGCACGAGTGGCACCCGCGGCTGCCGATTATGGGGGTTGCAATACCGGTGATGTATGCCATCAGTAGCAACCACGCCGCCAACAACACATTGGCATGGGCGGGGTGGGCGCCACAGATGGAGTCCACCGTCAGTGCCACTTCCCATCAATGCTGATATGGTAGTGGGCGGGGGCGCGGGTCAAACAGGACCGTGCGGAGTCGGTGCACTAGAGTTGGCGCCATAATACGATTCGACAGCAGCTGTGAGCAGTGCGGACAGCCGGCGCCTCCGCCGTTGCCACAGGCACCGTCACACCACCTTTTTTACCATAGAGGATCGCGATGCTTCTGCCACTCGACGCTGTCGGGGGTCTCAGCATCTGTCGCCAGTGGAAGGGACGCAGGAGTGTGTGCTATGCCGTGGTTTGCCATGAGAACCGAAACTGAGGCAGTAGGACGCGCTCGCGTCGGCCAGGTACAAGGTGTAGCAGACCGCTCAGACACCCTCGCCATACCCCCACACGCCCCCCCAGACGCGAATGACAATCCTTCCCTAATACCTCCCAAACGCCATTGGAGCCCGGCACGGCCGATGACCAAAACAGGTCCCGGCCACCCCACAGAAATCACCACGAACAACGCTTGCTGCTGTCCATTGACACATTTGATCGAAAAGATGCAGCTGCGCAAGTTTGCTGAACCATCGTTCTTCTGCTTACTGCGTGGCGGCATGAAGAACGGACAGAACTGCTCTTCTGTACATCGTGGAAAGATAAAAAAATTGAGAATAGGATTTTGTGCGGAGTGTGTGTGGGATAAAATCCTTCGCTGTAGCCTCGATCCAGGCCACATCCACGCACAGGGAGCAATGGAAGTTTTTTTCGTGGGATCTTCTCTCCCATTGTTACAAAGACCTTTGCTCATTAGAGTTTTAGTGAACCCGGGCGCCAGCCACGCGAATCATGGCCTGCCACAGCGATCTATTTGTTTTTGATCTGTCTTATTATGCGGTTATGGTTGTCGACCAAGATGCCGGGCGCATTTGTGGCCGGAAACGTCGAGTATTGCGAACTCGCCCAGCCCTCGCGCGCGTTGCCGGTGGCTGGTCGGCCGCCGCCCAGTGTCGATCAGTGCCGCTGTCGCCTCGGAGCACAGCACTGTGGGGGAAACCCCCTGACAGGGGAGACACGACCCCCCGGCATGAGCCGGGGACGGGTCGTGAACAGTCACGCAA
>ENA-ORXR01004574-ORXR01004574.1-marine-metagenome-genome-assembly--contig:-NODE-4574-length-11484-cov-2.942404_pt1 | contig 11484 bp, 10 predicted proteins | sample MGYA00237866_ERZ511479 | MGnify/ENA metagenome assembly ERZ511479 | reverse complement strand
GTAATTTCTGCGGTTGATTATCCTAAAAGTGAGACGAATGAAAATGAACGAATTGAAGTTTGTTATGTACTTTATTCGCATACCTTTAAACATGAGCTTGCTGTTAAAGTTTTTTTGAATCGTGAAAATCCTCGAGTACCTAGTTTGTGTCCACTGTTTCGTGTGGCTAATTTTCAAGAAAGAGAATGTTATGACATGATGGGCATTTATTTTGAAGGTCACCCTAATCATGAAAGAATTTTATTACCTGATGACTGGAGAGGTTATCCTTTAAGGAAAGATTATATTTATCCTGAAGAATATAATGGTATGAAGGTGCCGTTATGAGTTTGCAAGAAGGACGTGACATTGATGCTGACGGTTTAACGACTCAGGATCTGACAATTAATATGGGGCCACAACATCCTTCTACTCATGGAGTTTTGCGTGTTGAATTGGTTTCTGATGGTGAAATTATTAAGGCGGCTTATCCGCATTTAGGATACTTACATCGTTGTTTTGAAAAACACGCTGAAAATCTAGACTACATTGCTGTTGTTCCTTTTTGTGATCGAATGGATTATGTGGCTTCAATGAATATGGAGCTTGGTTTTTGTTTAGCTATCGAGCGCTTGCTTGAGGTTGAAGTGCCAGATCGAGCTAACGCTATTCGGGTTATGGTTCTTGAGCTTAATCGAATCGCATCACACTTGTTGGCTTATGGAACTTATGGTTTAGATATTGGGGGCTTCACGCCTTTTTTATATGCTTTTAGAGATCGTGAAAAAGTATTGAGTATGTTCGAGGAGCTTTGTGGGGCGCGCTTACTTTATAATTATGTAAGACCTGGTGGTGTTGCTCGAGACGTAAATGATTCTTTACTGAAAAAAGTTGAAGATTTTTGTGATTATTTCAAAGGTCAATTAGATGAGTTAGATAGATTACTTTCGGGGAATGCCATTTTTGTCAATCGTACGGCTAATGTTGGTGTTATTTCTCAGGATCTTGCTTTGTCTTATGGTTTTAGCGGTCCGAATTTAAGAGGGTCTGGTTTTAATTGGGATCTTCGAAAAGAACATCCTTATTGTGGATATGAGAAATATCATTTTGATGTTTGCATTGCTGAGGCGGAACTTGGCCAAGTAGGTGATTGTTGGAATCGATATAAAGTTCGAGTTAAAGAAATGTATCAATCCTTAATTATCATTAGGCAGGCGCTACAGAAGATTGCTAAATTTGATGATGGTATTAAGGGCGGAATTTCGAAAACTATTAAACCAAAAGGTGAAGTCTATGTGAGTACTGAGTGTCCGCGTGGTGAACTGGGTTTTCATTTAGTTGCTGATGGTTCTAAGAAACCGTATCGGCTTAAGGTTAATTCTCCGTGTTTTAATGCTATATCTTGTTTGGATGAAGTAGCAGCGGGGACCATGTTGGCCGATGTCGTAGCTATCATAGGTAGTTTGGATATTGTTTTAGGAGAGGTAGATCGCTAATGAAAAAAAGAAGCGCATTTTCTCAGTATTTTTTTAATATTTATATCGCCATTAAGACGGTTAGCATTGGTATGGGAATTACTTTGCGAGCTTTCCTGAAAACTTGGGGGTTAAGAAAAAAATCTGCGGGATATGACTATGGTAGTGGGCCAGTGACAATAAGTTATCCTGAGGAAAAAGATGATTTACCTTTGCATTCAAGAAATCGACTTTTTAATCATGTAGAAGGCTGTATTTCATGTAATCAATGTGCCGTGATTTGTCCTGTTGATTGTATTTCTATTGAAAGTCGCAAAAAAAATGAGGATGAAAACCCTGACGCTAAAACACCTGAGCGATTTAAGAGTAAACCTTTAAAATTGCAGTTACTTCGTTTTGATATTGATGAAGGTTTGTGTTGCTTTTGTGGTTTGTGTACTGAAGTCTGCCCAACTGAGTGTCTTGTACATACCCCTGAATTTGAATATTCAAAGTACGATAGAGATCAGTTGAAATACGATTATATTAATTTTAAAGATAATAATCCTGTCTAGTTTTTGTGAGCAACAATTATCAAATAAAATTTCCTGAATATCAGGAGAAGAATGAAAAACCGCCTGGATTCTTTAAATGGCTATTAAGTTTTTTTATAATTATTGGGCTGTTGTTTAGTGCATTTTTTATTGTTAAATTCTTTGCGTGGTCGACCTTGAATCGTAGTGAAGATCGACGTGAGTTGTTTCAATCACTTTTAAGACCAGAAATTAATGAAAAGTTATCAGCTTCTTTAGCGTGGAGAGCACAAATAGATAAGGGAGACAGAGAATTTTATTTTGAACCCTCTGAAAAAAAAATAATGATGGCAGAGCTTGAGCGTTTATATGCATCGAGCGCTTTAAATGATTATGATGTCCAAAATGATTTATTTTCCTCACATGTTGTGTATTCAGTTGCGTTTTTTGAAAAAAGTGAAACAATATATCCTGAAAAATTTTGTAACAAAGTTTTTAGTCATCAAGAAAAAGATGAATGGGAGCATAGTTTTTCACAGTGTTTAATATCAAGATTTAAAGGAAATTTTAAAAAGAATAATGTTGTTGAATTGGAGGAATTGATTTTAAAAATAAGTGAAAAGGGCTTACAAAAGAGAAATATTCTTTATTATGTCTTAGCTAGCTTTGATGTAAGCAATGATGGAAAATGGTTGAGTTTTATAAATGAAAGAATTGCTGTTGAAAGTGAAGAAGCTTTGTTGTGGAATTTAAAATTAGCATTGTTAAATCATTATGTTGATAATGCTGTTTTTGAGAAATTAGTAGTTGATTTGTGGGCAAGAGTAGAGGGTTTGAGTCGAGAAAATGTTGAGTTGTCTCAGTTTAAGGCTGAATCAATTGTTAAAGTAGTGAGAAAAAGAAAATACTCTAGAGTATTTTTTAAAAAATATTTAACTGAGAAAGCGTTAACTAAGAAGCATCCTATTCATTTAAAAAAGATTATTAAAATACTTAAATAAAAAAAGGCGCTTTCGTGATAGAAAGCGCCTCTTGTAACTAATAAATACAAGATGGTTGGTTACTTTGTTACTTTTTTAACATAAGGGGTGAAGAGTGGCTGTCCAACTTTTTCCCCAGCTTTAAGAAAGATACAAGAGAATTTATTTCCATTACGGGCATTTACTTGGGAGCTAACAGCTCTAGAGCAAACATTGTAACAGCTACTTTGAGCTAATCTAGAATTTCCTTTTACTAATCTTGAAAAAACAGTTTGATTAGTCTTATCTGAAAAACCAAGACATGAGTCATTATAGGCTATAACAAGATAGCTTTTGATCTGACCTGCAAGGTTTCTGTAGTAGGCGTAAGCAATTCCGGGTCTAATGTTTCGTTTCTTAAGATATTCACTGGCTTTACTGACTTTTACTTTCCATTTCTGAGCAAGTTGATCATATTTTAAAAATGGATTGAAGGGAATAGAGTTGTTGCTAGGAGCGTTGTTTTGTCCATATGCCTTGCAATAAGCTTCGGTAGCATTGAATCTATTAATAACTCGACCACTAGCGACTATCTCACAAGTTCCTTTGTGGGCAGCTGTGCTAACAGCTCTTTTGGCTTTGCCAATTTTAGCTCTAAAAATACAATCACCATAAGGTTTTCTGGCTCTATTTAAAGCATCTTGTCCTTTTTTTCCAAGACAATGATAATTGCATTGGTTGGCATCGATGTTGGTGGCTAAGAGTTTGTGTCCAACTCTTGGAATTCTAAGTTGGCATGTTCCTTTTGCGTTATCAATAACGCCAGCATAAGTGGATCCAATGTTTATCATGATAATTGCAAGTGAAGATAAAATAATATTTTGTATTGTTTTCATGATTTTAGTTTGCCTGAATATACCTAAAATTTGTGTTAAGATTTAAACAATATTGAAATTCAGTTTAAGTATTTGATTTTATTTAAAAATAAAGCCTTTGAAGCACGAATAAAGAATAATCTAGCTGTGGCTTGACCTTATGTTCAATTAAAATTAAACTATATTGGGTTTTACTTATTTCGACATGCCTAGTAAAAGGAGCCTTTGATGGCAGCAAAAACTGAAAAAGACCAAGAAGAACAGCTGGATAGACGTGAATTTTTTTCATGGTTTTGGATCGGTTGGATTAGTTTTTCAATGGCTATTGGCGGGCTTTTAAGTCTGTTTGGTCGCTTTTTATTTCCTAATGTTTTATTCGAAAAACCATCTACTTTCCGAGCTGGAAAAATTGAAGATTATCAAATGGGTGTTGATGAACGCTTTAAAGATTCGCAATCAGTATGGATCGTTAAAGATGACGAAGGAATTTTTGCTTTATCAACAGTTTGCACACATTTAGGGTGTACGCCTAATTGGCAGACTGGGGATAAGAAATTTAAGTGTCCTTGTCATGGCAGTGGGTATCGTATTTCTGGGCTTAATTTTGAAGGGCCAGCACCAAGACCACTTGAGAGGTTTTTTATTGCGCTTGATGAAAATGGCTTCATTATGGTGGATAAATCTAAGGCAATTCGACAGTCTCATGAATGGGGTAAAGCGGATTTCAGGTTAAAGATATAAAGGTGATGAGTAATGGCAAATCCAATTAGAACATTGTGGGATAAAATTAGAGAAACTCAAATTTGGAAATCTATTTTTCGTCATGGGGTGCCGGATAATCCGAGAGATAAGTCTTTGGCTGTTCTTTCAAATGTCTTTCTGCATCTTCATCCGGTGAAAACACGAAAATCAGGTGTAAGAATGTCTTTTACTTGGTGTATGGGTGGTTTGACTTTCTTTATATTTTTAGTGGAAACAATTACTGGAATTTTGTTGATGTTTTACTATAGACCAACATTAAATTTTGCTTACAATGATATTATTGCCCTTAGAGAGCATGTTCCTTTGGGTATTCTTCGAGAGATTCATCGATGGGGTGCACACGCCATGGTTATTACAGTTTGGCTTCATATGTTTCGTGTCTTTATGACGGGCTCTTATAAACCACCAAGAGAATTTAACTGGGGTGTTGGAGTTATTCTTTTAGTTTTAACGATGCTTTTATCCTTTACTGGGTATTTATTGCCTTGGGATCAATTAGCTGTTTGGGCTATTACCGTTGGTTCTCAGATGGCTGCGGCTACACCAGGTATTGGTGTTGAAGGTCCAGCAACTATGTTTTTAAAAATTGGTGATGTTCCTCTTGTTCATAGTGGGAACGACGCTAAGTTTGGGCTTTTGGCTGGGCGCTTTATTGGTGAAGCTACCTTGTTAAGGTTTTATGTCCTTCATTGTATTTTCATTCCTTTTGTTGTTACTATTTTAATCGGAATTCATTTTTGGAGAGTCAGAAAAGATGGAGGGATCTCTGGGCCGCTGTGAGCAGGGTTTAGAGTAGGTAGATAGATATATGGAATGGTTGAATCAAGCTTTAAAAAGCATATTGAATACATTATCGGATCCTTCGATATTTTTTACATTAAGTACAATAGCTTGGATTTTTATGTTCAAGTACTATCGTTCGTGGACAAAACCAAATGTCATTAAGCCAATATTGTGGTTTTCAATAATTCTTTTGATTTGGGCTTTGTTTGATCACAATTTTTTCATTCAAGCCAGTAAGCCGGATAATATTCCAATATGGCTTATGCTATATGGAACTGGATTAGTGACTTGGATTGCTTTTAGACGGGCGGCACTTAATGATGCTCGTATTGAAAAAGGTTTACCGACTATTGAGAAAGAAGAAAGTGATCAGAAAGTTTATACTTGGCCTGATTTAGTTTATTCAGAGTTAATATGTATTGTTGTTGGCTTGGCTTTTTTGTTTGTTTGGGCCATCATATTTAAGGCGCCTCTTGAGCCGCCAGCTAATATTGGTGTGACGCCTAATCCAGCAAAGGCTCCTTGGTACTTCTTGGGCTTACAGGAAATGCTGGTTTATTTTGATCCTTGGATTGCTGGTGTTGTGATGCCGGGGTTAATTGTGGTTGGGTTAGTGGGTCTTCCTTATTTTGATAAAAATCCAAAAGGCAATGGCTATTATACAGTTAAAGAAAGACCTTATGCTATTTGGGTTTTTTGTTATGGTTTTTTAGTGTTGTGGATCGCTTTGATTTTCTTAGGAACTTTTCTCAGGGGGCCAAGTTGGAATGCTTTTGGGCCATTTGAATACTGGGATTCACATAAAGTTCTTGTGATGAATAACGTTAATTTATCTGAATTCTTTTGGGTCAAGATGCTTAATGTTGGCCTACCAAGTAATATCTTAATAAGAGAATCTTTGGGCTTTATTATTGTTTTGGTTTACTTTGCTGTTCTACCACCTCTACTAGCTATTACAGTATTAAAAACAATGTATAATAAATTGGGATTTACACGATATAATATTGTGATTTTCTTAGCACTAACGATGATATCACTCCCTGTAAAAATGTATTTAAGATGGTTGATTAATCTTAAGTATATTATTGCGATACCTGAATTTATGTTTAATGTGTAAAGGATTAAGATAGAGATGGCTTTACCAAATGATAAAGATACTGTTTATAACACAAAGACTTTAAGTAAGTGGTTTGCTATTGGTTCAATTATTTTATTGTTCACAATAGTGTGGGGTTTAATTGAAGATTACGATAGTCCTTGGAAGCAATTCGTACGACAACATCAAAAATTAAAAACAGCAGCCAGTCAGCGTAAAATTAAAGCAACTAATAAGACTCTTGAACAGGCAAAGTTAAAAGATTTGGAAAAAGAAATTTTAGCTGTTGAAGAAGAACGTGCTGATTTAATCAATGAAATAGACGCTAAAATTAAACGTGAAGAATCAAAACATTATGCCATAAATATGGAGTTTCAATCTAACAAATCTGTTTATGAATCAATTTTATTTCGTTACAATGTTGCTCTAAAAAAACAAGATGAGGGTAAATTAAAGTCTATTGGTAAAGAGTTAGCAGAACAGCAAAAAGTGATTGATCGTCTTGGCGATCAAACAAAAAAAGCTGAGCAAGCGAAAGATCAAGCTTTGGCTGACAAAAAAGATATTCTTTCTAAGAAGCGAAAATTAGATGAAAGACTGTCACGCTTAACTTCAAGTCTTGAGCAACAGAAAAAAGTTGTTCGATTAAATGATACTAATTTGCTGAATGTTGTACGAAACGCTCCTTTGATTGATTTAGTGAATCCATCAGTTAAAATTAAACAGATTGTATTGCCTCATCTAACAGATGATTACCATTTTAATAAAGTAGGGCGTGTTGATCGTTGTATAACTTGTCATGCTAATATTGATAAAAAGGGTTTTGAAGATTTACCTCAACCTTATACTTCGCATTCGCAACTAGATCTTTATCTTTCAGCTACATCGTCTCATCCTATCGAAAAAGTAGGGTGTACTGTTTGTCATGCTGGACAAGGGCCAAGTACTGACTTCTCTCATTCAGGTCACATGCCTAAGGATGAAGCTCAAGAACAAGAATGGAAAGAAAAGTATGATTTCTTTAGAAACCATCATCTTGAGACACCAATGATCCCTACTAAGTTAGTTCAAGGAAAGTGTATTCAGTGTCATGCTAAAGAAATTCACCTTGAAGGGGCGCCCACTTTCAATGCTGGAATGCAAATTATTGAAAAAGTAGGTTGCTATAATTGCCATAAATTTAAAGGTCATTTTGAAGAACTGAATAAAGTAAAAAAAGTCGGACCATCTTTAAAGATGATTTCTTCAAAGGTCACGAAGGAATGGGCAACAAAATGGTTGTGGGATCCTAAAGCATTTAGACCAACAACTACAATGCCTTCATTTTTTAAACTTCATAATAATTCTGACCCAGAATCTCTTAAAAGAAGTGCAGTCGAAGTTGAAGCTATTATTAGTTATTTATTTAAGAATAGTGAAAAGTATGAGCCAATTGGTTATCCTGAAGCTATTCTTCCTCCTAGTGAGGCTAATGGAAAGAAATTAGTGGGAAGCTTAGGCTGTTTAGCTTGTCATGCTTCCGATGATTTTCCTCGTAAAAACCCAGACTTTTCAGATTCTGAATATCCTAAAGCTCTTGGGCAAAAAGATCCTCGGGTTCCGATGTTTGGCCCTGAGCTCAATCAAATGGGATCTAAAGTTGGAAAAGAATGGTTGTTTTCTTGGTTACAAAATCCTACTCATTATTGGGATAACACTTCAATGCCTAATATGCGCTTAAATGATACTGAAGCAAGAGATATTGCAGCTTACTTACTCGCTAAAAAGAATTCGACATTTGAGCAGAGCACTTATTTAAAACCAAGCGATGAGGATCGCGACAATGTCATGATGGAATATTATCAAAAGCAATATACTATTGCTGAAGCTAAAGAAAAAATTGCTGGAATGAAAGCTGATGAAAAAATTGATTTCATCGGAAAGAAAATGATTTCTCATTATGGTTGTTATTCCTGTCACGCCATCAAAGGCTTTGAAGACGGTCCACAAATTGGAGCTGAGTTAACCTATGAAGGGTCTAAAGATATTAGTAAGTTTACCTTTGATAATGTCAAAGTTCACCATACGCGACCTGATTGGATTGTAAATAAAATATTAGCACCAAGAACTTACGATATTGGAGTTAAAAGAGATTTTGAATCTAAAACACGTATGCCTCATTTTGGGTTTACTAAGAAACAAGCTGAAGCAGTGGCAGCAGTTGTTATTGGTTATGAAAAAAGTAATGTAGATAAATCAGCGCAAGCTCCTATTACGGGTAAAAAAGAAAAATTGATAAAAGGTCATCAATTGATGCGACAAAAGAACTGTATGGGTTGTCATGCAATTGAAAAAAGAGGGGGATTTGTTCATGCTTTTTATGAAGATGATCCTAATGAAGGGCCACCAAGTTTAAATAAACAAGGAAATAAAACTAAGCCTAAATGGTTACATAGTTTTTTAATGAAACCTGAAATGATCCGGCCTTGGTTATCTATTAGAATGCCATCATTTAATTTTTCGGAAAAAGAGTCAGGTGTTTTAGCTCAATATTTTGCTGCATTTGATGATACTCAATTTCCATTTAAAAAAGATTATTATGAGCCTATTTCTGATAAAGATTATGCTCAAGCAGCCAAACTCTTTGACGAATTAGCTTGTTTGAGTTGTCATGGGCTTCAGCCACCAGCTGAAGATTTAGCGGCTTCTGCTCCTTTACTAGATAATGTTAAAGAGCGTTTACAAGGTGACTATGTTGTTGATTGGTTAAAGAGACCTGGGTCTATAATGCCTGGAACAAGAATGCCGGAATTATGGCCTTTGGATGATGATGAAGATCCTAATTCTAAAAGAATAGCTGTTCCTGGGTACTTTGATGATGATGCTGAAAAGCAAATTAGGATGATTAGAAACTTTCTTGGTCGCTATAAAAAAGGCCTTAGAGTTCAACCTCAACCTATATCAGCTCCTAGTACAACATCGGAAGTCGTGAAGCCTACACCATCAGGTTCATAATTTTATTTACTGAAAGTGTGCTCTTCGTTAGAAAAAGCTAATGAAAAAAATACTACTTTTATCTGTTCTGTTAAGTTCTTTTGCGTTTACACAAGATCTTGAAGTTAAAAATTTAAACATCAGCTTAAATTATTGGGTTTCTGATTGTGTTAAAGAGGCTGATTCTTTTATTTGTGAAGTCAATAAAGCAGTTGAAGGAACAAAGCAAGAAAACATAGTAATTGAACTTATCTTACCAGAAAAAGAAGGACAGTTTAGTAGAAAGCAAATTGATTTAGCTGAATATTTTCCTGTAAAAGGTCGATTAAGCTTAAGTTCTAAAAAACCAGTTATAGGTAGTAAGGTCCCTCCTTATATGACGACTTCGTTTGAGTTGTTTTCACCGGTAAATGTTTTGTGTCAAAGTCATGAAAAATGGGAAGAGAATCTTTGGGCTGCTCCATTAATTTGTGCCTCTTATATAGAGGTGGGTGAAAAAAAATATAAGCGTTATGGCTTCACGATTCAGATTAAAGAATCAATGTAAGTAATTGATTTTGTTTGGCTTTATCCGTTAGCTCTTTACACGCTGTGTCCATGGGTGATAGCTAAATACTATGAATTTAATTAAATTACTTTGCACTTTATTCTTACTATTTTCTTTAACAACTTCAGCTCAAGCACATAATGAAGCTGAGACATCGACGCCAATTGCTAAAGCAAATAAGTTAGCGTGTGAAAAGGTATTCGATTTAAGAGAGCATACAGGGATTACTTTTTTAAGTTATATGCAAAAGGTAGTGAAACCTGAAATTGATAGATTAGTTGATGAAGGTTATCCATTAGCGGGGAAAGCCCAAGTAGCTCACACACTTAAAAATGTTAGTAGAAAAGTAAGGTCACAAGCTTTAAGAGCTACAGGTGGAGAGTCTAAGTTGTTGTCTTTGGCTGATAAATTAGAAGGTAAGATGTCAACTCTGCATGAGCTACCTGGTTTAATTGCTAAAACATCCCGAGTTAAAGATCGTTACAAATTATCAACTTTCATTGGTTTGGCTAGCTGTGCTGGAGTGGTTTTAAAATTGCATGAGGGCAATTATGCTTACAATATCCATTATGGAAGTGGAAGTGATAAAAACGATAAAAAAACAGGGAGAAGTTTTGGTGAAGGACCTCACAGAGATGCTGATGATGCTTCTGACAAAAACTATCTTCGTGATTTACAGGAATATGTCACAAACAAAGATAGTAAAATTGAAAAGTTCTACAAAACATTAATTGAAGCTTTAACTAATTCTGACACTTCTAAACTTTTAGAAATTTCACCTTTTGGTCAGACTTTGTTAACTGACTTTTTAGCAGTATACACAGCAGAGCAAGCACGTAACTTGATGGATAACAGAATAGAGCTTCATTGGGATGCTGCTTTACTAGAGGTTACACTTTTAGGGGCCTTTCACGTAGGACAAGAAAAAGTTGAAATGTTTTTCTTTGATCCAAACCTAAGAAAAACTGTATTTACTGATCAAGTTGTTAATCAAGCGCCAGGCGGTTCGGATCGTAAAAAAGAAAGAAAAGCTCGTTTGTATGATTATTGGCAGTTTAGCAAAAGCACAAAACCTGAATATAGAAATCGTTCTGGTATTAATATTACTAAAAAAGAATTTCGTAAATTAGGCGAATTGGTTTCTGACCACATGAGAAAAAATCATGTTGAATTAGTTGGTAATATTGAGAGACATTTTGAAACCAAGAATCGTGGGAAAAATATATTTAGACATCTTAGTGAATTTTTAATTAATAAAAATACTAAAGAGCAGTTAGGTTTAGTAGCTAGCCAATTAGCAGAAGACTACACATTGTTTCTTATGAAAGTTAAAGAAGAAGCAAAAGTCATCACTCAAAACATAAAAAAAATAAAGTATTACCAAAGAAAAAAATAGTTTAATTTAATAAATTTTTTAACTTAGAAATAGAAGCGAAGTAAGTAATCTGTAAAAGCATGTATTTGATCTGACAGTTACTCAAATTTGCAACAAAGAATTGTCAGTTAAGTAGATCTACCTTTTG
>ENA-ORXR01004573-ORXR01004573.1-marine-metagenome-genome-assembly--contig:-NODE-4573-length-11484-cov-6.810380_pt1 | contig 11484 bp, 10 predicted proteins | sample MGYA00237866_ERZ511479 | MGnify/ENA metagenome assembly ERZ511479 | reverse complement strand
GGCTGTGGCATAAGGGGCGAGGTTAGAAGAATACCATCCCCCGCCGGGCCACATCTCAACAACGTCCATGCCGGGCTCAAGACCAAAAAATTCCAGCGTTTGAATTGGGTGACGCGAGCCATTGCGCGCAATATTGTCGCCGCGCGTCTCTGATGTCGCGGCCACTTCCAGCGCGCTCATCTCTTTCGCCATGGCCTCTACTGCCGGCTTGGTTTCAGTGTTTGCGGCATTGTCACCCCCGCAAGCCGCAAGGGCAAATGCGGAAGCTGTGAGGGCCAAAAGGCCGATTTTCAGTGTGGTTTTCATAAATTTCTCCCAATATTAGGCGCTTTCTACCCCATCGAGGCCCCGAGTCCATAGCGATAATATGATGTGCAGCGACGCCCCTTGAAAGCCCAAATCATTATCCCATCTGTATCTGTGCGAGTTGCGCAGTAGCGGGCTTGCGCCGCAGGATCGGGTCGCTTTTCGGGCTCGGCCGTGCACGGCCCAATCCGCCGGGGCCAGCTGTCGGCGGAATGTGAAATTGCTAATAAAAGGATATCACAATGCGTAATACATATGATTTTTCACCCCTCTATCGTTCATTCGTTGGATTTGAGCGTATGGCCAATATGATTGACCAAGCGTCCCAAGACAGCGCGCCGAGCTACCCGCCTTATAATATCGAGCAGATCGATGAGGATAGCTACCGTATTGAGCTTGCTGTGGCGGGGTTTGCCGCAGAGGACCTCAATATTGAGAGCCATAAAAATGTGCTGACCATTTCAGCTTCGCGCGACACGGGCGAAGATGACGTCGAGCGTAAATTCGTGCATCGCGGCATTGCCGGGCGCGGATTTGAGCGGCGTTTCCAACTGGCCGATCACGTGCTTGTGACAGGCGCAGACCTTGTAAATGGTCTGTTGGTTATCGATCTAAAGCGGGAACTGCCTGAGGCGTTAAAGCCGCGCACAATTGCAATTGGCGAGGCGGCCGCCAATGACAAAAAGTTAATCAGCAAGTCACAGTCCCGAAAGACGAAAGCTGCTTAAATTAAATCAACAGCGTCGATAGACGGCCCTCCCCCGGGGCACTTCCGCTGATTGAAGATGACCCCGCGACCCCCCTCCCGCGCGGGGTCATCGCTTTTTTTGCTTAAATTCCGCGAAAGCAGGCCCATCATGTGCTCGCACATGATCTGGGATTTAGGCGTTGGTGACACACTCGCTAAACATGCGCGCTAGACGCCGTTTGGCCGCGCGGGCAGGCATCCGTAAGCCAATCACTTCATCCACCCCATGCAGCTTGGCCTATCTAAAATTGAAAATTATGCTATATTGGGTATAATAGCGTATAACGCATCACTTTTTTGGACGGATATATGACACTTCTCAGATCGATTCTAACCGCATCTATTTGCACGTCCACGCTTTTCCTGATGGGGTTTTCGAGCACGAAAGTCAGTACCCGAAATGCTGAATCATTGGATGCGAGCTTGCAGTCCGTCCTTGCGCCCCTGTCACAAACGGAACGTATGGAATTTATGGAGGCCGTATTCCGCACGGCGTTATATAAAAAATGTATAACTGAAGGCCATAAAACTTGGTTTAATAATTATCAGACGCCCGATGAATGTGCAGAATTTTATTCAAATTATCCTAACAAAAGGGCCCTCACCTATATTTCAGACCGACGTATGGATACGAAAAAAGAATATATTGTCACCAATGGTTTCGGATCCAGACGGGAAGGCCATTCCGCCGCCCAATCTTATGTTATTTTTATCGATGAGTTCGGCGTCTATTTGGATGGTATTACAGCCCATGAAATCGTTGACTATTCTAATGAGGTGAAAACACGCGGACTTGGTTTGAGGCGCACAGAACTTCTCGGAGAGCTGGAAACCCAAATCCCGAATTTAGAAGCTCAGCTCGCAATGTTTGAACGCAATCTCGTAAAAATCCCAATGGTCGCGGACAAATCAGCCATCGCTAAAGAAACCCAAGACTGTGAGAAGGCTATCCTCAAAGCCCGCTACGAACTTAAAGTCAAATATGCGTTGCGGGATCAGCAACCCGCGCCGCCCGAAGAGAGACATTGGAGCGTTAACGGCAATGCCTGCCGTATAGTTTCCTCCCGCCGCAGTAAAGGTCGCAGGGCTGCGCTGTCTGATGATATATTTATCGGTACAGACCGGCAGCCTGTTCGCTCACAGCCCTCTCCTACCGGGGGCGTGTTGGGCGGATTGTCGACAAGCCCTTCTGCGCCCGAACCGAAGGCCGCGCCGATTCCCAAAAATGGCGTGCATCCGGAAGACGCTATTTTTGCAAAGTCAGTTGCCTTGGTCACGGTCACGAAAATGCGAAATCTGAGATTGAAAAAATCCCGCACCTCGCCGCAATTCTCAGCGGAGTTTGATTTTTCCTTTACGGGACAATTGGACAAGCCCGTCAATCGGGCCAATTTACAGATTTTAGCATTCCCGAAGGCGGGCGGCGACCCGATTATGTTTAGCGCAACACTCCCCAAAGGCGGGCGGGCCATGTCTGCAAAACGCGTGAAACTGTTTGCAAATGCCCGCAACCACCCTGGCGCCTCAACGCGACCCGGCGATTACCGGGTCGGAGCCGTAGTGACCCGCGTGCGATACACAGACGGGACAAAGGACATTCTCGTGCCCGACTTGGAGCAGTTTAAAATTTGGATGAAACAGCAAGCTTTGGTCGACTATTAGCGATGCGCCTGCCGTCCGGGCCTAGTCCCAAACAACATCTGCTTCGGTTTTAGATTTCACCTCATCAAGCGTTACGTCCGGCGCAAGCTCCAACATGCGAAACCGCTTTTGCCCTTCATCGCGGGTAAAGACGCCCAAATCCGTAATCACCATGGAAATGCAATTCTGCCCCGTTAGCGGCAATGTGCAGGCCTTCAGGAATTTACTCTCGCCGCGTTTATTGGTGTGATCAAACAGCGCAATGCAGCGCTTAACGCCCGCGACGAGGTCCATCGCGCCGCCCATGCCTTTGACCATTTTGCCCGGGATCATCCAGTTCGCGATATCGCCGTTCTCCGCGACTTCCATCGCGCCCAGTATGGACAGGTCGATATGACCGCCGCGGATCATGGCAAAGCTGGTCGCGCTATCAAAAAAGCTGGATTTGGGAAGCGTCGTAATGGTCTGCTTGCCCGCATTAATCAGGTCAGGGTTTTCCTCACCCTCAAACGGAAACGGCCCCATGCCGAGCATGCCGTTTTCACTCTGCAGCGTCACATCAACGCCGTCGGGAATATGGTTCGCCACTAGCGTCGGAATGCCAATGCCCAGATTGACATAATAGCCGTCTTGCAATTCCTGCGCCGCCCGCGCGGCCATCTGATCTCTTGTCCAGCTCATGTTGTTTTCTCCCGAACCGTGCGGTTCTCAATGCGTTTTTCGCATTTCGCTTCAATGATGCGCTGGACGAAAATGCCGGGGGTATGAATATGGTTGGGATCGAGGCTTCCGACAGGGACAATCTCGTCGACTTCGACGACGGTGACTTTGCCTGCTGTGGCCATCGGCGCGTTGAAATTGCGGGCGGTCGAGTTGAAAATCAGATTGCCCTGCGCGTCGCCTTTCCACGCTTTGATGATGGACAGATCGGCTTTCAGGCCCGTTTCCATGATATAGTCTTCGCCGTCAAAGTCGCGCGTGGGTTTGCCTTCGGCAATGGCTGTGCCAACGCCGGTTTTGACGTAAAAGCCGGGAATGCCCGCCCCGCCTGCGCGGATGCGCTCGGCGAGTGTGCCTTGCGGGTTAAATTCCAGCTCTAATTCTCCGCCCAGAAATTGGCGTTCAAATTCTTTATTCTCGCCGACATAAGAGCTGATCATCTTTTTGATCTGGCGGGTCTCGAGCAATTGCCCGAGGCCAAAGCCGTCCACGCCTGCATTATTGGAAATACAGGTGATGTCTTTCACCTTCGTATCGCGCAGCGCGGCAATCAGGTTCTCAGCGATGCCGCACAGGCCAAAGCCGCCGCTCATCACGGTCATGCCGTCAAAGGTCAGTCCGGCCAGCGCGTCGGATGCGTTTTTGTAAACTTTGCTCAAAGTCTTATCCTTTTCATTTGGCGCAGGGTATCAGAGCGCGCGGGCAAAACAATTCCCGCTTTGATAAAAATACAAAAGGATTATGGACGCTTGCGCGCGCGGGCCTTATCAAGAGGCAAATTCATGCGGAGGCTACTATGTCAGATATTCAACCCAAATCTTATCCCGTCCCCGCCGCGTTTGCGAAAACGTCAAATTTAAACCCTGTGTCATATGCGAGTATGTATGCGGCATCCATCGCAGACCCCGAAGCGTTTTGGGGCGAACACGGACAACGTATTGCGTGGCAAAAACCCTATACTAAGGTCAAAGATGTCAGCTGGGATAAGGATGATCTCTATGTGCGCTGGTATGAAGACGGCGTTTTGAATGTCACTGAGAGCTGTCTGGATAGGCATTTGGAGACGAAGGCAGATAAAGCCGCTATCATCTGGGAAGGCGATGACCCGACGGATGATGTCACGCTAACTTACCGTGATTTGCACGAGTCCGTCTGCCGCTTTGCCAATGTCCTGAAATCACGCGGCGCGAAAAAGGGCGACCGCATCACCATTTACATGCCGATGATTATCGAGGCGGGCATTGCCATGCTCGCCTGCGCGCGCATTGGCGCGGTGCATAGCGTTGTCTTTGGCGGGTTTTCGCCCGAAGCCCTCTCGGGGCGCATCATTGATTGCGACAGCACTTTTGTGATTACCGCTGATGAGGGGTTGCGCGGGGGCAGACATATCCCGCTAAAGGCCAATTGCGACGCCGCTTGCGATATTGCCAAAGCAGCGGGCGTCGAGGTCAAAACCGTCCTGACGGTTCTGCGCACGGGCGAATATGAGAATATGGTCACGGGCCGTGATGTATGGCTGCACGAGGCGCTCGAAGACGCCTCAGACGTTTGCCCCGCAGAGCCGATGAACGCCGAAGATCCGCTCTTTATTCTCTACACCTCCGGCTCAACCGGGAAGCCCAAAGGCGTGCTGCATACTTGCGGTGGTTATCTGGTCTGGGCGTCTATGACCCATGATTATGTTTTCGATTTGAAAGAGGACGATGTCTATTGGTGCAGCGCCGATGTCGGCTGGGTGACGGGGCATACCTATATAATCTATGGCCCGCTCGCCAACGGCGCGACGACTTTAATGTTCGAAGGCGTGCCGACTTACCCGGATGCCAGCCGGTTTTGGCAGGTCTGTGACAAGCATAATGTCAGCCTGTTCTACACCGCGCCGACTGCTATTCGCGCCCTGATGCGCGAAGGGGACGGCCCCGTCAAAGCCACGGACCGCAGCTCGCTGCGCATTCTCGGCACGGTCGGAGAGCCGATTAATCCCGAAGCGTGGGAATGGTATTTCCATGTTGTCGGCGAGGGGCGCTGCCCGATTGTCGATACATGGTGGCAGACCGAAACCGGCGGCGCGATGATCGTGCCGCTGCCCGGCGCAAGCGATATGAAACCCGGCGCAGGCAGTCATCCCTTCTTCGGGATAGAGCCGGCCTTGGTTGATGCTGACGGCAATATTTTAACGAGCGAAGCCGAAGGCAATCTCATTATCAAAGATAGCTGGCCCGGACAGATGCGCACGGTTTATGGTGACCATCAGCGCTTTATCGATACCTATTTCAGCGCCTATCCCGGTAATTATTTTACGGGCGACGGGTGCAAGCGCGATGCCGATGGTTTTTACTGGATTACGGGCCGCGTTGATGACGTCATCAATGTCTCGGGTCACCGCATGGGCACTGCCGAAGTCGAAAGCGCGCTGGTCAGTCATGACGCCGTCGCCGAAGCCGCAGTCGTCGGCTATCCGCACGACATTAAAGGGCAGGGGATATATGCCTATGTGACCTGCGCGGCAGGCGTGGAAACAGACGCGGCTTTGCGCGCCGATTTAGTCAAACATGTCCGCAAAGAAATCGGTCCGATTGCAACACCTGATCTCATCCAATTCGCGCCGGGGCTGCCCAAAACCCGCAGCGGCAAAATCATGCGCCGCATATTGCGCAAAATCGCCGAAGACAGCTTTGATAATCTGGGCGACACGTCGACACTGGCCGACCCGTCCGTCGTGGAGGATTTGATTGATAAGCGGATGAATAGGTGAGTTGAAAAATTACGATTGACTAATCAGGCAGCATATTACCACGAAAACACATATGCTTTTTACCTGTCATATTGTCCCACACAGATTTTGAAATAGTATGCCGATATTGAGACATCAGAATATACTCCTCTGATTCAGTATCTTGCATTTTTTTTATATAATCTAATTCGAGTGTTATCAGGCGAAGAAAATGCTCTCTGAATGTCATATTTGTTTCGTTTACCTCTTCATCGACATATTCATAAACCAAATCAGGTCGATCTGACTTTGTTCGCAAGAAATAAGAATAGCAATTATCAGACTCCCATGAGAAGAAAAACTCTCCTTTGCCCACGTATTTAGCGAAACCATCCTCAATAAGATTCTCTCTAAAACCAAATTGGTAATCTTTATGGTGATCGAAAGGCCAATCAAAACGATAGGGAATCATCGAATCGTCACCTAATAAACCGCCAAGGCATCTGCCTATTTCTAAAAAGAAGAGTCGTAAATCACCAGTGATGCTTATGTCATAAATCGTCTCAAGTTTTTCAACAGTTGGTAAGTGCCAACCTAGCTGAGGCGGTTACTCCGTCTCTGTAAGAAACCTCGGTCATGAAAATGGATAATTGAAGTACGCACTCTTTTATGTAGCCCCTTTGAAACACTGCGTTTTCCATTTCTGATCGGGCAAGTTTCTTGCTACGGATCTTAGTAACTAAGCAGATTCCGAACAGCGCTTGTCCCCGGACGAACGCAGGCTGGCAACTCAACGAGGGTCATGTTTTGGAAGACTATGCGTTTGCACGATCAAATTTCTGGAGCGCATGTGTGTACTCTGGCTGAGTGCTTGGTAGACGCCGGACGAGGGAGAGTGGCCAGAATACAACAAACAGAAGGAGACAGCAGTCAGCAGTTTCGACCCTGGATGTCGTTGAGAGAGCATCGCCGGGCTGCTGGCAGCCTTTCCTGTGTGCACACTACGGGAGCTCTGCGTTGCACGGAAACAAATGATTCGGAAGGCGTGCTGGGTGTCTTTGTACCTGGAAAACGAACAGGAGATGCTTTCTGTCGATGGTCTGGGAGCGTGCCATCCGGCCCCTCGCTTAATGGGAGGGGGGTGCCCAAATGGGCTCAGACGCAACTCCGGGGGGCTTCGGCGGGCAGAGAATCTGACGTACACTGGAGAAGATTAGGATTGGGTGCCCCGGATGCGTGTAGGAAACGAAAAGCGGCAGCGACGGAACCTTACCTAAGAACAACGAAGACAAACTCCAAAAGGTCGCAGAAAATGTGCTGAAGATGGTTTGAGACCGAATGAGCCCTGAAATACTTCAGGCTGCACCCGTAGCGGTTACTTTCTGCGGCTGAGAGCAGTCCGGTGTGCACGTGACTTCGCTCACGATACGCTGTCATCGTTTTCAGCGGAGACTGACGGACGACGATAGCCTATCGTTAGCGAAATTCACGTGCGTCGTTTCGCTAACGATTGGACAGGAATCCTTCTCAGTATCCGGACACACGTGCGTGCATCGTATGGGGGCCAAGAATGGAGCCATTGCCTGATTTTCCCATAAACAGTCAATATCTTTTCTGTGAAATCTTACATTGCATCCAGGTTTTCTGCTAATGGAGCTCCATGGCATTAGCTGCTGATGTGCATGAATGTTCCCCTTTGCCATTGAGAGCTCACGTAACCCTCTGCTGTGCCTCGTCCTCATGCCATTCCTCGCCAGAAGAACCCATGGGGATAGCATCAAGCACTATCCTCTCCAGACGACATCCACACCCTCCTCAGCAGCGTATGTTCGGTGTATTAGTAATTTTAGCATGGGAGAGGGCGACTGATACCACTCACCGAGGCAGGCGCTCGCAACACGGACCGATTAGACATTCATTCTTTTACGAAAAACATCATCAACGAGCCGTCTGCTGCACGGTTGGTGTCGTTTTTTTCTTTTCTTGAACAGCTCGCAAGGCATGGGAGGTCCGTACTCGGAGTAGAGTCGGAACGGATAAGTGGACCTACAGTCAATATCGGCTTATATGGCACCCTTGTGCACCTTGTAGCCCACCTTGTGTTTCAAGAAATATATTCTTTGACGACGGCTACTACCTGTCGTTTGCTGGATCGGGCCAATGAGATGCGTTTTTCAGTACGATCGTCCGCTGCTGGTCTCTGGTGCGTCCTCAGCGATCGCGATCCCAGTTATATGGCAGGGTGCCATATAACTGGGACGCGTATAACCGGATATTGACTGTACTGTACAATACTCAGCGCAAAAGGCAACTGTGTCTGTCCACCAGTCCTTCGCGCCTTAGGCCAATAGAGGGCGTGGCCGTACCCTACGCACCGCCACCATCTGCTGAACAGTCTCGATTCTTGTATTGGGACACCAGAGCCCATCCCTACGAAAGCTAGGCTCGATAGACGGGCAGTAGCAAAGCTACATTGCTCCACATTTTTTTGCGTTCCCCGACTGGCCGCTTGAATGATCCGGGTGCCCCGTGCGACTGGGCTCTGAAAGGGACCGAGTGCCGAAGTGCCCCGTGTGGGGCAGCCCGTGCCTCCCGTTCGGACCACGGTCGCAGGGAACGTGCACTCGTACAAGTGGCTGGGATGTGGACGGGATGCCGTGCACGTGCTGTCCCGGGCGGGCGGGGGGACAGCAGCTGCCCGACCCTGCAGAGTTGAGACATTCCAGTCACAGCCCTACGGGAAAAGCCGGGCGGAAAACCGGCATCTCCTATTGTGCTTCCCACAAAAACTGGATCCGCATCATCCGCTTCATCGGCATGCACCGCCCTCTGAGCCAATGAAGCAGCGATTTTGCATCGGATGCTGATGCATCAGGGTCCAGTTTTTGTGGGAAGCACAATAACGGAAACCGGCCTACTCGACTCACTATTCCGGTTTTGTGGCACCCGTAGGGGATCGACTGTCGTGCTGACAGTAATCGCTTCACAGACGCATCGCTTTGCAGACAGCAAACTGGATCAGATGCGATCTGTGAAGATCACGCGGCCTGAAGCGCAATTCTTCGACTCCGCCAGATCCCCACGCGTCAGTGTCAGCACATCGCACGTCCGATCCATCGCTAGTCGTTCAGGCGCGGGTGCGCGCTACGTTATACGACAAGGCTCGTCACGGCCATCATGGGGGTGTTGTACGAGTGCCCGTGCGCGATATGCTCCTGTCTCCCATCTGGCGGAAGGTACGTGAGCAGGGAAATGTTTTACCGTCATGGTGGTAGCAATACGGCCCTGAGCAGCGCCAAGCGCCGCCGAACCGATGACGCGGCTGGACACGAAGAAACAAGCGCGCTGGATCCAGGCCATGCCGGTAACGTGGAGGAGGAGGAGGCCGGCGACGGCGCTCATGCCACCGGCGGAGATGAACAAGACGAGGAGACGGATGGCGGCGTGATCGACCGTACTGGCTGCGGCTCCGTTGGTGCATGGGCTGTGTACGGGCGCGGGTCAGAAAGGGGCGGAGATGGGGACGATAGTGTCAAGTCCGACGGCAGTGATGGTGGAGAGCCGCTGGAGGAGGAGGATTTACCCCTGGACGTGTTTCAGAACTTCCCGCTTTCTGATGGCGGCAACGACAATGAAGAAAGAGAAAAATCTGAGGACCCTGGAATTATTTTTCAGCAGGCGCTTCAGCCCCTGGATGACGCACAGCACGGGGCTCTCGAAAATGAGCATGTCGAGCAGTCCACGCCGGCTGCTGTTACCACTGACGGGGTGACCTTGTCGCCAGAGGCCTTCGCCGACATGGTCCAAGACTTTGTGACGTTCAACTTCGCGCAAGAGTACAACCTACATAGAGAAGCATTGGCCACCATGCTAAAGTAGAGGACTCACAGCGGGCTGAAGAACAGGACACCATACAAGCTGGAAAATTTTGTCAAAAACGCAGTGCGCCTCGAAGAGAAGATCTTGCATTGCTGCCGGAACGGCTGCATGGCGTACACGGCTAAGAACGCGCAGGCTACGTCGTGTCCCTTTGGCAAGGTAGAGCGGTACAACTCTCAAGGACAACCAGCCAAAACGGCGCGGTACTGGAAGATAGCGCCATGGATGGCCATGATGCTCGCGGACCCAGACATTGGACCCGACATGATCAAAAAGAACGAGGACGCGCCTGCTGATGCCGAGAAGGCGCGAACAGTGTTCAAGGATTTATACCACAGCGACATCTACCGTGACCTGGTCAAGAAGGGCATCATCAAGTCGCCTATGGACATCTTCGTGAGCTTGGGGGCCGACGGATACGAAGCCTGGATTAAGAGCGGCTATCAAGGATGGCCTATTATGCTCACTATATGAGTACGCCCACCTCTACGCGGTTCAAGGTTGCTTTGCAGCTGCTAGTACCGGTCACCCCGGGTTCTAAAGATCCAAAGGATCTAGAGTCCTTTCTCCATTCTGTCATGGAAGAGCTCAACCTGCTGGCGCGCGGGGTGCCCGGGTTCAAGGTCGCAGGAGTGCATGGGCCACAAGAGGTTCGAGTCATCCTGCTCCAATTGACGTCGGACATGCCCGGTGGCAACCAGATGACGGGCATGAAGGGCAGAAATGGTCGACAGCCAAGTCGCTTCCAGGAACTCCATGGTGTCTGGGTGGAGGGCTCCAACCACTATCACTTACCAGACAAGGACCCGTCGGACAAACCTGCGTCGCGTGCCAAGCTTTTTGACATCAAGGACTACAACGAGAACCGACGGACGGCTTCCTCAAGAACCGAAGCTGTCCACATCATTGAAGCGGCACGATTGCAGAACCGGTCTAAGACTTTTGTAGAGCGATTGATGCGGGACAGCGGGTATAAGGGCTACTCCCTCATGGCGTGTCCCAGCCCGGTGGACAAGGCAGCCTATCCCCACATGAGCTACTTATGGGACATCGGGCCTTCTCCCGCGCCGTATGAAGTCATGCACCTGGTGCCGCAGAACAACGTATCCAACCTGTGGCGACTGCTCTCAGGCGTGTGGAAGGACTCCAACAAGGCTCCACACAAGTAGGCTATGACGGATAGCGTCGCAGAGGTCGTTGGTACCGAGAGTGCGGCGGCACGAACGACTGTGCCCCTATTTCAAGCCCGTGGGCTTCGAAATGTCAAGACTCACTTCGAGTCGTACACGGCGGTTGAGTGGATGTTCATTGTGCTGAGAACAGGCCCTGCTGTAGCGGTTCTAAGCACCACCACGTTGGTTCGTCGACCAGCCAAAGTGACCTCTTGATCAGCTTGGTCTGCCTGTAGCGGTTCTCGGCACCACCACTTTGGTTCGTCGTCCAGCCGAAGTGACCTCTTGATCAGCTCGGTCCGTCG
>ENA-ORXR01004572-ORXR01004572.1-marine-metagenome-genome-assembly--contig:-NODE-4572-length-11496-cov-11.181890_pt1 | contig 11496 bp, 11 predicted proteins | sample MGYA00237866_ERZ511479 | MGnify/ENA metagenome assembly ERZ511479 | reverse complement strand
TCAACCTACCGTCATCTCAGACCGTTGCATTCAATATGAACGTTTGGTTGAATTTGGTTTGTTTGAATGCACCCCTCGATGGCGCCGACGCTGCCGTCGACGCGGGGTGGGTGCGCGCAACGTCAGACGTTGCGGGGCACTAGCCAGTCTGGACCAAATGTTGACCACTCTGACGACCAACTCAGCTCACAGGGGTCGCCGAGCGTCACCCTGGACATGAGAAGAAAGACCATGACGAGTATTATTTTCCTGCAAAGATAGGTGCTCTGCCTGTACGAACTCAGTCGTAGGAGTCAGCATGAAAAATATGATCTGTATTTCTCATATTTGCAATGTCGACCATCCGGAATTTTCTGTTGCATGCAAGGAAATCCTGGCCCACGGGGCTTGTCACCTGTCTCCTCGAACAATGTCTCATCCCGACGTTATTTTCTCTGTCTGTTACTTTCACTTGGTCCATCCCACCCTGTGCCCAACAGTCACGCTTCACCAAGTTGACCACCCCAACACCCCCCCCGCCCCCAATCCATCCATCTCCCGTCAACACCCCCCCCCCATCCCACTCACACCAACGTGGCACCGACCTACAGGCGCGGGCGCTTGCGGCGAGGCTCGACCTCCACCACGGCACCCCGAGTGCGAACGTAGGGTGCCACAGGCCCTGCGGTGGCGCGAGCCTGCGCCGCGCGGCGACGCAGGCTCACCTTACGTGCCACGACCGCTGGGCTGCTGCGACGCTGTTCGGCCGCCATCTCCTCACGCGCCACTTGTGCAACCGCGCTGGCTGTCTTGGCCTCTTTGGCGGCCTGGGACCTGTCCTTGGCCTTCTGCTTCTCCAACGCAATGGCCGCGAGCTGGTCCATCGCAGTTAGCATCCCGACACTTGTCGCCTCAATGGCCCGCCCGCGCGTGGAAATGGAGCCAAAGGAGATGGCCGGCTCCCGCATATCGCGGCGCGCCTCAGGCCCCAACCGCAAGGCCAACTGCTCCAAGTCGACTTTTCGCGCAGCATATTGAGCGCCTTTGCCCTTGGTCAGTCGTCCCACGTCAATAACTGACGGGTCGATGGGCCACGTGCCGGTCTTGCGGAAGCCATTGATGATGTTGACCGACGAGAGGCCGGTGAAAGCCGCACGATTGATGACCTGCATGAGGTGGACGAGGTGAAACTTGGAGCAGCGAGGGATGGTCGGCAGGAGAGCGCGCATCGTCTTCCGCCCGTCACCTTTCGTCTTGAGGAACGGGTCCTTGTCCAAAGCCTGCAGTACGTGCGACAGGTGAGAGGGGAACATCAACACCACCACCTTGGACGCTTTCAACACGCGCAGGCCGACGGGTGATGCGTGCACCTTGCACCCATCCATTAGGAGCACCTTCCAATCCCCGGGGCATCGCTTGCCCATGTGCCTTGCCGCAAAATCGGCATACACGTCCCACAGCTGCACGTCAAATCCGGGTTTCTCCCGCCGGTGTACCTCCGCGCCCCCATCCAGGTACCCCGCCAGCGGCTTGCGACTTTTTGACCCGTCCTCGTTCTCAATCTCGGCGAAGGGCAGACGGCCACCGCTGCCAGCAACCACAACAAAGAGCGGTAGCCGGGTCCCGTCCGCGCACACTGTGGCCACCAGGCTGGCTGCCTCGGCGCCATTCTGCACGCTTGGAATCACGAACTCGGCCCGCGACGCCGGGTTGTCCGTCACCACCGCCGCGCCAGCTCCCTCCATCAGCTCCTCGGCCGTGATCATTGACTCATCAGTGTTCCATACCTGCTCCGCCCGTGTGATAGAAAACTCACGACAAACCAATCGAAACGCAGCGAAGAACTTGGCGACGGCCTCCGGCGTGGCCGCCTCGGCGCGCACGCCCTCTAGAGCGACGGGTTGCACGCGGCGGAGCTGCGGATGCCTCCCTAGAAAGAGTCTAAAAAACGTACGACCCGGCATTCCATCCCCCCCAAACAAGCGCTCCGCCTCCTCCTTACGCCCCATGTCGGCAATGTACTGCCGCAGCAAAACCGAAGCCAGGTCAAAAGTCAACAGGTCCCCACCCTTGGTCCATGCCGCCATGTAGGTGGCGATAACATCCTCCTCCTCGGCGGAAAAAAATGTTGGTCGCCCCAGCTTGACCTCCTCACCGTCGTTGCGCAACCAGGTGCGGACATTTGATCGGGATGCCCCGGTGGCATCCATCAGGCGCTTCACGCTTGTCGTGCCCAGCTCCTTGCGGGCAGCAGAGAGCTTGTCACGCACCTCAGTCGTAAGTCGAGAACCCCATTTGGGTCGGCTCGGGGCGGCCTCGGGCGAGGTCGGCGCGGCCGGAAGTGGGGAAGGCATCGTCGTTGCGAGAGCAAAAAAAGGGGGGGCGTGAGTGACGGGGTGGCAACACGACTGGGTGTACCATCGAGTGCGAGATATGCGGCATGGGTCGACAACAAAAGTTGGAAGGCGGTTGTAGCTGGGAGTCGGTCGACGAAAGAGCCGACGGCAAAGTCAATCGCGCTTTCTTGCAGCCACCCTTGCGGCATTCCCCCACTGTAATGTGGTCGACATTTCCGCCGGTGGTCATCATTTGACACAGCACTGCTATGTGGGCGGCGCCGCCGTCGGGCGGGTGCTCGACGGCGCGCTGCGCGTCAGGGGCGTCGACGACTTGTACGTGGTCGACGCGTCGGCCATCCCGACGATGCCCCGCTCGGCGGGGCCCATGTCGTCGGTGCACATGATCGCAGAGCACGCGGCCGAGGGGCTGGCGCGCCGCTGCCGTGGGGGGGGCAGGACGTGAGGGTGTGAGCGCGGGAAACGCGCGACGGGCCTGCCTTGCCCGTGCCTCGTCATTGTCAATGGTTGTCGTATTGATGGGGCCCCGCCGGCGGGGGGATCGACGCATGGATGCCCGTCGAGGGGGGACGGTCGGTCCCTGCCCCACCCACCAGCGCACACACGCGCGGCGCAGCGCGCGCCCCGCGAGGGTCGGGCCCCCCCGTGGCGGAGCGGCCCCCCCGCGGCGCGCCCTGCCCCCGACGCCGAGCCGCTCGGCTGCCGTTGGCGCAAGCGCCTCCCCCCCTCCTGTCGCCGCTCCGTCGCCGCTGCCTGCCGCGGCTGCCGGCAAGCCGGCTGGCCGCCGCTGTGGGTGCTCGAGCGGCTGCCGCCGGCGGCTGCTGGCCGCTCGCGTGCGGCACCCCCCACGTCCCCCGCGGCCTCATGGGCCGGAGTCCGACCAGCCCCGCCCGCCCCGTGCCTGTGGGGGCCACCTGGCCTGCCCGCCGCCGCTGCCGCCGCCGCCCCGACCGCTGCTGCCGCCGCCGCTGCGCGCGCGCGCACGTCCGCCACGCGAATGCCACGAGCCGCCGGCGCGGCCGCGTGGCAGGCCGCGATGGTGGCGCCGACGGCGGCGGCGGCGGGGGTGGTAGTGGTGACGTGGCGCTGTTTGGCCGCCGCCGCAAGGCGAGCCGCAGCCTTTTGGTGGGTACTGGGCCGCTAGATGAGTTTGTACGTACTGCGCTTGTTTCGTGTCTTTTTCTCTTGTTTCTCTGCTGTTCTCCCTCTCGGAGTGGGGATGGTACCCTCGACGTCGGCACCAGGCTCTGTACCCGCACAGAAACGAGCCGTGCGGTGCTTTGATGACCACTCCGAGCCCCGTTGCGCGCCTGTCCTTGTGAAGAGACAAGGTCCAGACGGCAGAGAGCCTCAACGAACGCGAAGACCGTGCCTTCTTGCAGTGTTGTTCAGCGCCTTGGCCACGCCGCGGGGAGTGATGGAGTGATAGATTGGAACGTACGTTGCCCAGGTCGTCTTCAGCCAGAGCAAAGGCATACCATGGGATAGGAACGTTGCTTCCCTCTTCCACTGCGAGCCAGCCGCAATGAACAAGACAATGATGGTGTCCCGTGGAGCACCCCCAAACCCCAAACCCGCTTCTGAGGGAGTCCTCTCTCGCGCCCCCGCAGACCAACTTCTCGCCCCCCCCCCCCTAGACCGAGTAGGCGTGCGCGCCCGCGCCCGCGAGCTTGCCATCCGTCACAATCTCGTATTCGGGGCGGATGGGCTTGGGCGGCGACGCGAGGTAACACTCGAGGATCTCCCGCACGCCCGCCGCGTACCGCGCCTGCGCGCTCAGCGTCGTGCCGCTCGTGTGGGGCGTCATGCCGCTCCACGGCGCGCGCCGCCACGGGTGGTCCGCCGGCGGCGGCTGCGGGTACCACACGTCGCCCGCGTAGCCCGCCAGCCGCCCATCCGCAAGCGCGGCGGCGACCACGTCCGCGTCGCACAGCTTGCCGCGCGCCGTGTTGATGAGGTACGCCCCCCGCTTAAAGGCGCCAATCGTGTCGGCATTGACCATGTGCTCCGTCTCGGGGTGCAGCGGGCAGTTGAGGGTCACCACATCCATGTGCGCGGCCATGTCCGTCCACGACGCCCAGTAGGTGAGGCCGTACTTGGCCTCCACGTCCGCCGGCAGGCGGTGGCGGTCCGTGTAGTGGAGGGCACACCCAAACGGGTGGAGCCGCTGGAGGATGCCGAGGCCGATGCGGCCCGCCGCAACCGTGCCGACGGCCATCCCCTCAATGTCATAGGCGCGCGCGACGCAGTCGGCAATGTTCCACCCGCCGGCGGCGGCGACCGCGTGCGACGGCAAGTAGTTGCGGACGAGGGAGAGGGCCATCATGGTTGCGTGCTCCGCCACCGACACGCTGTTGCAGTAGCTCACCTCGCACACGTTGACGCCGCGCGCCATGGCCGCCGACAAGTCGACGTGGTCCGACCCGATGCCCGCCGTGATGGCGGCGCGGAGGCGGCCCGCCGCCGCCAGCCGCTCCGCCGTCAAGTAGGCGGGGAAAAAGGGCTGCGAGATAACAAAGTCCGCGTCGGGGAGGTGCGCGTCAAAGGCCGAGCCGGGCCCCTTGTCGCTCGTCACGACGAGCGTGTGGCCCGCCTCTTCCAGAAACCGCCGCAGGCCCAGCTCCCCCGACACAGAGCCGAGCAGCGCGCCCGGCGTAAAGTCCACCCCCGCCGGGCTCGGCACCGTCGACCCGTCTGGGTAGTGCGTGATGGTCGGGATGCCGTCGCGCACGGGCGGCGGCGGGTAGCCGCCCGTCGGGTCGGGGTAGAGGACGCACAGGACTTTGGCCCCGGCCGCCGTCGGGGTGGAGAGTTGGGCACGACCGGCGGCGGCGGGGGCGTTGCCGGCGCCGCCGCACGGGCGGGCCGCCAGCGCCGCGCGGGCGACGCTACGCACGCCACCGCGGCCGACGCGCAGCGCGCCAAACATCGTGGGGCTGCCTCGGCGTCTGACAGAGGTGTGGTGTGCGTCGGGGACCGAGGAGCGGGCGCCGGCAAGGAGCCAGGAGCGGCCCAGGCGTGGTGTGGTGCTTGGGGCGGGGATGGGGCCACGCCGGGGAGGGCACGCACGCGGCGCTCGCCAAGCGCACGACGGGCTTGGGAAGTGGCTGGTAAAGTGCCCGCTACGTCACCGATGATCACGCGAGCACGCTGGACCTGCTGCTGCGGGTGCGGCGTTGCCCACTCCCGGTCCCAGCACCAACGAGGAGGGGGTGCCCTCGGGAGAGCCCCGCAGCCAGCAGAGCGTCAACGAACAGGCGCATGCCAGATCACCCTCGGAAATCACGTGTTGTTGGCCAATGACATCTCCCGGCATCCCAAAGCGTATCTCTTCACCTGTTGACAGAGTTGACGAGTCATTGCAGGCTGCGCAGCCCAGCGCGCATGTGGAGAATTGCGGACAAGAAGGTCAAGTACAATGCCGTGCCTGACACAGACACAGATCCCTCGAGCTCGCAGATATTTGCAGTTGTGGTGGCTGGAGCGCGACGGTCCAAGGTCACCTCACGCCATCGATGCGGGACGCGGTGCTTGGTGCAGCTCGACTCTCGCCGAGTCCCATACGCCGAGTCGGTTGAAAGCCGTGCTTCACGCTGCACTCGGACCGGCCCCCCAAGCTCCACACGCCCATCCACGTGGTCATCCTTTGCGCCAGCCGTATCCTCTTCCCTCACCCCCACCCGCCCGCCTCCTGTCAACGCCGCCGGCGCCCCCTACGCCCCCTCCCCGACGACGTCCCTGCTGTGCCGCACGATGGCCGCCTTTGTGCCGACCGTCGCGGCTCCAGGGTGCTCGTGGACGCCCGCTGCCAGAGCGGTGTGTGCCACGCGGCCACTTGGGACCGGCGCGCCAGCCGCGCGCCACCCCACGCGTCGGGTGCGGGCCGGCCGCGTGACCGTGACGGCGGCGGCCAAGCCCCTGGACGTGACCGCCGACACCTTTGACGTGGAGGTGATGCAGTCGGTACGTTTTGCCGTCAGGCAGGGGCACTGCGGGTCGGTGGTGCTAGCGGGTAGCGGCGTCTGTTTTGTGAGGGCCCATTGGAAGCGCGTGTGTGCGAGGCGGTCGGGTCGCCGGCACCTTTTGGCGGTGGTGTGCGGGTGGCGTGCGGGCGTGCGATTGCATCGCGGCGATGGGTCAGCTTGTCAGGCGACTCGGAGTGCCGATTGGGTCTGGATGCCAGACGCACGATCTCCGTTGCCTCGGGCGTGGCAGCCTGCTCGTTCGCGGCCTGGGCCCGTCGACCTTTGTGCTGGCTGTGGCGGATAGTTTTTGGCGGCATGCCACTGCTTCATGCGTTGCCCGTGCTTGCTTGAAGGGGCCGTACCATTCAGTTGTTTGTGATGAGGGACTCGGTTCACGACACCTGAACTGACACATTGTATGATGCTTCTGGCAGGCACTTCCGCTGCCACTTGCTTTTTGTTTTTGCTGCAGGATGTGCCTGTCCTTGTGGACATGTACGCCGAGTGGTGCGGGCCGTGCAAGCTGGTGGCTCCTTTGTACGTTTGCGCCGCTATTCTTGCAAGTTCTGCTTTTTTGCTTTTTCGCGCGTGCTTGCGTCCTGGTGCGATTGCTGATCTTGCGCTGACGTTTCCATCACCGACTCGCTGAGGGTCTCTTGCCCTTTGTCTTCCTGCTCCCTGTGGATCCTGCTGTTGAAACGCTTTGGTTTTTGCCATAGGATGGACCTGCTGGCGACGGACTTGGAAGGCAAGCTCAAAGTGGTGAAGATTGACACTGAGCAGTACCCGGCCTTCGGTATGTCCTGGTTGACCTCATCGTCTGTCCATGATCTCTTTTTGTTGGCGTGGCCTGGGTGACTCCAGTCCTTCTGCTTGGGTTGTGAGGCTCTCCCCATCCGTCGGTGGTTTCGCTGCCATGCAACTGCGGTCGCACTTCTGGTATGGCTGGGATTGCAGCAGACTGACGACCACGCTACTTGAACTGCAGTTGGTTTTGTACCCTTCTCGTCGCTTGTGCACTCTTCTCATTACTCGTGTCTATCCTGGTCGCCCGTTGCAGTCAAGAAATACAAGGTGCACGGCTTGCCCACGTTCATGGTCGTCAAGGCCGGGGAGGTGCTCAACATTCAGGAAGGCGCCATGGGCAAGGCCAAGCTCGTTGAGTACGTCGAGACGCACCTGCCGGAGCTGAAGGCATAAGCCCTTGGCTGACCTTCGTGTGTGCTGGCTCGTCTATTTCTTTTTGGGAGGGGGGACGTGGGTAGAGGGGGCAAGGGCTGGTCTTGATCGGGTCCCCCATGTGTTGCCTGTCTCTATACTTTGGTTCACTGCAGTTTTTTCAGCCTTGTCCCGTGCGAGTAAGTGGGGGCATACTCATGGGGCACATCAATGCTTCTCCGTTCATTTGCCCTATAAGACGGCATCCTTTTCTTCTCTCTATGCCAGAAGTCGTATTATGGTGCGTGGTATTCATGCGTCGGTCCCTCCCTGGCAGAGAGAAGACAAGGTTGTTGCACAGCTGCTCGTGACTCGATTGTCTCGAGCGCACTGCCAGCGTTGTTGTTGACCGTCCCTCGACTTGATCTGTCTGAACTTAACAAAGAAAGGAAATTACACTTGTTCTCAAAATAAGCCGGTTCTGGCACCGTCGACGAGCGCATGTTGGAGTGACGTCGGCTTCCTGCGGTCAAGGCCTACGACATCTGCCTTCTACGCTCCGCGACCCAGTGCGATAGACGTTTCGCCGTTGCCTACTCCCTTCCCCTCCGTCCATCAACTGTGTTTTCCGCTGCCCCCTCGCATTGCGTCATTCGTGCTGTGTCTCCCCACTACTCTGGGCCTCACCCTTGGTTCCCCGCTCGTCGCCACTTCGCTGTCACTATGCTCTTCTGCCCAGCTTGCGCCAACCTCCTCCTCCTGGAGCGAGCGCCCACCCACCACGGCGATGTTGATGCGGCGGGCTGTCTTCGGTTCTTTTGCCGCACGTGCGCTTACATCCACGGTGTCGGGGACCGCCGCCTGACCAAGTCTGTCTCCCGCCTGCCCCGCAAGGTCGTCGACGACGTGCTCGGCGGGGAGGATGCCTGGGCGCTGGCAGACAAGACGCAGACGATGTGTCCCAAGTGCGGGGCGGGAGATGCCTTTTTCTTCCAAATGCAAACGCGGAGCGCAGACGAGCCGATGAGCACCTTTTACCGGTGTTGTACATGCAAGTACCAGTGGAAGGAGAACTAGTCGACAGGGGACGGCGCCTGTTGTTGTTGCTCTTGCTGCTGCTGCTGTTGTTGCTGCTGCTGCTGTTGCCTCCGTCGGCGGCGCTCCTCCGGGAAGCGTACGCCGGCGACGAAACCGGCAGCTTCCCGTCGGGTCGTGGGCTCGTCTGCGATAGGCACCACGTCATCGTCTGCATGGAAGCCCAGGGAGCTCCATTCCTCGTGGGCCATCAGGCCACTATGCCCGAGATGGGGTGCCAATGGAGGCGGAGCGGGTGGGCAGCGCATGGATGAGTCCGAGAGGGGGGAGGAGGGAGGGTTGGAGAAACGCAGTTTAGGGAAAGAAGACAAAGCGACAAGGTCAGCATCCACCTGCTCAGAGCGGCGCCCAGGTTGTGTACCGTCCGCCTCGGGCGGAAGCAGAGACAGGGTCATCACACCTCAGACTCGTCGGCAGGCAACGGACGGTCAGCGCATACATAGTAGGCCCCGCTGCGGTACATACGTTTCCATTCTGCAGGCCAGGAACTGCCGCGCCAGCGGCCGGCACTTGGTTGTCAGGTTGGCATTCTCCTTCATGCACTTGAGGTAGGCACGCGCAAACTCCTTGCACTCGCCGAGGTGGTCGAGGGGGAAGCTGCCGCGCTCGGGGGCACGTGGGGAGATGTTGCGACCGGAGAGAGTCGTTGACGTTGTCATGGTCGACAAAAGCGGTGCCAAAGGCGTGCGTCAGCAGCCGACAGGGGCTCCAGGAAGAAGGACGGCGAGGTGGCATCCATCCGCGGGCGCGACCCAACAACCGGTTCCACGACGAACACAACGCATTGTCCGTGGCGCAATTTGAACCAATTTCCCAGCTATCCACATCTGTATTTGGTTGGTTCTGCTGTTTTCCCGCGCGTCGGCGCATCCGCGGCCACGGCACGATAGCGAGAGACCCTACGCCACCGCTGGCGACCACGACCAGCCCACTGGACCCACCCCATTGCTCGCCCCCGCCTCTTGCTCCATTTCCCATATCTCTTGTGTGGTCCGGAAGGTGTTGCGGTTTCTGGTTTCTTTGTTCCACGCACACTCCGCGCCCCGTCATCGACACCTGTCACCATGTCCCGCCGCGGCAAGTCAACCGTCTTTGTCGGCAACATCTCGTACGACACCACCGAGGAGCAGCTGCGCGACACATTTGCGCAGGTGGGCACCGTCGTCACCTTCCGACTGGTGTATGACCAAACAACCGGAAAACCCAAGGGGTATGGCTTTTGCGAGTACTCTGACCCAGAGACGGCCATGTCGGCCCTCCGCAACCTCAACGGCGTGGACGTCAATGGCCGGCCGGTGCGGGTGGACATTGCGGACAAGAGCGCCCCGCCACGGGGCGGCGGTGGGGGAGGGGGCGGCGGCGACCACGGCCGGGGCGACCGGGACGGCCGAGGCGGCGACCGAGACGGCCGGGGCGGCGACCGGGATGGTGACCGGGACGGCCGGGACGGAGGCCGTGGGGGCGGGGACCACCGAGACGGGTGGGGTGGGCGGGACGGCGACGGCGATGGCTACCGGCGTGGGGGCGGCGGCCGCGACGGCGGCGGCGGCGGCGGCGGCGGCGTCGGCGGGGGCGCCCCCCTGTCCATGGGTGGCGGCCCCATGGGCGGCGGCGCCATGAGCGTGGAGGGCATGTCCCTTGCCGAAATCCACGCGGTCATGCTGCAACTCAAGGCGGCGATTGCGGCCGACGCGGACGCGGTGCGGACGCTTCTGCTCGGCAACCCCGACCTCGGCCGCGCGCTGTTGCAAGCGCAGATCATGCTCGGCCTCATCCAACCACCGCCGCTATCGTCGGCGGCGGGCGCGGCGGCGGCGCCCCCCCCGCCGGCCGTCGGCGGGCCGCCCAGCGGACCGCCGACCGGCCCGCCGCCGGGCGTCGGCGCCGCCGGCCAGCCGCCCCTGCCCGGCGTCTTGGCGCCGTATGGCGGCGCACCGGGGGCACTCCCGCCGGGCATGGCCGGCGGCGGCGGGGGCGTCTCGACGGCTGGCCCGGGTATGCCCGGCGTGCCACCGCCGCCGTCGGCGGGCGTGCCGCTGCGGGGAGCCTATGGCGGGGGCCCCGCCGACGCCCCCCCCGGGGGCGTCGACATGCAGCGGCCGCCGGCGCCCAAGAGCCTCCTCCCCCCGCCGCCCATCCAACACCAGCGGCCGCCGCTGCCGCGCGGGCACCCGCCGGGCGCGCCGCCGCCGCAGCCACCGGTCGGCGGCCCGCCCGGGGGGGTGTTGCCGCCGGGGGGGGCGCCCCCGCCGGGTGGCCCCGGCGGCGGTGGTGGTGGGCAACCGCAGGGCCTCGACGCGCTGATGCAGGCGGCGGTGGCGGCGGGGGTGGGCGAGGCGGGGCCGCAGCTCATTGAGCAGCTGGCGACGGTCATGTCCGTGACGCCCGAGCAGCTGGCCGAACTGCCCGTCGAGCAGCGGCAACAGATTGTACAGCTGCAGACGCTGGCCCTGCAGTTTGGGGTGGGAAGAGGGTAGGATGAAGGGGCGGTGGGGTGTGGATGGGGAGCGTAGGACAAGCGGGCTGTTGATTGCATCGGGTCTGGTGCTTCTTGCTAGCGTCGGCAGGCGCTGGCTTCTCATGGGTTAAACTACGCGGTGCTACTAAGGGTAGTACTTAAACGGCGGCCCACAGAACTGCTGATGGCACATTGTTTTTTTGACTGTGAGGATCAATGCAGTGTGGTTGCGCCACCGTCGGCGGCTCGATCGTCCTCCGACTCTGCGCCGCGCGACGCCTTCGCAGCGCGCCCAACCCACGCGTACTCCTCCCCGTCAAGAGGCGGCGCAGCTTGCCAAACCCCCCCTCTCCACTGCCACCCCCTTCCCCGTACTACATACACTCTCAACTCCCCCCCTTGCACCCTGCTGTCCAACCGAGCTTCTCCACCATGCCGTCGTCGGCCCGCAAACGCCATCGGTCGCCGCCCCCCTCATCGGCTC
>ENA-ORXR01004569-ORXR01004569.1-marine-metagenome-genome-assembly--contig:-NODE-4569-length-11501-cov-4.756215_pt1 | contig 11501 bp, 10 predicted proteins | sample MGYA00237866_ERZ511479 | MGnify/ENA metagenome assembly ERZ511479 | reverse complement strand
AATGGAGTAATCCAAACCCTTAAATTTTGATTAACTCCCTATGGTTCTGCAGTTTAATCTTCTTACGAATATCCCTATGGGAATTAGTGTACTTCCAAAAAAGCGCTTACTTACTTATTACAACGTCCCATTATTTTGCCGATAAACCGCAGCCGTAACTACTCTACCAACCGCTTTTAATACACGCCTATCAATAACTTCAATGTTGTCATCGTGCGTATGCCAATGATCTCCAAAAGACTGCGTATTTTTAGGAGATAGATTTATAATGTCAATCATAGGAATCTGTCTATGTTTCATCACAAAGTAGTGATCATCTGTAATAGGATTTCCTTTTTCAGGAACGAAGTAGTTAGCAAAACCCATGGTCTTTGCTAGTCCCCAAACTTTATCTAAAGTAGGGCCAGCATTTCTAGCAGAGTGTCCTTCGAGTGGAAAGCGTGCACCTTTGGCACCGACCATATCTAGGAGAATTCCAAAGCGCGCGGTATAGTTTGGAATATGTGGATTCTTTCCCCAATGTTGAGAACCGAGGCACCATGTTTCCGCATTGGCCATGGCCTGTGCTTCGTTCTGCGGTGCATCACTACTGCTGCCATTATCTTCCGCATCGAATAGGATAATATCTACTCCAATATCAATTCCGTTTTCTCCAATAAGTCTTGCGATTTCTAGTAATACGCCAACGCCAGAGCCTCCATCATCTGCACCATCTATGGGTTTCTTTTGCAGTGTAGCATCGTCGTCTGCGTCACCAATATGACGGGTATCCCAGTGGGCAGCAAGCAATACTCTTTCTGTAGATTCAGGATTGTATTGTGCAATGATGTTGGTACCATTAAAAGTTACCCCATAGTAAGCCTCCGCAGTAAAATCTTGCTCTATTACATTTGCTTTATAAGACTTAAGTTTATTTACTAGCCAATTTTTGCAAGCAGTATGCCCTGGGCTATTAGGCACTCTAGTACCAAAAGAAACCTGCTTTTGAATGTGCGCATAAGCAGAGTCTTGCTCAAACTTCGGCACCTTTCTTTGATTGGCTTGCGGTTTTCTCTCGGTAGTCTTTACCGTAGGAGTATTCTTTGTTGGCGGCTCAGGATTGCACTGCCATACTAAAAGAGAAAGGATACATAAAGTAAGAACCTTATAAAATGTATTGAAAAAGTTGTCCATGATTCTTTTTAGTTTTTTGACCAGCTTGTACCTTCTTTACCGTCTTTCAATTGTATCTCTAACTTTGCTAACGTGTCTCTTATTTTATCAGAAGTACCCCAATCTTTGCTTTCGCGAGCACCTTGACGCAATTCGATTACTAGCTGCATCAATCCGTCCATGGAGCTATTGCCACTAGCAGAACTATCTAGTTCATCCTTTAACCCAAAAATAGTATAAATAAAATCAGAGAAGGTCTGCTTTAGTTTATCAAGCGTATCAGCTGTCAAGTCAGTAAATAATAAGTGTCCCTCTTTGAGGCCATTTATCTTTGGGACCAACTCGAACAAACGCGCCATAGCCATGGGCGTGTTGAAGTCATTGCTCATGTCCGTATGCGTTTTTTCAATCAGCTCATTTATTTCACTGTCTAGCTCATTTGCTATTCCATTTTCAGGCTTAGCAAAACCTTGTAAAATCTTGTTCGCCTCCATCAAACGTCGATATCCTTTCTCGGCTGCTATGAGTGCAGCATCCGTCAAGTCGAGCGTACTTCTATAATGAGATTGCAACATAAAGAAGCGAATGACCATCGGGCTAAATGCTTTTGAAATATTTGCATTATCTCCAGTGAATAATTCTTCAGGAGTAATAGAATTACTTACTCCTGTTTCTGGATCAATGGACTTAGACATTTTCTTGCCATTCATCAAGAGCATATTGGTATGTAACCAATAGTTAGCTGGCTGGCAGCCACAGGATCCAAAATTTTGTGCAATTTCATTTTCGTGGTGCGGAAATTTTAAATCATTTCCACCGCCGTGTATGTCAAATGTTTTTCCAAGATATTTGGTACTCATCGCAGAGCACTCTAGATGCCATCCTGGGAAACCTACTGACCAAGGGGAGTTCCAACGCATGATATGACTTTCGTCTGCTTTGATCCAAATGGCAAAGTCCGCTGGATTCTCTTTTTCACTTTGATTGTTTAGTTCCCGTGTTTCTACCATTAAGTCTTCAAGTATACGACCGGATAATTGACCGTAGACATCTTTGTCTTTAGCAAACTTTATAGTATTGAAATATACAGATCCATTCTTCTCGTAAGCAAAACCATTATCGATAATGGCTTGTACCATTTCTATTTGCTCTATGATGTGGCCTGTAGCACGTGGCTCAATGCTCGGTGCTTCTGTATTGAGAGTATTCATTATTTCGTGGAAGCCAAGGGTATAGCGCTGTACCAACTCCATTGGTTCCAGTTGCTCAATCCGTGCCTTTTTGGCAATTTTGTCTTCCGCCCCTGTATCGACATCCCCTTCTAAGTGCCCTACATCTGTGATGTTACGCACGTATCTAACTTTGTATCCCAGATATTTCAAATAACGAAAGATCACATCAAAGCTTACAAAAGTTCGACAGTTGCCAAGGTGTACATCACTGTAAACCGTAGGACCACAAACATACATACCAATATGCCCTTCTATGATGGATTTAAACGTTTCCTTTTTATTACTTAGAGTATTGTGTATGACCAAATCTTTATTCATGGCTGCAAAAGTATATTAATTTATAAACAATGATTACATGTGAAACTACTGATCTGACGTGCTTCCTAGGTTCAAACGACAAAGAATGGGATAATGATCCGAAAAGTTGACTTTAGGACATTCATAGCTAGTGAATTTGATGCCTTCACTAGCCAATACATAATCTAATCTTAAGCCAGGTATATTACCTGCATAGGTTATGCCAAGACCGTTGCCTTTTTTGCAAAAAGCGTCTTGTAAATTTCTAGAAATATGTCTGTAGGTATAGGATAATGGAGTGTCATTAAAATCACCAACTAGTATAACTGGATAAGAGGAGGTGTCAATGAAAGTTTTTGACTCTATAGTTTGCAGAGTGCGCATCTTTGTAGCATGTTTGATCTTGCTGATCACAGATTTTACATTACGCCATGTCTTTTTTTCTTTGAAGTCGGCATTAAGGATGAGGTCGTCAGCTTGGTCACTAACCTTGTTAGACTGAAGATGTACATTAACTAAACGAAAATTTTTTCCTTTGTAATTAACGTCTGCCCATATAAGGCGATTAGAAGAACTTTCAAATGGAATGCTTCCTTTATGGACAATATCTAAATCAGTCAAGATGGCTATGCCTCCTTGACTATAATGATTTTTATATGCTAGACTATCTTTATAAAATTGTACCCACCCTGCCTCTTGCACTGCCAAGATATCTGGTTTATTTCCACTGCGGATAAAATCTATAAATCCGTTTTTCTTTGCAGCAGCGGCTTCGGGAGATTTGCCTTGAAACTGTCCACCAACATTATAAGTCATTAGTGTTAGATCGTTTGGCTGGGCATTGCTGAAAGAAATACCTATGTAGGAGCCAATATGCTGCACGCCTAATAGTATAGCTAAAAAGGAAAGCAGCCAGAGTTTTTTCTTCATCATCCACCAGAATGCTATGAACATTACATTTGTGATCAGTAACCAAAAATAACTGGTTGCAAAAAAAGGGAAAATCCAAGCCCTAATAGGATTGACATAAGGAGCAAGATAACACATAACCGTTGCTACAAAGAGTAGGATATTGGTTAATATGAAAATCTTCTTAAGCGCTTTCAAGGAAGTGGTTTATGATAAAGAGGCTACTACTTTTTGCTTTCTTCAGCTAAGAATTTTTTTTCCGTCTCACTAAGACTTTCATATCCCTTTAGCTTTATCTTATCAAGTATAGCATCCAAGCGATCTTGATTAGAAAGGCGATCATCGCTGACAGCATGTGCCCGTTGATTGCGTTTCATAGGGTTCTTATTCTTATAAGCAACGGTCAATTTCTTTTCACCAAAGAATCCAATTATTTTATCTAGAATATTATTGATGGGTATAGATAGGTCACGGCCAACATTAAGATTACTAATAAAAAGAAATCCCATTACAGCGCCACCCAGGTGAGCGACATGACCACCTGCATTGCTATTGCCAGTTGCTTGGACGAGATCAATTAAAACCACTGCTGCTGCTATCCACTTTAATTTAACATCACCTATAAAAAGTAAACGCATGCTATATTCGGGAGCTACCATCGCAGAAGCAACCACTATAGCCATCACTGCCGCGGATGCACCCATAGCAATTCCGCCAACCGCCATAAACTGTGCCGCAAGCATATAAGCAAGCGCCCCAGCCAATCCACCCAATAAGTACAAAGGGAAAATCTTTTTGTCCCCAATAAGATCTCCCATGATATTACCAAACCAATACAAGAATAGCATATTGAACAGCACATGAAAGAATCCTTCATGCACAAACATGTGGGTTATTACCACCCAGATATGGGTGAGTGTATATAAGGGAGAACTAGAAAGCGAAATCCAATGTAAAAATGCATCGTAATATTTAGCAGAAGTCGCAGGGTCGCCACCTATAACATTGCATCCAGCCCACACCAAATTGACAGCAACAAAGACTGCTACGTTGATGATAACCAAGCGGGTAACCATGTTACCTGTTTGGACCTGATATTTTACGTCTTTCCAAATGGACTCAAACATCTAATTTATTCATTTTTTATTCTGCTAAAAGGTATCCCTTTTCTAACGTAATAATTTGGGCAGATGTTTATGATTCTAGCACTTAGAAGCTAGACCTTTATTTAAATCGTCTAAAATCAACAAAACCCCATAACTGCATGAGTATAAAGCCACATAGTGCTCCTCCTAGATGCGCGAAGTGCGCGATACCAGTAGAAAAGCCGCCAACGCCACTAAATACATCGAACAAGACCAACGCACCCATCATATACTTCGCCTTAATAGGAATGGGTGGGAAAAGGAGCATTAGTTTAGTATTAGGAAATAGAAATGCAAAAGCTATAAATATCCCCATAATGGCACCAGAGGCACCTACTACTGGCACAGCTCCAATATACCCGATATAAGAGAGCAACATGTGTAATCCCATTGCCGCAAATCCGCAGGCTAAATAAAAGATAAGAAAACGTTTTGGTCCTAGGACTTGCTCTATGTGTGGTCCTAAAAAATATAGGCCCATCATATTAAACAGTAAGTGTGTTATACCAAACGGAGAATGCATAAACATATGCGTAACTAACTGAATAGGGGCAAACTGATCTTCTGGACCCCATGGCATATGCAAAATAGAGTACTCCTGAAACTGCGGTAATAACAACACAAAGGTGATATAAACAATCACATTGATGATGATCAAGTGTTTTACTACGTCTGTTAATCTGCCCATATAAATTTTGAAAGTATTAAGTCTAACACAATTTTAGCATAAATCGGGTAATGCCCAAATATATTCGACAAAATAGGTAAAGAATAGTTTGAATTACTTTGCGTTTATCCTTGTGCAATACAAAAAAAGAACATATTTTTGCCCCGCTTATAAAAGCATTTAGTTTTCTCTAAATGAAACAAGAGCAGGTTTGGTGCCTTAGCTCAGTTGGTAGAGCAATGGACTGAAAATCCATGTGTCCCTGGTTCGATTCCTGGAGGCACCACATAAATTGACCTTTCGATTTAGTTCGGAGGGTCTTTTTTGGTTTTAGAGATATTCTCTTGCGCTCAGGGGAGAAGTGATATGAGGTGCGCCAGGATGCTGATGAAGGAATGACTGGCGACGGATGAGCGAGTAAGCGAATACTAGCCAGGCATATCCTGAATAGCATCTTGGGGTATCGAATACAAACGGATCACCTGATAAAGCGCCCAAATAAAAAACACCACCAAACAGAAATAAAATCCCCTACTTTTTACTTGCCTTCAATATCTCTTTCACCACTCCAGGGTTGAGTAGAGTAGAAACATCGCCGAGTTTGTTGCCCTCGCCCGATGCGATTTTGCGTAAAATTCGGCGCATGATCTTACCAGAGCGTGTCTTTGGCAGACCACTTACTATGAGCACCTGATCGGGTCTGGCAATAGGGCCAATCTCGCGCTTGACTACGGCGGCCAGCTCCGACTCGAACTTACTTTTGTGTTGCTTGCCATCGGTAATGACATAAGCGAAAATACCCTGTCCTTTGATCGCATGCGGGTAGCCGACGACTGCCGACTCTATGACCTGAGGATGTTCGTTAATGGCATTCTCGACCTCGGCAGTCCCGATACGATGACCAGATACATTGATCACATCGTCCACTCGACCGATGATTCGGTACATACCTTTGCTGTCGCGCTTGCATCCATCCCCCGTAAAGTACTTACCTTTGAAAGCGGAAAAATATACTTGTCGGCAACGCTCATGGTCGCCGTAGGTGGTGCGTATCATGGATGGCCACGGGTACTTGATACAGAGTAGACCTTCTTTATTATTGCCCTTAATTTCCTTGCCGTCTTTGTTGACTAGACAGGGTTGGATGCCAGGTAGGGGAAGCCCCGCAAAAGTCGGCTTCATCGGGGAGTGCGCCCCGAGGCCAGAGATCATGATGCCACCCGTCTCGGTCTGCCACCAAGTATCGACAATGGGGCATTTGCCTTTGCCAATTTTTTGATCATACCAGTGCCAAGCTTCTTCATTGATAGGTTCGCCGACGGTACCCAATATACGTAGCTGGGACAAGTCGTAGTGACTAGGCCAGTGATCACCACAGGCCATCAATGCGCGGATGGCAGTAGGAGCGGTGTAGAATTGATTGACCCGATGCTTTTCGCAGATATGCCAAAATCGACCCGCATCAGGGTAGGTAGGAACGCCCTCGAACATCATGGTCGTAGCACCTGACAGCAGTGGTCCGTATATGATATAGGAGTGGCCCGTGATCCAGCCGATGTCGGCGGTACACCAGTAGACATCTCCATCTTTATATTGAAATACATTGCGAAATGAAAAGCAAGTGTACACCATGTATCCGCCGCAAGTATGTACGACGCCCTTGGGCTTGCCAGTAGAGCCAGAGGTGTAAAGGATGAACAACATATCTTCGCTATCCATTACTGTGGGCTTGCAGGTTTTGCGTCGCTTAGGGACTTCGTTGTGCCACCAGATGTCGCGGTTCTTTTTCATTTTTACCTTACCGCCAGTATGCTTGAGGACGAGGACTTTCTCGATGGACTTGCATCCCTTTTTTAAAGCTTCGTCTACTACTTCTTTGACGGGAATTATTTTTTGACCGCGCTGATTATAATCCGCGCAGATCACCATTTTGCAACTTGCATCTTTTATCCGATCTGCTAATGCCGTCGCAGAGAAGCCTGCAAAAACTACCGAATGCACCGCTCCTATCCGCGCACAAGCCAATACTGCTATCGTCAGCTCAGGCACCATGGGCATATAGAAACAGACGCGATCTCCCTTCTTGATTCCGTTTGCTTTGAGCGCATTGGCACACTGACAAACTGCCTCGTATAATTGTTGATAAGTATAGGAACGATAAGCTTCACTCGGGTCATTAGGCTCCCATAATAGTGCGGTTTGATCGCCTCTTTTTTTGAGGTGGCGGTCTAGACAATTTTCTGTAATATTAAGTTTACCACCCACAAACCATTTTACATCTGGCGTCTCAAATTCCCACTCCAGTATCGTCTTCCATTTCTTTTGCCAGGTAAAAGTTTTGGCTTGTGCAGCCCAGAATTTTTCTGGATTTTTGACGGAGTCAGCGTACACTTTTTTGTATTCTGCGAGGCTGGATATTTGGGTAGTCATGTGGTTCTTTATTTGAGTGATTCCTAAAGATAAGATTGTTTTGTGGTGATTTGCTGACTATTCTATTTTTTTGTTTGAACTATGATTTGTAGGATTAGAGGATTGAAAGATTAGATCTTTCTTAATTCTAGCAATTGCAAAATACTGAACATCTGTCTTAAAAGTGATAGGCATAAAAAAAATCCAAGCCCCGAATAAATCAGAACTTGGATTTTTTTACTTAGCCAAAAGCAGCCCGCTGGACTATTTCAACAAACTCTGATACTTCGCATCATTGTGAAGCAAGTCAATTGCCTCTTTAATTTCTTCGTCATTACGCAGACCCATTTTAATTTTACCCTTCTCGTAAAGAAAACGACCAGCGATTTCTTTCTCGATCAGACTAGAAATCTTATCCTCGTATCGAGTAATATCTTTAATCTTAATTGTATTAATTTTTGCAGCAGCATTCTTAAGCTCATCGCTAATCTCGAACTCCTCTTCTTGTGCTTTACGCATCAACTTATTAAGCATCTTTTCGCTTTCACTTTCATAGCTATATTCACGCTTTTCTAAGAAATCAATAAACTGATCGAAACCATCAAATTGATAATCCTCGATAGAAATAGATTCGCCCATATTCGCAACATACTCATTGACAAAAGAGAAGATAAGAAATTTACTATTGAGACTTTTGATTACACGTAATTCTTCATTTTCACCGACTACAAAGTCAGGCTTTACGCCACCACCATCAAGTACAGGTCTGCCACTCTTTGTCTTGAAAGGCGTACGTTCTGCATCTGGTATATCTAATGGTTCCCCATTGTCATACTTCACACTTTGTATACATCTACCGCTGGGTATGTAGTACTTCGCTGTGGTCATCTTTACCTTAGAGTTGTATCCAACATCTCTGGTGTTTTGTACTAGCCCTTTTCCATAAGAACGCTGTCCCAAGAGTACTCCTCTATCCAAATCTTGTAACACACCAGATACTATCTCCGAGGCAGAAGCAGAACCATGATCTATTAATACTACTAATGGAATTACCTCATCTACAGGCTTGTTAAGCGTCTTAAATGATCTATCCCAGTCCTTCACTTTACCGCGTGTAGTTACCACCAATTCATTCTTTGGAATAAATACGTTACTCACATCTACTGCCTCAGTAAGCAGTCCACCACCGTTACCTCTAAGGTCAAAAACAACACCCTTGAGCCCTGGATTTTCTTCTTTCAGTTTCTTCACAGCGTTACCCACATTCTTGCCAGCGTTTCTAGTAAAGGTTGTCAAGGCAACATACCCTATATCTTCAGAGATCATCCCAGAGTAAGGTACATTAGGTACATTTACCTCATCTCTTATCAGCGATATTTTTCTTTCTTTGCTTTCACCAAATCGCTTAACCGTCAGGATCACTTCCGTGCCAGGATACCCCTTGAGGATATCACTTACATCTTCCGTGTTTTTGCCGACAGTAGACTTACCATCTACAGCTAAGATTACATCCCCCGCTTTGAGACCTGCCTTTTGTGCAGGTTGACCTTCCCATGGTTCAGTGATCATGATCTTGTCATCCACTTTACGGAACAGGGCACCTATACCATTGTACTTTCCTTCCGTCATGTAACGGAAGCCCTCTATCTCCGATTCGGAAATATAGTTGGTGTATGGATCCAGAGATTCTAGCATTGCATCTACGCCTATGCGCATCAGCTTGGCAGGATCTATATCATCTACATAGTAGGTGTTGATCTCCTTATAAAGGTTGGTGAAAATTTCTATGTTTTTGGATATCTCGAAGTACTTTTCGTGATTGGGTGGTGAGTCTATCGATGCGCTTGTAAAAAAGGCAACGAGAACCAAACCTAACATTTTCCCATTTATGTTATTCTTCCACATAATGTTATACTTTACTTTTTCTGACTTGAAATGCGCTAAAAAATCATTCGTCGGGAGGGAAATTGAATGATGCTAATTTAGCAAAATATGTGGGAGGTATTTCCCTACATACATACAAAATGATGCCAAAAGCACCCCCGACTACCTCTGCTACACTAGCCCACCGTCCAAGTCAATATTTCTTTAATCTATAAAACGCTAGTGTCATGCAAGATAGCATTATCCTTGCGATAAAAAATCCCTCAACAGCCCGAGCGTTTCTTTTGGTGCAGCGGCATGTACCCAATGACCAGCATTTGCTATTTCTTTCATTTGATAATGGGGAAAGCGCTCCTCGATGGACTTCATATCGCTATCTTGGATATGTTTTGACAGTCCTCCCTTTATAAACAGCGTAGGCTTATCATAGGGGGTAGTCAAGTTTATCGGGTCCAGTATTCGCTCATAGTGTGTGTCGAGAACGGACAGATTCATCTTCCACTCGTAGCCCCCTTCCTTCTTACGGGTCAGATTCTTGAGTAAAAACTGCTTCACGCCCTCCTCTTTGATAAAAGTACTAAGCGTTTCGCTAGCATCCGACCTTTTATCCAACTTTTTTATATCCACCGCCCGCAAGGCCTCAAATATCTCTTCATGTCCCCCAGCCGATTGCGTTGGCGCTATATCTATCACCGTCAGCGACTCCACCATATCAGGATAGTCCATGGCCAGCTGCATTGCCGTCTTACCACCCATCGAGTGCCCTACAATATGTGCCGAATGTATCCATTGACTCTCCATGAAAGTCGCTAGATCCTCCGCCATAGCAGGATACGAGTGCTCCTCCATCCGCGGCGATCGACCATGATTGCGCTGATCCACGATATACACCATATACTCTTCCGCCAGCTGCTTCGCGATCGTCTGCCAGTTATCCAGCATCCCAAACAAACCGTGCAATATGATCACCGGATCCCCACTGCCGAATACTTTATGATTTAGTTCCATGTGTAAAAATTGTTTATGCGTTTAATCGTGTATCTGTTCAACTACAATAAGTGTGTGTATGAATTACTGCGTACCCGGTTGAGTTTAATTTATGATTTTCAGGGACCATCCCGTTGTCTCGCCGAAAAGGCGAGACAACGGGATGGCGCTATCCGTTTTACTCCATACTTGCTATTCCTGTTCTGCTAATACCAATTGAATTATAAAATTAACCAAAAGATTTAGGATAGAAAAGGTTTAGATCAAGGCGAAAAACGCAATGATAGCCTTAGCTATCGTGAGTATTTTCAACGCAGAGATCAATCATTTCTATCTAAATATATGGTTAAAGTTTATGGTTCAATTGGTATCGGTACGTGATGCATCTCTCCTCGTTCCTCGTCGAGCTACCTCACGTACAGCATCACTAGTCATCGCAAGTATTCCGTGCTCACTCCTATCGCTTGTCCTCCGCGCACGGGGGGCAAAAATTTATGAATGTTACAAAGTTGAGTCCACTCCGAAAACTCACAAAACCAAAAATGTTTCTTTTGGCGATATTTTTCATTTTCTCAATTAACTGATGCTCAGGCATCACTGAATTTCGAAAACCAAAAATCTTATCCAAAATATTCCATTTTATGCAATTCGTCAGTTTTCAGAGTGGGCTCAAAGTTAATTCCTCATTTGAGTCACGTGTGTGGCGCTCGTATATCTCGCATTTAAATCCACCACGGTAATACAATCCACCAAAAATAAAGTTTTTTGTTGGGCAACGAAGATGCAAAGCCTTTCAAATTAATTTTCATTTTCTTAAAA
>ENA-ORXR01004568-ORXR01004568.1-marine-metagenome-genome-assembly--contig:-NODE-4568-length-11501-cov-5.806723_pt1 | contig 11501 bp, 9 predicted proteins | sample MGYA00237866_ERZ511479 | MGnify/ENA metagenome assembly ERZ511479 | reverse complement strand
AAAGATCAGAAGAGCCAATCGAAGGCGTTAGAAGATCCAAGCTAGACACAACAAATAATGAACTACTTATCTACACTACTGCAGAGATTAAGATTACTATACTAGGCGGTATAAGAATCACAGGACTAGACAGAATGAAAGTGACTGTAAAAGTGGAATTGAAAACAAATCCACATCAATTAATAAGACACAGTTTAGACCTATATCACGCCAAACAAGTAGATCACCTAAGTGAAATGATCGCAAGCCAATTAGAAATAAGAAGTAGTAAAGCCAGTCAGATCATCAGCCAGATGACAACTGAATTAGAGCAATACCGCCAAGGACGATTAGAAGGAATGAAACCTAAAGCCCCACAGCTTTACCAAATGACACCAAGAGAAAAAGAATCAGCGATAAAGTACTTGAAGAATCCAATGTTGATGATCAACACAGCAAAGGCCATCAAACAAAGCGGCATAGTAGGAGAAGAGAAAAACGCCATGATAGGCTATGTAGTTTACCTGAGTAGAAAGCGAGAAAAGTCATTACACGTGATGTACTTAGGAGCAAGTGGATCAGGAAAGACACATGTCCAGGAAGGGCTGGCGAGTCTTACACCTGCAGAAGATAAAATAGAAGCAACAGGACTTAGTGATCAAGCTTTGTATTACGAAGGAATGAAATTAAAAGGGAAGATCTTATTTATAGAAGATATCGACGGAGCAGAGAATATCATGTACATCATTAGAGAGCTGCAGAGCAAAGGAAAGATCATCAAGCGAGTAGCATGGAGAGATAACAAAGGCAATACCCAAACAATAGAAGTAGTGGCAGAAGGTCCAGTAGTAATAAGTAGTTGTACCACCCAAGAAAAGGTATACGAAGATAATGCGAACAGATGTATTTTATTGTACATCGATCAGAGCAAAGAGCAAGACCATCGGGTTATGAATTATATAAAGGCTAAGAGCATGGGACAGATCAAAGAGATAGAACAAGAGGAAATAAGAAAGCAGATACAAAATGCACAACGAGTACTCAAACCCATCAAAGTATATAACCCATATGCCAATCTTATCGACTTGCCAAGCGAAGTATTTAAGCCAAGAAGAAGCTTGCCTTTACTCTTGGGATTTATTGAAACTGTAACCTTCTATCACCAATACCAAAGAGAGATTAAAAAAGATAGCCTGTCTGGCTTGGACTATATAGAGAGTACATATGAAGATGTAGAAGCTAGCTTTGATTTATTGAAAGACGTATTGTTTAGCAAGAGTGATGAACTAACAAAAGCAGCTAGAGAATTTTTAGAACTGCTTAAGAGCAAAGTCAAGAAAGGAGATACATTTTATACCAAGAAGATCCGCAAAGAAATCAGAATGAATGCAAGCAATCTAAAACGATATATGATAGAGTTACAACGCAATGATTATATAAAGGTAAAGAATGGAAATCGATACCGAGGATATGAATATGAGATTACAGATTATGGAGAATATGAGAATCTAAAAAGCAGCGTAGATCAGCGATTAGAGCAGATACTGAATAGAATAAAAGAGGCATCAAAATCATCCGCTCTGCCCGGTGGCAGTGGTTCAGTGGTTCAGAGTGGTTCAAAAGGCAAAATGAACCAGTTAAGTTTATCAGAATCAATACGTTAGAGTGAGTGGTTCAGTGGTTCACCGAAAAGAGATATACCATCAGAAAAAAAGAAGTGAAAAGTATAGAATATAGAAGATTATTAGGATCCTATCGAGAGTGGATAAGGGCTATGAATTACGCAGAAGATAGTATTAAAAGAGGACCTGAGAAAGTAAGAGAATTTTTTGATTGGTTGATATTAGAAATGAAAATAGAAAGTATAGAAAACATTACAGATGAAGTAGTGAGAAGTTATTTTGTTTATTTAAATAATAGAGTTAGTTCAAGAACGAAACAAGGATTAAGTCTGAATTATATAAGAACTTATCAGGTAGAATTAAAAAGGTTTAGTCGTTACTTAATCGAAACCAATCAAGGACATATCGAAGTATCTATAGAAATAAAATCCAAAGGGAACACTAAACAACAAGTAGAGTTATTTACAACAAAACAGATAGAGAAATTATATGAGACTTGTAAAGATGATTTATTAGGTATTAGAGATAGAGCCATGTTATCTGTGTTTTATGGCTGTGGATTGCGACGTAATGAAGGAGCGAGTTTAGAAGTAAAAGATGTTCATTTTAATCGTTCCGTATTACATGTAAGAAAGGGAAAGAATAACAGGCAAAGATATGTACCGATGGTAGGAAGAGTGAGAAGAGATCTAATAGAATATTTAAAGTACAGTCGTCCGATGTTAGAAAATAAAAAGACAGGAAATCAATTGTTTGTAAGTTACAGAGGAGGAACGGTAGGTCGTCAGATGCTAGGAGAAAGATTTAGGAAGCTAAAACAGCAAGCTGGTATAGAACAAAAAGGATCATTACATGCTTTGCGTCACAGCATAGCTACACATCTATTAACCTCAGGAATGACACTAGAAAATATAGCTCGCTTTTTAGGACACAGTTCTTTGGAGTCTACCCAAATCTATACGCACTTAATGTATGAAAAGATATAAGTTCAATACAGAAATAGAGATGGAATTAGAAGACTTTAAGCGCTTCATGGCCAAGAATGGATTAGAAGAGAATACAGTACGACAGAATAGAAATTATACAGGTATTTATTTAGAATGGATGAGCAGAGAAAATATAGAAACCAAGCAAGCGAGATACAAAGATATTATTGCCTTTATACAAGACTTACAAAGTAAAAAACATAACTCTAGATTTATAAATCGAGTGGTATTAGCGGTGCGACATTACTATGATTATTTAGGCGTTCCCAAGAATCCGGCATCTGGAATATTTATCAGAGGAGCTGTATCGAAAGTGCCAATTTATATAGTTAGTTATCCAGAACTTATAAAGCTATATGAATCCTACCAAACACTAGATAATAGAACAAAAAGAAATAAAGTGATACTAGGCTTAATAGTTTATCAAGGAGTAACAACGAGAGAATTACAGAGATTAGAAATGCATCATATTAAGTTAAAAGAATCGAAGATATATATTCCAGGCACCAAGAAATCTTTAGCTAGAGTATTACCCATTAAAGGAAATCAGTTATTAGAAATAAGAGATTACTTAGAAGTAGTTAGAATAGAATTACAGAGAGATGTTTACAAGGAGAGATCAGGTAGAGTGATGAAGAAAGTAGATCAAGAAGCGATAGAGAACCAACTGTTTTTTAGTGAGCGAGGGAATGGAAATATTAAGAGTAGTTTGTATCACATGTTTAGGCAGATAAAGAAGATGAATCCAAAGATTACATCAGGAAAAGTAATCCGTCAAAGTGTAATTACAGAATGGACAAAGAGTATAGGTATCAGACAGGTTCAGTACATGGCAGGATATAAGTGTGTAGGCAGTGTAGAGCGGTATAAGAATTACAACATGGAGATGTTAGCAGAAGCGTTAAAAGAATATCATCCTTTAAAGTAAAGAAGCTATCACAAATTACAATACCAGAATAATATATTTGTAAAATGAAAGAAAAGAAATCAATAGTTCCAGATGAAATAGTGATGACCAAAATCTACGTAATTAGAGGAATGAAAGTCATGATGGATAGAGATTTAGCTGAACTATATGGAGTTAAAACCAAAAGATTAAAAGAACAAGTAAGACGTAATATAGATAGATTCCCTAAAGATTTTATGTTTGAAATGACGAAACAAGAGTTAACAGATTGGAGGTCGCAATTTGCGACCTCCAATAGTGAAAAGATGGGTATCAGAGTGCCGCCGTTCGTATTTACTGAACATGGAGTATTAATGTTGTCTAGTGTTTTAAACAGTGATCAAGCAATAAAAACAAATATTCAGATAGTGAGAATATTTACAAAAATGAGAGAAGTGTTATTGACTCATAAGGACTTAATAACGAAGATTGAGAATATAGAAAGAAATATAGAAGGACAAGGGCATGAAATTAAAGTATTGTTTGGTTACTTAAAGGAATTGATGGAAGAGAAAGAACAGAAAATAGAACAAGAATCTAGAAAGCGAATAGGATACAAGAAAGATAAATAAAAGATAAGGACTACTCCCTCTGGTCGTAGAAGCTAGTTTAGCAGATATGCTCCGCTGCGCTACACATATCTTGCAGTGAAGCGGCGTTCGTCGCGTCTCAGTCGCACACATACAGCGCCATACTCTCCTGAAGTCGAGTACCGTCAGCTTCGTACCTCAGCAGACTTGTCACAGTATGCGTCTCCATCGAGCTCCTCACAAGGCTGTTTTACTGTCTCTTGCAGAGCTATCAAAGCTAGACACAAAAAGCTAAACACATAGCACAGCAAGATCCACCACAGCCAAATTGTATGGCGGACTGCTTGACTCACTCGGCTGCGTCAGGAGGATAAAAAATCAAATGAAAAAGAATAGCGGTTTATCCTCCTTCCTTGCTGCACGCTGAAAGGCTAAACTCGAAAGCTGCAGCAACTTCACCTACGCCTATGCAGGCTCTCGGTTCAGACCTCGTTCGTGTCCGCAGTCGTCCGCCGCACAAAGCTAGACTCGCTCAGGGCTGTTTCACTGTGAAAATATAAAGCTACCGCCCTACGGTTGGTTCCTCATTTTTAAAAGTAAAGCCGCTCGAATCCAGGGCACAAATCCAAGCTTTACTTTTAAAAATCGAGGCAAATTGGATACTATTTTTTTCAATTGAATTTTGCCTCGCAGCACCTGTCCCGTCTTTAGCGGGAGAAATGAGAAGCCAAGCTCGAAGAAAGACTACCAAAAGCAATCTCTCGCTCTGGAATGTTTAAGGGTTGGCAATGCATTGCATATAAGTGGGCAAAGCTATGTGCCGTACTTGTTATGGACATCATAGCGACTCTTATATGCTGTGCAATAGAGGGAGAGCAAACATGGAAGAGGGAGAGAATTGCTAACTACCGAAGCCAAACTGAAACGAATTTATTTTTTTCAAATGAAAATAAAAAGGGAGATAAAATGTTATCTTAGAGTTGATGCAAAGGCATTAAGAAGTTAGCTTGAAAGGCTGTGTAGAGGAAGTTGGGAAAGTAGCAAAAAGGTGTGTAGAGGTTTATAGGTGTCGATCCACTGGCAGATCAATATTCTGAGTGGTCTCCTTATCATTACGTACACAATAACCCTTTAATTCATACAGATCCTACAGGTATGAGCCCAGATACTATTCCTACTTCTGGAAAAGACTTTGTAAAATTGGCGGTAATGATTTATGAAGATGTTTCAGAAGAGTTGGAGCCAATTGGAAATTGGATTGGATCTATGTTGAAACCTGGAACAGGATCTGATGATGAATGTGGAGATTGCTTTGTAGAAACAGGGAAGAATGCAAAAGACATAGGTGATAAACCCCAAGCTAATGAGAATTCAGAGCAAATAGAGATTTCAGATTTATTAAGATCGTCAGGACGATATAAAAAGACGCCACTTAAAAAGGAAGTATTAAGTGCAATGAAACATAGTGGGAAAAAGTCATTGGAAGTTCTCGGTACTATTCAAGGACTAGTTCAAAAATCTGCATCAGGAACGAAAAGGTATTTTGAAAGCAAAAGTGATATTAAGTCATTATGGAATCAAAATAATCTAAATGAAATTGATACTTTATATCATGGCCCGAATGATTTTGGAGGAGGAACTAAGACAACTACAACTACTGCTACTGCTCTATCAAAAGATAAAAAATAAAGATGATTAAGATTGTTTTTCAAGTTAGTTTTATGTTTTCCTTGCTGATAAGTTGCGTCAATTCAGATAATATTTTAGAATATTATGATGATGGTAACGTTAAGATTAAATTAATAAAAGTAAGTGATAAAGTTTCAGAAGTAACCGAATATTATAAAAATGGTAGAATAAAAGAAACCTCGAAATATTTTAATAATGTGATTCATGGTTTAGCTCTCGAATATTATGATACTGGGGAATTGTATTCAGATAGAATATTTGATAATGGAACAATGAACGGCAGGACCACATTTTATTATCAGGATGGGTCAGTTAAAGCAGAAAACTTATTTAAAAATGATTCATTGTTCTATGTAAAGAGTATTACTTCAGGAAAAGATACTTTTGATAAAATAATTCCTATAGTAAAAATTAAACCTAAAAAAGAATTTTCAGATATATTTGAATTTAATTTTGAAATTCCAAGATCAGATGAATTCCCCTATAAGGGTGATGTAATTAATATTCATTATTCTTATTACCCGATTTCTAATAAAAGTATTAAGCCTTTACCGAGCAAAAAAATAGTACTTAATTCTAAAGATACGAGTGTCAATTTTGAAATATTTAAATCTAAAACAGAAGATTATAAGTTAATAGGAATGATCACGCTAAATGAAGATCCTCTGATAATAGATAATGATCATTATTTTGAGTTTATTTTTTAGCTTTCATTCTTCTCCTGTTTGTAGTATTCTTCTACAAATCTTCTTATCCATTATTTAGCGAAAGCCATTTTAGTTCTAACGTTTTGTAGCAATCCATCAATAGTATAAAGGATATGGGATTTATCTTCATCAGGAAGACTTTGAATCTCAACCACTCTTTGGATGATAGTTCTATCTAGTTCAAACTCAGTCTTACCCGTTAAAAAGTCAAGTGAAACATTGAGTTCATCAGCAATCTTAGAAGCAACCTCAATTGAAGGTTTTACCTCATCACGTTCGTACCGACCAATAATATCTCCAGAAGTGCCAACTCTCTTGCCGAGTTCACTTTGTGACATTTTGTGCTTTTTTCTTAAATCTGCTATACTTTGCCCTAAAGACATATAAAAAAGTAGTTGAAATGATATAAATAATAAAGATATAACAAAGATAAGCGATATAAAGGTCAAAACAAAGTCATATAGTTCTTGGATAGTTCTGATATATCTTTTAGTTTTACGACATATTTATCAGTAAATCTTTATTCAAACTTTTTTCAATGACTATCGAACAGATAAAAAATCAGCTTACTTTATCCCAAGTACTACACTATTACCACCTGAAACCAGACAAGAACCTGAGATTAAGCTGTCCGTTCCACGAAGACAAGACACCATCGATGCAAGTTTATTATAAAACCCATACAGCTTATTGCTTTAGTAGTAATTGCAAAACACATGGAAAGGCAATGGATGTGATCGACTTTATCATGTATAAAGAAAACTGCACAAAACATGAAGCCATATTAAAAGCTAAAGAAATGAGCGGTGGCGGTGCGACCGCAGCGAATCAACAGCTTACGAGAATAGCGGTACTGACAAAGATGTTCACTTACTTTAAGAACGGAGTGCATAATAGTAAACCAGCGAAGGAATATATTGAGCAAAGAAATCTGAATTATACGAAAACAGAAATAGGATACAATAGTGGACAGTTCCATCATGGCACAAGAAAAGATGAAGCATTAATAAAGAGTTGTATTGAATATGGATTATTATTAGATCTAGGAACAAAAAGCAGAACAGGAAATCCAGCTTACAAACCTTTTGGAAAATGGTGTATCGTCTTTCCATTACGAAATAAACAAGGACAGATAGTAAGCTTGTATTTTAGGTCGATAATCGACAATAATAAATGTAGACATTATTATCTGAAAGGTCGGCAAGGCTTATATCCCAGATATCCAAAAGTAGAAACCAAGAAACTTATCCTTACAGAAAGTATTATCGATGCAGCGAGCTTGCTTGAACAAGAAGCAATCAAAAGTAAACATGAAGTAATATCACTCTACGGCACAAATGGATTAACAGCAGAACACATTGAGGCGGTGAGCGGATTAAAAGAACTTAATGAAATTATATTTTTCTTGAACGGCGATACACCAGGAATAAAAGCAGTAGATAAATATGCACCAATGCTAAAAGGAATGTTGCCAAGTGTAAAAATCACAAGTGTAGAAGTTCCGGAGAATGAGGATGTAAATAGTTTACTGCAGAGTCATAGCACAGATGTGTTAACTCACTTAATCCAGACACGGAAAGAATACAATCTTATTTTTTCAGATGAGAAATCAAATGAAAAAGAAGAGGTAGAAATCTCACAAGTTCAGGAAGAGAAACAAGTTACAAAAGGTTTAGATGTAAGCAATCCATACAATCTAAAATACAAAACCAGTATAGCTAACTATCAAATTAAAGGTTTTAGAATCAGTCAACTAGATAGCTTAAAGATTACGCTTCAAATATCAGTACAATGAAAACCATTACTTTAAAATTAGATCTGTACGAATATAACCAAGTAGAAAAGACATGCAAGGTAGCAGCTGATAAGCTCGGCATCGATCAAGAAAAAATAGAAAGAGATCTGCAAGAGTTAATGAAGTTGTTAGAGTTCCATAGAGACAAGCAAATGCATAAAAAGCAGGTGGATAAAAAGATAAAAGTCCCTGCAGCTACAGTGAGTAAATGTATAGAGTTCTTAAAGTCCAAAGATCTTATAGGTCAGTTTAATAAGTTGATAGGAAAAGCAGGGATTATAGGCGAACAGAATAATAGAATATTACTTTTTATTATAGCGAGTTCCTATAAGATGTCAGATACGTTACATGCATTAATACAAGGAAGTAGCGGAAGCGGAAAGACAAGATTACTCAAAGTAATCAGCGATATGATGCCGACAGAGGACGTGAAGAAATACACAAGAGTAACCGACAATAGCTTTTACAATCAAGATGAATACTTCTTTGTAAATAAGCTGGTATGCTTCGAAGATATGGATGGACTGAAAGAAGAAGCACAACTAGCAGTTAGAGAATTGCAGAGTAATGAAATCCTTGTCAGCTCTACAAGTATCAAAGATAAGAACGGAAGTATATCAGGAGGTGAACGAACGGTAAGAGGTCCAATAGCGAGTATGGCATGTACAACAAAAGGAGAGCTATATGAAGATAATGTAAGTAGAAGTTTTTTGATTGCAGTAGATGAAAGTAGTGAGCAGACCTTAAAAGTGATCGACTATCAAGATGATGTATCAGCAGGATTGATAAATAAAGAAGAACAAAAACGGGTGGCGACCTTCACCCAGAATTGTATGAGACTATTGAAACCTTACGAGGTGATAAATCCATATGCTAAGAAAGTGAAGCTGCCACAGTCAGCCCATAAGATCAGACGACTCAATGAACTATACAAATGCTTTATCAAACAGATAACACTACTGAATCAATACCAAAGAAAGCAAGACAAAAAAGGTAGATTAATAACAGAAAAAGAAGACTTGGAAGTGGCTTGTGAAATCCTCTTTGAAAGTATTGTATTAAAGGTAGATGAATTAGACGGAAGCCTGAGGCAGTTCTTTGAACGACTTAAAAAGCATATAGAGTCTAAAGGCAAAGATTATCAGTTTACACAAAGAGAAATACGACAGAAGTTCAATATTAGTAAGAGTCAGATGCAGAGATACATGTATGGCTTATTGAGTTTTGGGTATGTTCATCAAAGCGGAGGTCATCCGAACAGAGGTGTAAAGTATAGAATAGATTATTGGGACAACTATGCAAAGCTAAGAGCAGACATAAAAGATGACCTTATGAACCAGATTAATGAATTATAATAGAATGCTGGGTCGCCATGGGTCACCAGTGGGTCGCCAGAACCCTTGTAAATACTGGTAAACCATAGCTGGCGACCCGCGACCCAAAAGGTGCACATATATGTCCAGACCAAAAAGCATCATAGTGTTAGATATTGGTTATAGGAATTTATCCGATCGATACTACAAATATCAAAAGCGATTAGGCTTTGTAAAAAAGACGAGCAGAACAAGTCAGCTAAATATAAATGAGTTCCTAAGTTACTTAGAGAAGAAAGGCAGAACAAAACTAGAAGAGATCCAGCCGCACGAAATCCAATCTTATTACAACTATCTAAGTACACGACCAAGCAAAACAAGTGAAGGCATCCTAAGTCAAAAGACGACCTTCCATTGCATGAAATCCATCGATCATCTATTTAGAATGTTGCAGTCTGCAGGTGAAATAAAGGTTAACCCTATCAGTACATTAAAGTTTAACTATCCAAGGTTAGAACCGCAAAGAGACATCTTAAGTCAAGAAGAAATCAAGCAACTATATGAGGTCTGTGAATCAGCCTGGGAGCGATCAATACTAAGTCTGGCTTATGGTTGTGGACTAAGAGTAGGAGAGTTAGATCAAGTAAATATAGAAGATATTAGAATGAGAGAAAAGATAATAATCATACCAAAAGGAAAAGGGAATAAAAGAAGAGTAGTGCCGATGAGTCCAGGCGTAGTAAATGATTTATCAGATTACTATTTTAATGAAAGGCCATTTACCAATGGCAAGGATATAAAAGACGACAAAGCGTTTATGCTCAACTCGAGAGGCGGAAGATTGAAAGAATGGACTTATAATAAACAGCTAAAGAAAATGATTGGAAGAATAGAAAGCGAAGAGTTACAAGAAAAGGAAATCACAATGCACAGCCTACGACACAGTATAGCAACTCATTTAATACAGCAAGGAATACCAGTAGAACAGGTGAGACAATTTTTAGGACATAGCCAATTAGAAACCACACAAGTGTACACGCATATTAGTAAACAACAAATAATAGACTTGATAAAAGACAAAAAAGATGATGACCGTTGAAGAATATATTTTACAACACTATAGCGAAAGATCTTTGGCGAGATATGTAAATCAGATTAATCAGTTTAAAAGTTACCAAGGTTCTAGAATCGATGAAACAAGTTATAGTGAAGTAGTAGAATATATTGGAATATTAAGGGAAAGAAACCTGCATCCCCAAAGCCTAAGAAATCATTTATTTAGTTTAAAAATCTATTTTAGATATTTAGTAGTAGTAGGAAAAAGAAAGGATCATCCTTGCGAAAGTCTATATCTAAAAGATCAAATCAATAGAGCAATAATAGTAGAAAGTCTGTACTCAAAAGAACAACTAGAAGAATTATATAGCAACTTTGAGAGTCCTAGAGATAAGAGAAAATGGAAAGAGAAATTAGAATCAATCAAAAAGAGAGATAAAGTAATCCTTAGTTTATTAATCTACCAAGCATTAACGACAAGTGAAATTATAGAACTGAAAGTAAGTGATATAGATCTGGAAGAAGGAACGATAAAAATAAGATCCATTGAAAACCCAGGAAGAAGAGGAAATAGAACACGAACTTTAGTTCTAAAATCCAAGCAAATATTATTGTTCGATAATTATATCAAGAAGCATAGAAAAGAATTATGGAGACGCCAGAAGCCAAGCAAAAGAAAAGACTATTTTATGCTAAATGAACAAGGAGGAAAACTCTGGGGAAGTTACTTGAATAGAATGCTGAGCAAAGGAAGAAAATCCAATGAAATTTATACACCAATGAAAATCAGACAATCGGTAATAGCGAATCTACTCAAAGGAAATAATGACTTAAGAATAGTACAAGCGTTTGCTGGCCATAGAAGAACAGGAAGTACA
>ENA-ORXR01004567-ORXR01004567.1-marine-metagenome-genome-assembly--contig:-NODE-4567-length-11502-cov-64.028796_pt1 | contig 11502 bp, 4 predicted proteins | sample MGYA00237866_ERZ511479 | MGnify/ENA metagenome assembly ERZ511479 | reverse complement strand
CCCCGATTCGGGATAAGGATTTCAAAGGATTCTTAGACGGAAAAAAGACGAGTATAATGGCACATGTTATTTAATTTTTTTCACTAAGCCTATTTTTGTCTCACACTTAAACCACTCACTTCGCAATGATAAACTTTTTAACTGTTTGCCATTTATCGGACTGCAATGCACAGAAATACATGCCTGCCGGAAGGTCTGAAACATCCACATTTAGGGTTTGTGTTCCTTGATATAGTTCGATGTTGGTTATGTTTTTGACCAATTGACCCATATTTGTATATATTTGTATTTGTGCTGGTGTATTTTCGGATATTTCGCAATCCAATTGTACGGTATGCCTTGCGGGATTTGGGTGTAGGTTGACTGTTGTTGAGGCAGTTGGTGCTTCTATTTTTGCGAGCGAAATTGTACCGTTACAAGCCTCTATCATGACATCATCAATGTAGATGTAGTCGTTATTATCAGACGCATCACAACGGAAACGGAAGCGAGTATTGTTAGAGAAATTTTCATTCATCGTAATGGTTTCGTCGTATCGGGTACCATTTACAAACTCACTGCCTGCATTCCATTCTTGTACAATTGTATAAGAAGCGCCGCCATTGGTAGAAAATTCAAAGAAGAAATCTTCGTTATTTTCCATACTTCTGGCTATGAAAGAGAAACTAACACTAACGGAGTTGACTGTACCCATATCTAGCGCATCGGTGTATGTAGATGAATTTGCACCTTCATTGTCGCGTAAGCGAATACAGTAGTCGCCGCTATTGGCGTAGCCGGCATCCGCAATCTTTCTGCGGGCATCTGTACCGCCCCAGTTCCATATTCCCCAGCCGTTTTCAAAGTCTTGGTCATCAAAGGTGGCGCATGGCTCATTGTATTTTATTTTAACTAAACCTTTACCACTTTGAGAAATGTAAACATGCCCATCGCGTGAGACATCTATCCCACTTGGTTGAACTGCGATATTGCGGTATTCGTCTGTCGTTATATCTGTAAAGGACAGGTCGGTTGCAGGGTTTTCCATAATAAAGAGCGCGGCATCAATGGAGTTTGAAGAGTTTTGCTGCTGTGTCAACCATAGATTATTATAGGGACCAAATACTATCGGACCGGGACGTTTAATCGTTGAGTTGCCGGAGTGTACAGCAATATTAGTTATCCTCGAATCAGCGTTTGGCGAATTGAATGCTCCGGTATTTGCTCCGGTCATTCTATACACTTTAAAGTTGCTACCTATGGGGGAGCCATTATTGCCTTGAATTGAAAGGTAGAGGGTGGTCGGGTCATTATCGCTTGCGGCGATGTAGCCCGTATCATAAAAGTCGTTGTTTTTAAAGCTCATGCTTTGCCAGATATTTGTCCAGCTTTGACCACCATCATTGGAGCGATACAAGCCAACCGATAAATCGAGTAAATAAACGACGCCTGAATCGCCATTGTCGGGCCAAACAAAATTACTTCGCTTTGTTGCACCTATATTTATTCCGCTACTTTTTGACCAAGTTCCATTGTGGTATCTAAACACGCCTTGTCCTTCTACTGCTGCCAAAATTGTTTGAGAAGTGGCTGAATTACCATTATGATAACCATAGGTGACAGCCCGGACTCTTCCGTCATTTGAGGAAGTTGCTGCACTTAGGTTGGTGTTGGTCCAGCCGGCATCAGAGGGATCGCCTACTGCATCGGCAGATTTCACGAACACCTCACCGCCTCCGGGGTTATTCCTGTCTCTATCTCCTACGCCCACTATTAACTCATTTGCGGTGGCATCGAAAATAATATCGTAGCCCTTAGACTCCGCACCGCCCGGCTTATCGCGAGACATATCGGAGTTTTCAAATCTATTACTTGTCTGAAGCACCACATAATCAGTATTGGCTACTGCTACTTGGCTTGGGTTGTTGGGATTTACTGCCACACCATTATTTGAGGTGACTTGCATATTATAAACAGCCGATTTCCATGAGCTGCCACCATCATCAGACTTCCAAATTCCACCTCTTCCTGCGACATAAATGATGTCGTCAGAAACAACATCGGAAAACGGTCCGCGAGCTACGTCAATAGAGCTGACTACACTGTTGGTGCGCCCCAAACCAGCTTGCTTAAATGCCTTTGTGCTGTACCACCATTCATACGATTGTCCGTATATGATATCCGAAACATTGGCATTGGCATCTACCAAAGGCGTCCAGCTATTTCCATTATTTGTGGTTCTCCAGATGTTGGAGTAGTTGGTGCCGTTGGCATTTCCGCCAAGGTTATTTGTGCCTGCATATATGATGTCTTTATTGCCCTTGACATAACCGGTAACTGCTGTCCATTGTCGATTTGTATTGTTTATAGAAAGTCCCGAATTTTTCAAGTTCCATGAAGTTCCATTATACTTTACAATTCCCTGCTTACCAATTGCTGCATATACGCGACCATTACTCAATGCTGTTAAGCCCTCCGGACGCAGCGTTTGATATTCTAAAGAAGAAGTTGGATTAGACGGATTCGAGAAGTTAATCTTATATATTCCGTTTTGATTACTATTTGAAAATTGTATGGCTGCATATACTATATTTGGTACGGCAGCATTGTATGCAACTGACCGCACAAAACCGGAAGTTTTTACAGCCGATGCCTCCACTTCTCCACCGTTTGTAAATATCCTTACGCCATTTTTATAGGTACCGGCTATTACTATATCATCTGTAAATGTAGAAGCATTCGACCCTTCGACTACAACGATTAAATCTCCATTCGACCTAGCATGTCCATTGGGTACAGGGTCGCTATTAGCCGAGTGGTTGCCTGCAAACTGTGCATTATTTCCTTTGGCAGTTAAATCCCAAGTGTTTCCTCCATCAATAGACCTGAAGAGTCCACCAGAGCCTCCTTTGTCTCCGGTTCCGGCATAAAGTATCTGCTCGTTATCCGGCGTGATTGCCAAGGAAGCTACTTTGTAACTTCTTAACCCTTTATTGATGGTTTCATAGGTCAATCCGCCATCTGTTGATTTGGAAATTCCCGAAACATCGGCAGATGAATACACTGTCAGTCCATCGTCCGTAATTGTTACGTCACCTTGAAAACCACCACCACTGATATTATTCGTTTCTATAATGATTGAATTTATTGAAGTCGTGTTTTGGGCGTTCAAATTACACGTAATCAAGAGGATACTTACTATGAAAAATGTTATTCTTAACATAATATAAATTTTTATTCGTTGATAATTATTGTTTTTGTATATTTATCACTCGCCTCAATGAAGATATTTTTCATCGGGGCGAGTGATAGTTTTCGTCAAAATTTTACTAATTTCTGTACGCCATGACTATCCGAAGTCGTCAGATGCAATAGGTACATGCCGCTTGGTAAATCATCGGTATTAATGGTTTCGATATGAGTTCCGGCATCATTATTTTCTTTATTTTTAATGACTTTAATACGTTTTCCTTCTTGTGTAAATAATTGAATACTAACGGGTTCTGTTTGTGTCAGATGATATTCAATATTAAAGGAATGTGTAAATGGGTTGGGGGCAATATCAAAGTTGATACTTTGCGTACCTGTTTCTACTTTATTAGCATTGAAAGGTATATTGGGAATATTGTAGCCGTTGAATGTCCATTTACCCTGACTATCAGGAACAAAAACACCATCGACATTATCACCGGATTGCCCTGTAATTGTCCATTCCATACCATCCAAATACCAGTTTGAAGTGATTGTTTGTTCTCTTGAATTTTCGACTTGAATGAGTCGGTCTAAGATTTTTTTGACATTGACCTCAAAATATTGTGTATTAGTAGGAAAGGCGGCAAAAGGGGTATTTTGTCTGCTATTTTGTGGAATGAGGTTGTAAGAAGCTTTTTCGCCAAGACCACCGGGCAGCGTTCGGAGTACATCGTATGTAACGCCATTATCGCTAATAGTGCCGATATTTATGAATCGACCTCCCGTATATTTTGCTTTAAAATTCCCCGAATTATCCCATGTATGAATGATGACATCGCAGCGCGAACCGTCACCGTCGTGATTATAAATCCATGCTGTCATATTAATATGGCATCTGCCCGAACTTCCGGCACGCCACTGCCCGTTGGCAGTACAAGTCAGGTTTGGGTCAGTGATTTGGTTGATTTTGGTTGGGTAACCGTTTTCTATGGCATCCCATGTCCAGCTTGACCTTAGTGCTTTATAATCAAATTCTTCGTGCGATTGGTGACCTTCCTCGGCTGCATTATTGTCCCATTCTGCCCAAAAAATACCTTTGGGTGCACCCCAAAATGCTTTGAGCGGACCTGTCCAGTCCCGGCTAACATACATGTTGGCTTCATAATGATTATCCGCTCCGAGTAGTTCATTTTGTTGGTCAGGATAAACTTTACAAACACCGTTTGATGTACCACAATCTCCTGATTCAGAGGCAGATACAGTAAGCTGTAATGTGGGTATCAAGGGTTCCCAATTACTTTTAAATAGTTTGGCTTGCAGAAAATTGGTCGAAGTAGGTTCGCTGTCCGGAGTTAGGGAGAACGTTGCTTGCCCTGTGCCGGAAGATACATTTTTGGAGGCTTGTCCGATTTGATTCCAATTTACATCAAAAAGCTGTATTACGACAATACCACTTTGATTAATTGAATAATTCAAGCTAATGTCATTGGCACCCGACGAAATACTCGAAGGCGCAGGATTCCATACTAGTGAGTTGTTTCCTGACGGTCCGCCGTTGTAAGTTACCGTTGTTTGTAATGTTGGAATGAGCGGCGACCAATTATCATTAAATAATTTGGCTTGCAGAAAATTAGTCGAAGTAGGTGTACTGCCCGGAGTCAGTGCCAGTGTAATTTGCCCGGAACCCGCCGATACATTTTGAGATTCTTCTCCGATTTGATTCCAATTCTCATCAAAGAGTTGCACCTTCACAATACCACTTTGATTGATTGAATAATTCAAAGTAATGTCATTGGCAGCCGACGAAATACTCGAAGGCGCAGGATTCCAGGATAAAGAATTATTGGCTGTGAGCGTCATCGGCACCGCAGCCATTATCATGGCAAAAAGTAGAGGGATAATTGTTTGAATGTTAATCATTGTTTTTATTTTTTTAATTAAATAAATTTAAATATTTTACAATGTTATTTTTAGTTTAATAATTTTATATTTTATTTTCATTGAATATGAATAAAGGTTTGTATTGAACGTTGCAGAAAACTCACCTTGCATTTTTAAAATGCAAGGTGAGTTTTCTGCCAACAAAATTGAGTTATAAAAAGGACTTTTCATTCGCCCAAACTTCAGTTACCTTATCAAGGCAAACTGACGTATAATTGCTCTACGCCTATATCGCCCCAATCGGAATCAATCAACTTTGCCTGTAAGTGATTATTACTTCCGGATAGTCCGCTGGCAGATAAAGTCAAAGTCGATTGACGCGTGCCGGATGATACGTTTTCATAGACCTGACCGACTAAGTCCCAAGATGAATTGAAGACCTGTACTACCAAAATACCGCTTTGGTCGATTGAATAATCCAAAGTCACCTGATTATTACCGTTGGAAATGCTGGTCGGGGTAGGATTCCATGAGAGTGAGTTGCCACCCGTTGGCGGTGGTGGTGGCGTACCACCCGAAGGTACGTTTTCATTTAATTGCTCAACACCTATATCGCCCCAATTTGTATCCAATAATTTTGCTTGCAGGTGATTATTTGTCGCAGAGGGATTCTCAGCGGGTAAGGTCAAAGTTGATTGACGTGTACCGGATGATACATTCTCATAGACCTGTCCGATTAATTCCCAAGACGGATTAAACACTTGTACCGACAAAATACCGCTTTGGTCGATTGAATAATCTAAAGTCACCTGATTATTACCGTTGGAAATACTTGTCGGGGTAGGATTCCATGAGAGTGAATTGCCGCCCGTTGGTGGCGGTGTACCACCCGAAGGTACGTTTTCATTTAATTGCTCAACACCTATATTGCCCCAATTTGAATCCAATAATTTTGCTTGCAGATAATTATTTGTCGCAGAGGGATTCTCAGCGGGTAAGGTCAAAGTTGATTGACGTGTACCAGCTGATACATTTTCATGGACTTGCCCGATTAATTCCCAAGACGGATTAAACACTTGTACCGACAGAATACCGTTTTGATTAATCGAATAATCCAAAGTCACCTGATTATTGCCATTGGAAATGCTTGTAGGGGTTGGGTTCCATGAGAGTGAATTGGTAGCACTACTGCCTGCGGCACATTCTACTGCTCTCTGTGCGTTGATGAGTCCGGCACCGAGATCGAATGTGCCATCTAGTGGTTCGGCGGTAGATTCGATACAATTTTCGACCTCTGCGGGTGTGAGTGAAGGGTCAGCAGATAGGATAAGTCCACAAAGTCCGGCAACCATAGGTGATGCCATAGATGTACCGTTCCAGTTTTGGTATCCACCTGAAACAACAGTACTTCTGATACTTGCTCCCGGTGCAGCAACATGAACGTTAGTACCGAAATTAGAGAACGACGCTTTATCGTCGTTAATATCCGTAGCTGCCACACAGATGACATTCGGATAGCCTGACGGATAGCGAATCTCGTCTGAATTTGAATTTCCTGCAGAAGCTACAAGCACCACACCTTGTGCCGCAGCAGCACTGATGACGTTGGCATTGGTCGTGCTGAAACTAGAACTTCCCCAAGACATATTAATCACGTCAGCACCATTATTAGCAGCCCAGGTAACCCCTTCGTAACCGTCATAAATTCGTACACAAGCACCGTCACAAGCTGTGGGTGCAGTGTCGTGCGTTGCTTTTATAGGCATAACACTGACATTATAACCGATGGAGGCAACACCTGTTTCGTTGTTGGTAGCAGCACCCGCGATGCCTGCCACGTGTGTTCCGTGCCGAAAATAGGTAAATGGTGGGTTGGTGTCGTTATCATCGTCAGATACATCTCGTGGGTTAACTATTTTTCCAGCCAAATCAGGATGTGTAGTCATAATGGCATCATCTACGACAGCTACAATAATATTATTGTTGCCTCTTGTAATATCCCATGCCGCCTCTGCATTGATTCGGTGCAAACCCCACTGACCACCATTTGTATTCGCTCCTAAATCATTGGGCGTGAAAGATGTTCTATTAATCGGTACCCTTTCCACGTACTCTACCTCTTTATTCTTTTTCAACTTATCCATAAAGGTATCTGATTGTTTGGCATCATCCAGATATACGCGAAGTGTTCTGTTCAATTTAGGAGATTTAGCAAAATAAAAGGTACTTTTGACATCAAAATCATGCTTGCTTTTCAAATTGTTCAAAAAAGGCAATTGTGCAAGATCCACATCGCGAGAGGTGGTAGATTTGAAGTTCTTGTTGTAGTCATCCTTCAATTTTACGTAGAATTGTCCTTCTATGTAATCTTCTGATTGCTGCACTTCATCAAATTGAATATCCGTACGTTTTTGTTCGGTGTTCGCTTCTTGTAAAGTTGCTTCCGTGATATTTTCGAGTGGATCTTGCTCGCAAGAAGTCATCAAAATGGCAACAGCTAAAACAGCCATTAGCCCGAATAAAAGATTTTTTAATTTTAAAGTTTTCATAGTTATAAAAATTGAGTTTAATAAAAATATTTGTTATAAATTTTTAGGGTAGTCTTTTTCGATAATGGGAATTGGGAGATTTTGTTGGAGTATGTTTAATGATTATCCGTCTAAGTTTGTCCGTACTTTGTCTTAGTATTTTTTTGCTATCAAGATGTAAAAATCACACATAGTGCACTTATGTAGAGATTTTCGCAACGGAGAAGGCGAAAAAGTAATTCAAAGTATAAGGTTATTTTGACCTTACACTTTCTATAATTTGAGTTATTCAAAAACAAGAATTTATAGTTCATTTTAGCCATAGCAATGCCAGCCCTAACGAAAGTCGGTACTCAGGAATTGATACTGAATACACTCTTCTTTAAGCATACAAAGTGTGGATTTGATTATAAAAATTTACTTTTGAACAAACCCTTTGTTAAAAAAAATAAGTAAGTGGAATCGGATTGGAAATATTGATTAATAGCATATCTTATATGGTTACATACTATGTAGTGCAAATATGCAAGATAGTTTATATCAATTATTGCGTGGATCGTGGTGGATAATAAGGAGGTTTTTTAAAATGGGATGAAGTGGAGTGGATAAGTTAGTTGTTATTGAATAACTTAAATAATAGTTTATATAATCATTTTTTTTTGTGACGAAAATAAATTGAACTAAGTTTCAATTAAATCATTGATAATCCAAAGATAAGAGTAAAAAAATAAAAAACACAATATTTAAGTGTCTTTTTTACAAAACATTTATTTATTTCTATTTTTATTATTAAAGATAAAATTATATTTAAAATTAATTAAATATGATTATTATTGAATAGGAATTTTTATTGTTTTTACAAAAACAATGTCACAGATTTTTAATTATTTCAAACTATTTTTACAATTAAATTAAACGCAAATTGATTGTCATGTATTTATTCTTTTAAAAAAGATAAATATTTTTTAATTTACTTTCAATACGGGTAAAATATATTTGTCCTATTTTGGAGCTATTCGTATGCTTAGTACGTTATTCTTTGTTCTTTGTGGTCAGACACTCATTACCTCATGAGTCATTATCTTTTCTTTTCATTACACTTCGAATGTTTTTTAACAAAAAAAAGCACATCAACTTAAATGATATTGACACCTTCTAAGATTGATGATTATTTTGAACTCATAATTATTTTTCAGTACATCGTCGTGAACACTCAATATTTTTTTACTAATAGTCCGTGCAATTTTTAGGAGGAACGAAAAGTCGTTTTATCACATTGTAAAAATAACTCATCGTTCCTCCTGAATCTGCTCATTTGTTTTTCTTAATCTTCCAAACTTTCAATGAACTTTTCCTTGTACTTTTTAGGGTAGTTTCAAATCAAAATTTCACCAATTTCTGCACCCCATGACTATCCGAAGTCGTCAGATGCAATAGGTACATGCCACTTGGCAGATTATCTATAGTGATAGTTTCGGTATGATTTCCGGCAGCTTGACTCGTTTTATTTTTAATGGTTCTAACGAGCTTACCTTCTCGTGTAAAAAGTTGAATACTAACAGGTTGGTCTTGTGTTAGGTGATATTCAACGTTAAAAGCATGGTTAAACGGATTGGGAAAAACATTAAAATGTATGCTTTCTGTTACCAGTTTATTGCCTGATGAATTGAGGGTTTCCTCCAACATCGGTACGCCTATATCGCCCCAACCTGAATCCAACAACTTCGCTTGCAAATAATTATTAGAAGAAGCTGCGCCATTAGCAATATCCAAATTCAAGGTAATACGGTCTGTACCTGCCGAGACAGGAGTAAAATTTTCGTCAATTTTATTCCAATTTTCATCAATAATCTGTATAAATACAACGCCGCTTTGGTCGATAGAATAATCCATTGAAAAACTGTTATTTCCCGTGGAAATACTCGTTGGTGTGGGATTCCATGTGAGTGAATTGCCGCCAGTTGGCGGTGGCGGAGGTGGTGGTGTACTGCCGGAATCCAAATCCAGTTCAAGACGCACAAATTCACTCTCCCAATCCGAACTAAGCAAGAATGCCTGCAAACGATTATCGTTCTCAGAAGCCGTACCATTGGGAACATCCAAATTGAAAGTAATACGGTCTGCACCTGCTGAGACATCAGTAAAATCATAGTCAATTCTATTCCAATCTTTATCAAAAACCTGTATAAATACAATACCGCTTTGGTCGATAGAATAATCCATCGTAAAGCTATTATTTCCGGTAGAAATACTCGTCGGTGTGGGATTCCATGTGAGCGAATTGTTTCCAGTTGGTGGTGGTGGTGGCGGCGGTGGTGGTGTTCCTCCAAAAGTAGGAAGTTCAACGACATAGGTATCAACCGATTGTCCGTCTTGTGAGCCACTCCAATCGGAAGCAAAAATAACGCGCGTACCTGTCGGGCTGATAGTTGCGTGTGGTTCGGCAAAGTAACCGAACTGATTTTTATCACTTCTATGATGTCCGATTCTACATACAGTGACATTGCCTTGTGCATCAGCTCTTGCGAGGACGAGTTCTTGGTTAAGCAATGATTGCCCGTCCGGAATTTCGCCCACCATAGAAGCGGCTACCCAACCGCTTTGCGTATTCTTATGCGCTAATGCGGAAATATGTGTACTTGATTGTGAATAAGGATAACCTTGATCTTGACCAATCAAAGGCGTACATTCGCCGGTCTGCATATTGTGTGCAATGATATTATCCACACAACCACCGTTGGGCGATGGGTCAAAGGCTACAGTATAATAAGCGTCACCCCCGTTTGCCAACTTGCCATTACAGGCGTGTTCGATTTTTATTTCATTCAGATTGACATGTAGATTACCTGACGAATTATATATTTTTCGGCCATGATAAAAATAATTGCCACTCGGACTAGGCATCGGTGCCCTTTTTAATACATTATTATTGACAAGATTAAATTCCCTCAATTGCCCTGTCGAAATTCGGTAATAATAAGCACTTTGATTATTACACCTAAAGCCAATCACATCCGAATCCCAAGACATCATTTGTACATCATCGCCTAAAACTATATTTCCGCAGTTGGTCAGCGTACCCAAATTTACGATAACTTGTTTGCTCGAATTGCTAACCCTATATCGTATAAAATCATTGTTTTCTTTATCTACATAATAAAAAATATCAGGGTCGTCAAAATCCCAAAATATCTGCTCGATATCGCCAGGACGAATGTCATCCAAGTAGCGAATAAATTGGTATGTCATACCATCAAGCAATTGATGTCCACGTCCTCGCTCGTACACAATCATGTACGATTCGTCGGCGTTCCAAGCCTGAATAGTGCTATACATCGGCTTGACGACACCGTCATTTCCGACATTCGAAATCCGGCGAATCGTAGTGCCAAATGAAGGGTCAACATAGCTATCCAAGTATGCAGGTTTGGATACGTTTTGCATCGGGTAGTTGTTCAAGTCATTGACAACCTGTAAGCCCGAAGAGAGGTCTTGTGCCTGCATAAACGCAGCACACAGTAGCATAATAATCACAGTTCTTAATTTCATGATATTTGATTGTTTACAGTTCATTGGACTTTAGACATTAGGTAATTGGGGAATTAGGGAATTAGGTAATCAGGCTAACGTATTATTTTCTTCCTCTTCCCTAAATGAAAATGAAAGTAAAAATAATATTGCGTTAAAAGTTTGATAATCAGATTTTTATCCTAATTACCCAATATCCAAAAATCCAGTTATTAATAATATTTTAAATTAATTTAAATGTTTTTATTAAATATTTGGTTTAACTTGATATTGATTTTTATGGTTCTTTGACAAATCCAGTGAAGTGAATGAAAATATGGGCGTATCCCCCTCCTTATCAGTCGGGGGTCGGGCTATCCGGCACTCTCTCCACTCCGCTATCGCTACGTTAGGG
>ENA-ORXR01004566-ORXR01004566.1-marine-metagenome-genome-assembly--contig:-NODE-4566-length-11503-cov-11.335550_pt1 | contig 11503 bp, 11 predicted proteins | sample MGYA00237866_ERZ511479 | MGnify/ENA metagenome assembly ERZ511479 | reverse complement strand
ACGATGAGCTCAACGTTCACTTCAACATTATCGCCCGGCATGACCATCTCCGTGCCTTCTTTCAAAGTCACAACACCGGTCACGTCAGTTGTACGGAAGTAGAACTGCGGACGGTAGTTGTTGAAGAACGGCGTGTGACGCCCGCCTTCATCCTTCGTCAGGATGTAAGCTTCAGCCTCGAACTTCGTATGCGGCTGAACAGAGCCCGGCTTACAAAGCACCTGACCACGCTCAACACCCTCGCGGTCAATACCGCGAAGCAGCGCGCCGACATTGTCGCCAGCTTCACCGCGGTCGAGCAGCTTACGGAACATCTCAACGCCTGTGCAGGTCGTGGATGTTGTGTCGCGGATACCGACGATTTCAATCGTATCACCAACGTTCAACACACCGCGCTCAATACGGCCCGTCACAACAGTCCCGCGGCCTGAGATTGAGAACACATCCTCAATCGGCATCAGGAACGCCCCGTCAACAGCGCGTTCCGGCTGCGGAATATATTCATCAACAGCGGCCATCAGCTTCTTAATGGACTCTTCGCCGATTTCCGGATTTTTGCCTTCCATCGCTGCGAGAGCTGACCCGGCGATGACAGGAATGTCGTCTCCCGGATAATCATATGACGTTAGGAGATCACGGATTTCCATCTCGACGAGCTCCAAAAGCTCCTCATCATCAACCTGGTCAACCTTGTTCATGTAAACAACCATAGCCGGGATACCGACCTGACGTCCGAGCAAGATATGCTCGCGTGTCTGAGGCATTGGGCCGTCAGCAGCGTTCACAACCAAAATCGCGCCGTCCATTTGCGCCGCACCTGTGATCATGTTCTTCACATAATCAGCATGGCCCGGACAGTCGACGTGGGCATAGTGACGGGCTTCCGTCTCATACTCAACGTGAGCGGTAGAGATCGTGATACCACGAGCCTTCTCTTCCGGCGCGCCGTCAATCTGATCATAGGCTTTGAAATCACCGAAATATTTGGTGATCGCCGCCGTTAGCGTCGTCTTACCATGGTCAACGTGACCAATCGTGCCGATATTTGCATGCGGCTTATTCCGCTCGAACTTCTCTTTTGCCATGTCTAGGCTCCTCTTTCTCTCTGAGGTTAAACTTTAATCAGGGGCGCGATTTACGCGCCGCCCAACTTTGAAATTACTTCGTCTGCAACCGCCTGCGGTGTGCCCGCATAGTGGTCAAATGTCATTGTAAACTGCGCACGGCCTTGCGTTTTAGAGCGCAGATCGTTCACATAACCGAACATATTCGCAAGCGGCACCATGGAATTGATGACGTTGGCATTGCCGCGCATCTCAGTGCCTTCGATCATGCCGCGGCGTGAGTTCAGGTCGCCAATAACGTCGCCCATATACTCGTCCGGTGTCACAACTTCGACCTTCATGATTGGCTCAAGAAGCTTGAGCTTTCCCTCAACCTTGATTTGACGGAACGCAGCGCGCGCCGCGATTTCAAACGCCATCACAGACGAGTCAACATCATGATAGGCCCCGTCATAAAGCTCAGCTTTAAAATCGATGACCGGGAAACCGGCCAAAAGACCTGTTTCCGCCATAGTGCGAATACCTTTTTCAACACCCGGGATATATTCACGCGGCACATTACCACCGACAACTGAGTTTTCGAAGACAATGCCTTCACCCGGCTCAAGCGGCTCAAAGCGAATCTTCACGCGGCCAAACTGACCCGAACCACCGGACTGTTTCTTATGCGTGTAGTCAATATCGACAGGATTCGCGAGCGCCTCACGGTAAGCCACTTGCGGCTGACCGATATTCGCTTCAACGCCAAATTCGCGCTTCAGACGGTCAACAAGGATGTCCAAGTGAAGCTCGCCCATACCCGCCATAATGGTCTGACCGGATTCATGATCCGTCGAGACGCGGAAGGATGGATCTTCAGCCGCCAAACGCTGGAGGCCAACGCCGAGTTTCTCTTGGTCCGCTTTTGATTTCGGCTCAACCGCGATTTCAATCACAGGCTCAGGGAAAATCATGCGCTCAAGAATAACAGGATGCTGCGGATCACAAAGTGTATCGCCCGTTGTAGAGTTTTTCAAAGACGCAACCGCGATGATATCGCCGGCATAAGCCTCTTTAATGTCTTCACGGTCGTTGGAATGCATCATCATCATGCGGCCAACGCGCTCTTTCTTCTCTTTAACTGTGTTCAGCACAGTCGAACCCGATGTTAGAACACCGGAATAGAGACGACAGAACGTTAGTGAGCCAACGAATGAATCGTTCATGATTTTAAACGCGAGCATGGAAAGCGGCGTGTCATCAGACGCGGGACGCGTTGTTTCTTCGCCGGTCTTGACGTCGATACCCTTAATCGCAGGAATATCGAGCGGTGACGGCAGGTAAGACACAACAGCGTCGAGCAGAGGCTGAACACCTTTGTTCTTAAACGCCGTGCCACAGAACACAGGCACAACCTTGTTAGCAATCGTAGCCTCACGCACAAGACGCGTGATAGTCTCGACATCAGGCATTTCGCCTTCGAAATACTTCTCCATGACTGCGTCATCCATGTCAGCAACAGCTTCGATGAGCGCCTCACGATATTCAGCCGTTTTTGCCTTCATTTCCTCAGGCACTTCAACCGTATCATATTTCGCGCCCAGCTCTGTATCGACAGGCCATGTGTAGGCGACGTTTTTCACGAGATCGACAACGCCGACGAACTGATCCTCAGCACCGATAGGCAATTGCATTTCCAGCGCATTGCCGCCGAGGCGATCTTTAACCGACTGAACAGACGCAAAGAAGTCAGCGCCGATTTTATCCATTTTGTTGATAAAGATCATACGCGGGACGTTATATTTGTCAGCTTGACGCCAAACGGTCTCTGTTTGCGGCTCAACACCGGCATTGGCATCTAGAAGCGCAACTGCGCCATCGAGAACACGAAGAGAGCGCTCAACTTCAATCGTGAAGTCAACGTGACCCGGTGTGTCAATGATGTTCAGACGCTTATTGTCCCAGAAACAGGTTGTCGCCGCAGAGGTGATCGTAATGCCACGCTCTTGCTCTTGCTCCATCCAGTCCATGGTGGCGGCGCCGTCATGCACTTCGGCAATCTTATGGTTCTTACCAGTGTAGTAGAGAATCCGTTCAGTACATGTTGTTTTGCCCGCATCAATGTGGGCCATGATACCGAAGTTCCGGTAGTCTTTGAGATCGTATTCGCGAGCCATGACAGCAGTCCTAGGAGTAAGTAAAAGTTACCAGCGGTAATGCGAGAACGCACGGTTGGCTTCCGCCATCTTATGCGTGTCTTCGCGTTTTTTGACGGCAGTGCCGCGGTTATTGGAAGCATCGAGAAGTTCACCCGCGAGACGCTCGCGCATGGTGTTCTCGTTACGCGCCCGTGACGCCTTGACGAGCCAGCGAATAGCCAGAGCCTGACGACGCTCAGGACGAACCTCAACAGGCACCTGATAGGTCGCGCCGCCAACACGGCGGGAGCGAACCTCAACAGCCGGCTTGATATTCTCAAGGGCGTCATGGAAAACTGTGAGCGGCTCAGTCTTGGCTTTGTCTTGGACAATATCCATAGCGCCATAGACGATGGATTCAGCCGTAGACTTTTTACCATCAAGCATGATGGCGTTCATGAATTTAGCCAGGATCAAGTCTTGAAACTTGGCATCCGGGAGAATTGTGCGTTTCTCAGCGCGGTGACGACGTGACATATCAGTGTCTCCTTACTTAGGACGCTTCGCGCCGTATTTCGAACGACGTTGCTTACGATCTTTGACGCCCTGCGTATCGAGGACACCGCGAAGGACGTGATATCGCACGCCCGGCAAATCTTTTACGCGGCCGCCGCGAATGAGCACAACACTATGCTCTTGCAGGTTATGGCCCTCACCCGGGATATAAGAGAGAACCTCAAATCCGTTGGTGAGACGAACTTTGGCCACTTTACGCAGCGCCGAGTTCGGCTTCTTTGGTGTTGTTGTATAGACCCGGGTGCACACGCCGCGTTTTTGCGGGCAGGCTTCCAGCGCGGGAACTTTGTTCCGCTTGCGCTTGTCTTTCCGGGGCTTCCGGATCAGCTGTTGAATCGTTGGCATTTAAGTTCCTGCACAAATATGCAAATGGCTCATCCCCGCATGACATCATTGTCCGCGGGGCCAGCTATTCGCTTCGAAAGCCACCTTTACCCCCCGAAGCGGGCCATAATGACTTGAATTCTAAAGTTTTAGTCTCGTCTCAAACAAGGTTTCCAGAGCGGTCTCCGGACAGCATGCCTATCAACGGTCGCGCCTATAGGACTAGATTCGCGGAACGTCAACAGTGGAAGGTGTGGTTTCTAGGCGCGTTCACCGCCGTTAGAATGCCATTCTAATGACTTGCAGCTCCGCATGGGTCGTCCCATATCCCCCTCATGACCAGCGCCCGTCTCACCAGAACTGTTTTCCGCCTCGAAGGCGAGGGCGTGGAGGACTGGTTATCCGGCCTTGTCACGAATTCCCTCGACACGAACGTCACATTCGCAGCACTTTTAACGCCGCAAGGCAAAATCATTGCGGACTTCTTTATATATAAGAACGGCGACGCCCTCCTGCTGGAGACACCCACAAAATTTGCGGAAGGTCTGCATAAGCGCTTGCGTATGTACCGCCTGCGCGCACCGATAGAGATCACCGAGACGGATTTGCATGTCTACGCCGTCTGGGATGAAGACAATATGCCGGGTCACCCCGACCCGCGTCACCCATCGTTAGGGAATCGGGTCCTGACCGAATCGCCGATGAAGGACACAGCCGATTACGACGCCCACCGCCTTTCGCTCGGCGTCCCGGACAGCCAATGGGATTTCGAGACAGCGCAAGTCTTTCCCGCCGACGCCAATATGGACCTACTTAACGGAGTCAATTTCTCCAAGGGCTGTTTTGTCGGCCAGGAAGTCGTCAGCCGTATGAAACGGATGACAACGGTCAAAAAACGCATGCGCGGCATTATATTGGACGGCGAGGCAAAAGCCGGAGACCGAATCCTATCCGGCGAACGGGTGATTGGCGACGTTCTGCACACAAACGGCAAAAGCGGCATGGCGATGATCCGCCTCGACCGCCTTCGCGCGGCGGAGTATGGGCTGACCCTGAACGGCGAACCCGTCGCGGTGATGAAAGCGGTTGATGGGCTGGATCACTAACCTAACATAATTCTCCGCTCACCCCAGCGAAGGCTGGGGGCCAGTGAAATTTTGTAGAAACTAGCAAAGCCCCTTCTGGATCCCAGCCTTCGCTGGGATTGACGGAAATTATTTTTGAATTTTGGGACTTGCCAATCGCTAACACACCGATGCAGTTACAATTATATGACCAACCCCGTCACAATCACCGCAGTTCAAATAAGAAGAAACGACCCAGCCGCCCTGCCCCGCTTTGCAGCGTTGAATGCCGAGTGGATTCGGCAATATCACCATATGGAAGAAAGCGACAAGTTGATGGTCGCGCAGCCGGAGATTTACACGCAGAACGGCAACCATGTTTTCTCGGCCCATATTGACGGTGAAGTCGCAGGGGCTTGCGCACTAAAGCGACATGAGGACGGGCGTTATGAGCTGACGAAAATGGCCGTTGATGCAAAATTCCGAGGCAATGGGGTTGGGCAGCAAATCATCACGGCCGTGGAAGACTATGCGAAAAATGCGTTGGATTTGGATTATCTCTTCCTTCTCTCCAATACCGTGCTGGCCACCGCCCTGCGCCTCTATGCCCGCAATGGATGGACTGTAAATCACGAAGGCCCGCATCCCGTTTACGCCCGCGCCAATATCGGGATGGAGAAATATCTGTGAATATACAAACCCAAGTCCCGCAAGACTACGACCATCCCGATGTGCCGCGCTGTGGCTGGGTGCCGCCGGGTGATCGGCTTTATTGTTATTATCACGATACGGAATGGGGGCGCCCGATTTGGGACTCCAAATCTCTGTTCTCCAAACTCATCCAAGACGGGCAGCAGGCAGGACTTTCTTGGATTACGATCTTACGCAAACGCGATAATATGCTGAAAGCCTATGACGGATTTGATCCTGATATAATCGCGCAATACGGACCCGCAGATGTTTTACGCCTGCTCGATGATGCGGGCATCATTCGGTCGAAGTCTAAGATCAACGCAACGATTAGAAATGCAAAAATCTTTGTTCAGATGCGCAATGACGGAATTGATTTCAGCGACTATCTTTGGGACTTTGTCGGCGGCGCGCCCATTCAAAATAAATGGAAAAAATTCAAAGACGCCCCCGTCCAATCGCCTGAATCCGAAGACCTGTCGAAAAACCTAAAAAAACGCGGTTTCAAATTTGTCGGTCCCGTTATTTTATATGCGTTTATGCAGGCCGTCGGGATGATAAATGATCATTCGACTGACTGTCATGTGTATGGGGAATGTCGGGACAAGCGGGTGTTTTGAGACGATGAAACTTCAGATAACTGCGGCGCTCACATCCTGCATTGTCCTATCATCATGCATAGACACCAGTCGGCATGGACTCGAAAACATTGAGTGTGTTTTAGATGTTTCAAATATCTTCGTAGAAACGCAGGACGGGAAAGAATATCTACCCTCATGGAAATTTGATCGCTTAGAATCCTATTTAGAAAAATTCAATAAAAAGCATTTCCCGGTCGCTCCCGCTACTGACAGCCGAGATCACAACAATCCAATTATACATTTTTTCGTTCTCTCTTATGATGATTGTGACTCCAGCGCAGCAGAAATAGAGAAATATTTTGCGAGAAAGAACCTAACAGTTCCGGACATAAGAATATCTTCCATGGACGATTATAAGAAAGTTTTTCAGGGGAAACAGATTTTTGATGAATAGAATTTGATTAATAGAGAAGGATACTAGAACCGCGCCGTCCCCGTTTCAAATTTATTGCCAACCTAATATCCCACGTCTGAAAAAGCGCGGCTTCAAATTTGTCGGCCCCGTCATTTTATACGCCTTCATGCAAGCCGTCGGCATGATAAATGATCACAGCACGGATTGTCATGCCTATGAAGCGTGCCGGGATAAGCGGGTGGTTTGACGTTATTAAAAGCCGTTGATCGGATTAAAATATATTGAAGCGTTTAAACAGGGACGGTTTTGAATTCTCTTTAGGCCTCGACAATAAGAGTCCTGAAGGCACAATTTTTTCGCGGATTTTTGAAAGGGATTTGGCCTTAATTTTCCAAAGCCATACCCCATTTGAGAGTGGGCTGAGTGTTGAGCTTTGGTCTTTGCGAATGAAGTCCTTGAGGGTCTTTCCGAATAGTGGAAACTCAAGATGAGAATCGGTGATGAAATTGTTCAGAAACACGTCACGGAGATGAGTCAGCCGTTTTTCCGTGTCCTGATATGAAGATACATACCAAAGATCCACGCGCTCAGTCTCTTCTTTGGCTAGTCGGCCGTCATTGTAATCGCCTGATGTGTAAGGCGCTATTCCCTTGTTTCTATCCCCTATCGCAACCCATCCGTAATCCCAATCGGCCAAAGCTGAGAACGCCTCGAGTGTTTCGCGATACTCCGGTCCCTCCAAGTCGCAATTTTCAATGGGAAGTAAAACGGTTAGCTTTGTTTTTAAGGTCCACCCAAAGTTGGCCGTCGCCGTCCAATCATAAGCGGGCGCGTTACTGTTCGCCGGATTGGCGCAGAAGCCCAAGCTGTCAATTCCACCAAATCCTTTTTGCAAGCGTTTTTTATGCCAGCTGCCGCCATATTTTTTATAGTGCCCGCGCTTTTGATCCAATGAGGACATGGCATAATAGGTGATTTTAACGCCATGTCTTTCCATGGCCTGCTCCAGCGCAGAATATGCGCGTTTTCGCTGAATGATTGTTGTTTCACCCGTCAATGCCTCGAAATGAATGCCTACCATATCCATAGGACAACCCTATCAGCAGCTCGGAGCTTAGGCTAGTGCAAGTCAAAGAGCCGAAAACAATATCCTTCAGCGTTGCGGTGTTTTAGATAGTATTGTGACGAAATCAGTGACCGAAACTTGAGACGAGAGCCATGAACACCCCTTTAGTAAATACGGACTGGTTACTTCAGAATTTTGATGACCCGGAGCTGGTTGTTTTGGATGCGAGTCCGGAAACGAATATGGCAAATATGACGATTGAGCATCCGGGGAAAAGAATACCGGATGCGAGAGCTTTCAATTTGAAAGCCGCGTTTTCTGACAAAGACAGCCCCCTGCCGAACATGTTGCCATCTCCGGAATATTTCACCCAAGCCTGTCAGGCGCTGGGGCTGAATTCGACCAGCAAATTTGTCATCTATGACAATCTGAATATATATTCGGCGCCCCGGGCGTGGTGGATGTTCAAAACGATGGGCCATGCGCAAGTTGCGGTTTTGGACGGCGGATTAAACGAGTGGGTTGCAAGCGGCGGCCCCACCGAACCCATGGCTAAACAATCCTTCGCCCCGGGTGATTTTGTCGCCAAATATGACGGCGGGAAAATTAAGACTGCGGCGCAGGTTTTAGAAAATATACAGTCAAAAAATTTCACCGTTGTCGATGCGAGATCCTCCGGACGCTTTAACGCCAAGGTCCCCGAACCCCGGCCTACATCTCGGTCCGGACGCATCCCGGGCTCTTCTAATTTTCCTTTCGCAGACCTCTGTAAGGACGGAAAATTCTTGCCAAAGGATGAGCTGAAAGCCCGTTTTGATAAACTGAATCTGGGTGACGGGCCTCTGGTTTTTAGCTGCGGTTCCGGGATGACAGCCTGTGTGAATCTACTTGGCGCAGCCTTGGTTTTGGACAATGAGCTCGGTCTGTATGATGGGTCATGGAGTGAGTGGGGCGCTGCGGATGCAGAGTGGCCGGTCGTTTGATGACATCAGCCTTCCACGATTACGTCAATATGCGTCCCTGTATTTTATCTATATTTTTCAACTGACTAAGTGCCCTCACCCTACAAATGCAAAAAAATAATCCTCGATTTGGAACGGTGTGATAAACTGAGAACGTTCTCTTAGACATGGGACAGGCGAGGCCTCGCTTTGTGTCATTTGTCTACGACAAAGGTCACACTTTGCATTTTATCTTTGATAAATTGCATTGGCTGGTTTGAGGGACGATGGGTCTGAGCATTCAGCAGTGAGACGTTGGACTGTGCCGGGACTTTAGGAACGAGAGCCGACCGCCTGGTCCAAGTGGCCTGACTTGCGGGGTTTATGACTGGCCGTTTCTTCAAAAACCATCGCCGCAGAGTTTGAATTGGGCTTAGCACCCCGGTTCATTGTCTTCGCGTAAAACAAATCTGTCATCTACCCCTTGGTATTCCATCGGGAAGACAACTCTGCGGGCACGTCCTGCTTAAACCGATAGCTCGGCTGACCCGATGTTGAATTACGATTTCAACGGAATGGGCAGTGGAAAATTTCGCATGTCCGGTCAACGTTAACGGCGCTGCAATATGTCCAGCGCCCCCGAGGTCCAAAACTGCAAAGCTGATTGTAAACTTAACTTGAGACGGCGCGCCGCCTTCGGCATAACTATCTGAACGTTTTGACGTGAAAAGGTTCTGACATGACGGCTGTTATTTCTGCGACGGGTCTGTGGACACCCACAGACTCGGTTTCCAATGAAGAGCTGGTGGAAGCCTTCAACGCTTATGTCGATAAATGGAACGCGGAAAATGCTGCCGAAATTGAGAGCGGTGAGAAAGACCCGCTGACCTATTCCAACGCCGCATTTATCGAAAAAGCCTCCGGCATTAAATCCCGCTTCGTCGTCTCGAAAGCCCCGATGCTGGACCCCGATATTATGGCCCCGCGTATTCCGGCGCGCTCCAATGACGAGCCCTCCATCCTCGCGGAAATGGCCGTCGCGGCAGCGAAGCAAGCGCTGGAGACCGCAGGCCGTAAAGCCGAAGATGTTGGCGCGGTTATCGTAGCCTGTTCCAATTTGCAGCGCGGCTATCCCGCCATCGCCGTTGAAGTCCAATCCCTGCTTGGCACGTCAGGTTTTGCGTTTGATATGAATGTCGCCTGCTCCAGCGCAACCTTCGGCATTGAGACCGCGCGTGGCCTCATCGCGGGCGGGCAAGCCAAATCCGTGCTCGTCGTCAATCCGGAAATCTGCACGGCGCATCTCAACCTAAAAGACCGCGACGCGCATTTCATTTTTGGTGATGTCGCGACGGCGCTGCTCGTCGAAGATATTTCCGTCGCGCCCAAGGCCCATTGGGAAATAATCGGCGCGAAACTCGTGACCCAATTTTCGAACAATATCCGCAATAATTTCGGCTTCCTGAACCACACCGCGCCGGAAGATGACGGGATGCACGGCACGCGCGGGAAGATGGGATTGACGGATAAGCTCTTCGTACAAAATGGCCGCAGCGTCTTCAAAGAAGTCGTGCCGATGGTCGCAAATTTGATCAAAGACGAAAGCGTCAAACACGGTATCGACCCGAATGAACTCAAACGCATGTGGCTGCATCAGGCGAATTTGAACATGAACGTCCTCATCGCCAAAAAGGTGCTCGGCAAGGACGTCGAAATCGAACAAGCCCCCGTCGTGCTAGATGAATATGCGAACACGTCCAGCGCAGGCTCCATCATTGCCTTCCATAAATATAGCGATGATTTTGCGGATGGAGAGACAGGGCTAATTTGCAGCTTCGGCGCGGGATACTCAGCGGGCGCGATATTTGTGCGGCGGGTCGCTTAAGGCTTCAGTCGATGCCTCACATCTTCACGGCTTGGCTAATCTACAGTTTCATAAGTGTAGCATTAATGGGTGTGGCAGCTCTCTTCCCCTTATTTTATCTACTAGCTCCCGCTCTGATTACCGCCGCGCAGGTTTCGGATTCTCGTCAACGGTCAGAACGAAAGATTAGCCTCAAGCGCGCTTTGATGGGTTTTGCCCTTTATATTATCCTTGGCTTTGTCATCTTAGCAAACCTCATTTGGCTCGTTTTTCCAGAGGATACACTCAGCGGGTTTATCGCCCAGTTCCATTTAAACACGAGAGTGTACTTGAATAGTTTTATACTATTCTTGCCAAGTGTTATCTCTGGTGCTTTCATCCTAAGCGTCGTCCACCCCACAGCAGAATTTCGAAGGGCTAATGGGAAACGCTCAGCCTTGTTTTGGCTTACAGGCCTCGCGACCATTTTAGGTATCCTCAGCGTCTTAGGCTTGGCGGTTCTCACGGGTATGGCAAAGAATTTCGGCAACGCATTCTAAAACCTATTCTGCCGAAAACATGCCGAAAAAACTAGTTTTTGCTTTTGGGTGGCCCAACCCCTCCTGGCTCCCTATATATCAATCGAATACAACCGCTTCGGAGACTGACCCTTGGGCAAAGAATTAGTAAATTGGGAAAATGGCCAGTGGATTGGCCAAACCTTGGAAGTCGAGAACGGCGTCTGCGCAATTCCCGGCAAAGACATCGACGGCATGCCCAAGGGCCTGGAATATACGGATGAGGTCAAAGTCGCGACGGCTC
>ENA-ORXR01004563-ORXR01004563.1-marine-metagenome-genome-assembly--contig:-NODE-4563-length-11507-cov-13.012336_pt1 | contig 11507 bp, 10 predicted proteins | sample MGYA00237866_ERZ511479 | MGnify/ENA metagenome assembly ERZ511479 | reverse complement strand
GGTTCTCGAAGCCCAAGTGGTTGAACCGGCGGTGTCACAGCTCCGCCTCGCCGTCCATGCGTGTTGAGGCGGCGCTTTCCGACACCCTGAGTGGCGTCACCTTGAGGACGTATTTCTCGGACTCGTTGACCAAACTGATGACAGACGCGTTGTTCAGCACCCCGCTCGCGAGAACCGCCTCTCCACCGCTGAGTATGTGGCAGGATTCACCAACAAACACTACTGCTTCGCCGCAGCGCTCGACCGCACGGACAGACAAAAGGTTGTCAGTCAGGTCCGGCACTAGCAAGGCCTCTCCGACGACCATTCGAGCCTTGGTGTTTGCCGTCCCCATGTCCGTGGAGACGTATCCGTGCCCCTTGCGGTACACCTTGTGACCGTCAGCCACAGTGACATTGGCCCCGCTCCCCGACGTTTTGAAGGTGAAGCCCTTGTCCCCGGCGGCCATAAGGGTGGTCGCGCCGGAGTCCAGCACCCAGGTTGACAGCCCGCTGGAGCTCCCGGGAGCTTTGTGTTTCCCATCTTGGCCTTCCGACGCTGCGTAGGCCAATGAGGCGCGGGGAGGTGCACCATCCCGCCCAACATCGTACCGACGACCGCCATTTGTCTTCTTGGTGCCCTTGGCGTCGTCGGCATTCTTCTTGAGGCAGTCGCGCTTTATAAGCCCCTTCTTGTAGCAGTAGTAGCAAACGACCGCCTTCTTGTCCCACGGAATCTTTGCAGCCGATGCCGCAAACGCTCGCTACTTGACGACAGTGGTCGACGACGACCGCCCTCGGACTCCGCGCTGCTCCACTGAGAGCAGCTTGGCGCTCACGTCAGCGAGGTTGAGCGTCCCTTCCATTTTCTCAAGAACTGTCTTGATCATGTCTTACTCTGATGTAAGACACAAAAAAATCTGCAGCACGAGTGTGTTCTCGTCCAGTGGTTTCCCATCATGGAGAGGTCTTGGCAGAGGCCTTTGGCGCGGGTCGTGCACTTGATGATGTTCTCGTCGCCGCCCTTCTTGCGCTTGCTCAGCTCGTGCATGAGCTGCAGCAGCAGTGCGTTGTTACGCGCCTCAAAGATGTCCTTGAGCGCGTCCCACGCGTCCTTGGCGGTACTGACCGCCGTCACCGAATGGATATGAACCGGCTTGACTGCAATCTGGATGGTCGCCAACGCCGACTCGCTCATGATGTCCCACGCGTCCGCCATCAAGATGCCCTTGGAATCACTCCCAGAAGCGGGTTGGTTCGTCACGACCGCCGTCCAGACCTTCTCCTTTATGAGCTGTGCACGGCAGTACACGTCCCAGACCTTGTAGTCATCGTCCTGCTGCGAGAAGCGAGGGTTACCGTAGCGCCCATACTCCGACATGACGATGACAACTGAGCCCCGAGGCGCGACACTGACGACGTGGGACCTAAGCCGTCCCGCCCGACACCGGAACACACAGCAGCCCAATAATCTCCGTCCCGCGAAAGACAGAGCACAAGACGACGATGACCATCAGCGACACTGGGCCCATAACCTGTGAAGTCGATGTTGTTGACTGGGTGCGTTTTCCTACTTTGATGAAAGTCCTGGGCCCTCTGGGACCGCCTGATATACCCCAGGCGACCCCACTACTGCTCGCAGGGAAACCCTCCCTCGGAGCGCTCCCTGGCACACCCACTCCCCACGTGTGCAGGGCCCGCGGCGCACCTCCCAGAGTGGAGCATGCGCCTCCGGTGCGCTAAGCCGCCCTCGGCCGCATAATTCGGTCACCACCTCACACAAGAAATCCCGGAGCTCGCCCCATAATGGGGTGCCCACTGAGAGATAGAAAAATCAAACACAAGCAAGTACATGTCACACAACAAAAGACTCCACACAATATTACGAGACTGTGACACAATGGGCACCCGTGTAAGTCCAACACCAATGAAATTGTTGAGCAATGCCCAGCACACTGTGGAGTGGCCCTAGTATATGGTGTCGCTGCGCCCCTTCGTGTAGCGGAGGTAACAGGCCCCGGTGTCGCAGGCGGTTTAATTGCCGTGGAAAGCGGCATCGGTGCAGCTATCGATGTCCAAGGGGCAGCACGCGGCGCTACCGAACGTGGTGCCTCCGAGGCTGACTGTGTTGATGCAGGACTTGGTGCAGAAATATCAGGCGCTGATGTCACACTCGGTGTGGTCGCCATGGAAGATGGTGTCGCTGCGAATTTCAGTGTAGCAGAGGGAACAGGCGCCGCTGCAACAGGCGGTACGTTTGCCGCAGTAGACAGTGCTGCTGCAGCAGTAAATGTAGAGGATGAACGAGGAACCTCTTCAGCAGGCGGCTTTGGTGCCGCGGTAATCGGAGGTGCCGCACTTTGAGGAGCAGAGGAGGTAGCGCGGGCCGACTGAGGTGGACGAAGCGACGGTCACTTCGTTCCACTCCCCTGGGATCGGCAGGTGGCAGGCATCGCGCCTGCTCGAAAAGCCGATGTCGGACTACCACTATAAGACGCACGCGGCTTCTTGGATGCTGCCCGCGCGAGCAATGTCGCACGGAGGTTGTCGGCAGCCGCCTTGGCAGCGGCCGCTGCACTTGCCGTGCTCTGTGGCGATTGCGTTCTGGCAGCGGGGTGGTTGGGTGGCAGAGGGGCGGAAACCTCCGGGGGCGGCATCCTTGTCTGCCTCGTTGGCCGCGGTGACCCATTGGCGGGAGGGCGACTGGAGGCGACGGAGAAGAGCTGGCCAGTTTGCCGCAGGTCGGCCTATTGCAGCTCAAACGCCGCCAGGGATGGCGCAATCCTTGGAGCCGCCCTCAAAACCGACAACTCTGAGAGTGTCGGCACAGAGGAAAACCGAAGCTTGAATGGAGACACCACCGCTGGGTTGAGAATGTCGATGAACCCGTTAATGTCCACGTTGGCCTGGTCACTCGGGTCGACCAGCAGCAGGAACGCGGCGATGCGGCGCTCCACAGAAAATGCTCGGGGGATGTTAAGCCACGGCAGCACCGCCTTCACCGCACCGTCCGTGGGCTTTTGTTTGGGGTCCGCCAACCTGATCAGCGAGCTGTAGACCACGACGGTCAGCGGCCACAGCTGCTCCATGCCAGGCTGGCGGGGCCACTACGGCGAACTCCGACGCGCTCGCTGCCACGACAACATTCCGGATACCGTCTTGCTGCCGATCACGAGCGCCGTCACCAGCATCGTGACGCCGTCCCTTGCGGTGATGACCGCCCTAGCCAGCTTTTCGGCAGCGTCGGAATTTTGGATGTCAGCAGGGGGGTGGGAGGTCGGCAGAGATGAGACCTTCCACTTGCTCCGCAGTCGCTTGAAGGCCTGCTGGCGAGTGTGGCACGCGCCCGCAGCCGCCGCGGTGCTCTCTTCCTCATCATCTTCCCGCTGTCACGGGAATTGTCAACGAGCACCGCCAGGGAGTCATCCCGGATAGTTTCAAGCGCGCCGCTGCCGCCAAAACCTGTAGCTGCAGCAGAGCTATCTCCTGGTGCCCGCGGTAGGGCCCCAGTATGAGGAGGATCCTACTCAAAATATCGGTCGACAATGGCGGCAGCTGCCGCTTGTGCAACGGCCAGTTGAGAATCGGCCGTTGTCAACCGGCCCGTGGCGCCTCCATCCGCCCCCATGTGGGGGATCGTGCCCCTCTGGACGCCCACCGCTGTCCCACCGGCGCCCCCGGCCGCCGCCACCAATCACGCCGCGCGATCCGCCCTGCCACCTTCGCCGACGTCCGTGCCCCCATCACCACCATCGTCGCCCTCCGCCGAGGCGGCGCCGGCACCGCGCAAGTCAGGAAGCAGGGCCAGAGGTGGTGCATCTCGCAAGCTAGGTGCGAGGGGCAGCGGCGCCAGGTCATTCAACAAGATGGAGGCCGCAGTTGCCTCCATGCAGGAGCCGCTCTCCATGTAGCCGTACACTTGGCCCAGCACGCTGGAGGCGGCGCTATTGAGGACGGCACCGTCTTCGTAGATGGGAAATCAGAATAGCTTACCCTTCAGCTCGTACCTTGACACGTACGCGTGCCAATTGAGGTCTTTGCTCTCGTTGCGAAAGAGCTCCACCTGCTTCAGAAGCAGCTTGACCTGCTGAAAAGTGACGGCGCCCATGCGCCGCTTTCCGTGATTCTCGACAAAGGAGGTGCGACACCCCCGCCGCCGCTCAGCCGATCGACGGTGGCACCAAACGCCGGCGGGAGAAGCTGGCGCCGGTGATGTGCGCCGTCGGCACCAAACGCCGACGCGAGGAGCTGGCACCGCCGACGTGCGCCGCGCCAACGGCCACCGAGGTCCGAAGAGCAAAGGAAATGACCGTCTAGGCGGGCCACAGACACGTGGCCGCCGAAGCGAAAAACTCGCAGCCGCGATCTTTCCCCGATCTCACAGCCACAGGGGAAGTGGATGGCGCGCCCATACAGCGCCCGACGCACGAAGTCAGCTCTTGTCAGTCAACCAGGCGCGCCCAAACGAAAGCGCGCGTCCAGCGTCAGCACCTGCAACGGCAATGGCGAGCGGGACGAGGAAACCCCCATCGCGGGTACGTGCAGCGTACCAAGGGGACCGGCCCCCCCGGCAAGCGTCGCCAACAGGCTGCCTAGGGGCCCACCGGCGCGTGCCGACCCGCGCCAGCCACGCAGGGTCCTGCAGGTACGCGCGCGCGAGAGTCGAGGCAGCGACGACCAGTAACCAAGTGGCAGGCCCGCAAATAAAGGGCGCGTTTGCCGGTTGTCCCCAAAGGCTGAATGCAGGTCCCGCACGACCCAGGCACGAGCTCACCGAACCCGCATTAAGCTCGACTGGGTCCTGGTCCTGAAGCGCCAATTTGCAGCGTCACCATGGTGGTGCAAATCTATCCCTGACGAGCTGCCTGTATTTTGCGCTCGCTTTTGCAGGCACTCGCTGGCTAATGGTGGCGACCCGAGTATGGCCCAACGGGGGGTGAGGAAGGTCGATTCCGAGGCTGTCATTGGTCAGAGCGTCGGAACGGTCGCAAAACGGCGGATACGTCCCGTCCCAAGGGTCGATTGGGGCCCCGAAACTGGGCGGTTAGAGCCAGTCAGAGGTGGAAGGTTATTTGCATTTGATTATAGTCATAGTGATTTTAATGATTATAATTACTTTACATCACGGGGCTGATGATTATGATCACATGGGCATGCAAGGGGTCTTTCAGTTGGGCTTACATCATAGGGGCTACTAAAAGGGTGGAGACAGATGGTTGGCTGGCCAACTTTCAGATTGAAGCACTTCACTGGCTGTTTGGCAAGTCCACGACTCTCATTGGTGTCAACAATGCTAAGTACATGCACTGCTCCACTCACACGCTACGCTTCTACATATGGCAGAGCTGGCAACGAGCATGGCAATATGACGCTTTTGCGCGCAGGGAAGAGCAAAGACAGAGTCTGAGCGAAGTGACAGAGCGTAGAAGAGCAACATATGCACATGAAGGCAGACCTCTCCAGAAAAGGCCAAGGTAGCCATGGAATCAGTACGCAGTTGCCACATAGTATCGTAAATAGTACATATGAGTGGGGTTGCAAGATGTGGTCGATTCACGCTGGCCTCCTGTGCGATTTTCATGGCACGTGAAGCAACTGGAGCGCAGGAGGACGCTTTTTCGAAGCCACGGCGTCGTCCCGCGCAACCGCTCAGGCCAGACCTGAGGCTCACTACCTAGAATAACATGTCGCTTCGGCCCTACCGTCGTTTCTCGCCATCAGTTGCCGCTCAGCGGCGTCGGTGTCGGCACTGTCTTCTTTCGGCAGGCACACAGCCTGCAACTCTGCCGAAGTCACAGTCGTAGGTTTGCACTTGATGCTTAGTAAGATGGCTTATGACGTCTAATGTCGACTTGGATGGACTTCTATAATATTTATGCGTACTTCTGCTCTGTCGTAAAGGCGCTCAATGATTATAATCATGGCCAATGATTATAATCAATAAAAATCGCCCCATACAATTTAAAATCAAGGGGTTGATTATAATCATTTTATCCGAGCCGAGGAATGATTATAATCACACCTCTGTCTGGTTCGCACTCTCACAGCGAGCTCGGCGACTGCAGCAGCACACCGTTAAGTACTGTGAAACGTGGCTTATTGAGTACCACGTGTGCCAAGTACGCTCTTCGCATTGTTAGATTCAACCTGAACGCTCCACCGTTCTCAAGTGAATCAGGTTCAATTCCGTTCATGTTTTGTAAGCCAAACCAAACGCTGACAACCCTGACAAACTGCGACTAAGAACAGGCCTCAGGCCGGTCGGTGTGCATCGTGGCCAACACTCGCCGCGGACACGGTCGGCGAAGCGGGCGAGCTCACGCCCGTCACTTGCCATGGTGGCTTTTGTAGCCGCGCCGGCGGCAGCATCACCCGGCCGGCGGCCGCGGCCGCTGTCTTCGTGCACGGCGACGCCCGCCAGCCTTTCGCCTCGGGCTCCCCGTGCGCCTGCCCCCCGGGGCGAGGGTGCTGGGTGGGCGACGGGCGCGGAGGCCGCGTGGCCGCTTGGCGGCGGCGGGGCTATTGGCCGTCACTGCCGTCGTCGCGGCCTTGGTGGTGGTGTGCTCCCGGCAGTGGCGGCGGCGGTGGCGGCGGCTGCGGCGGCGGCGGCGGCAGCAGCAGCAGCAGTCAATCCGCGGGTCGCGGCGGTGGCGGCAGCAACGGCGGGGACCCCCTCCCACCCCCCCACGCCCACGTCAAAGACTCCTGCCTCCGCTGGTGCCATGGCCTCTACCGCCGGCGGCACCCAACTCCCCCCCCGCCGCGGGCCCGTGGTCGGGCGCATCCCCCGCCCCACGTCCGAGGACGAGCAGTGGCTACAGCGCTCGCGCGTCAAGCGAGACCCCGCGACTGCGGCACGCACCAAAGTCGTTGTTTGTGGCTGCGGCTCATTCGGCACCGCTCTCGCGACGGTGCTCGCACGCAACGGGTACCCCGTGACGCTCCTCGCGCGCCGCCCGTGGGTCGCCGACGAGATCAACACGGAGCATCGTAATCCGAAGTATCTGTCGGAACACGTGCTGCCGCCTAACGTGGTGGCCACGACCGATGCGGTCGCGGCGTTTGACGGCGCCGCCCTTTGCGTCCACGCCGTACCCGTGCAGGCTACGCGCGCGTTCATCATGGAGCACGTGAACGATTACCCGCCGGGCCTCCCCATCCTCTGCACGTCCAAGGGGCTGGAAGTGTCCTCCCTGTGGTTGATGTGCGAGCTGCTGCCGTCCCTGCTCGGGACGAAGCGGCAGTACGCATTTTTGTCAGGCCCATCGTTTGCCAAGGAGGTCATCTCGGGGCTCCCCACGGCGGTCGTCATCGCCGCCGACGCGCGGCCGTTTGCGCACCAGCTGGCGGCGATGCTCTCCTCCCCAACCTTCAAAGTCTTCACGTCGGCTGACCCGGTCGGCCTCGAAGTGGCGGGCGCGATCAAGAATGTCATTGCGATCGCCGCGGGTATGAGCGACGGCCTCGGGCTCGGCACCAACGCCATGGCCGCTCTTGTCACGCGCGGCTGTTCCGAAATGCGCCGCATTGCGTTGCTCAAAGGCGCCTCGGCGGTGACGCTGTCGGGCCTGTCGGGCGTCGGCGACACCTTCCTAACATGCTTTGGGCCGCTCAGTCGCAATCGTACGGTCGGCGTGCGGCTCGGGCGGGGCGAGTCCCTCGACGCCATCCTCGCCTCGTCGCGCCAAATCGCTGAAGGCGTTGAGACGGCGCACGCGTTGGAGCGGTGGCTCCTCACCGGCTCGGCGGCGATGGAGGCGGGCGACGCAGGGGGGTTGACGACTGCCGCCGCGCGGGCGGCCATCCGTTATCCTATTCTCCTCGGCGTGGCGGCGGTGTTGGACGGGCGGCTCACGCCGCGGGACGGGCTCGACGCCCTGCTGGCCATGCCGCCGCGGCAGGAGGATTGAGGTCAGCTGCGCGTGTGGGGGAGTGGGGTGTGGGGGGGAAGAGCTCGGCGGGTGCCTGATGGCCAGAGGCGATAGGGCCCATCTTCTTTTCGAGGCTGCGTCGCCGCGAACCCGCACCAGACGCCATGCACACGACCGCGTCTGCGTGGCCCGCTGACTGTTTAGTGTGGGTGCACCAAAATCCATGTCCCACAGGTCGACCGCTTTGCCCCCACCCGCAAAGCCGCCGTCACTCAGCTGTGCATTTCCCCCCCCTCTTGAACCTGGCGCTGCACCAATGTCGCCCCCGACCCGCCGTGGCCGCCCACCAGACTACACACAATACTGTATCAACTGCAGTCGTAGTTCGTGCCCATCTGCAAAACATGGTCCGCGCCCAGCGGGCACCACTCTCAAAGCCCGCTCCCCCCCCAGTCGTCATCGAGCGAGTTGGCGAGGAAATCGCGCTCGTCTGGCACACCCCGGTCGCCCTCCTCTTCAAATAACACGCTGTCAATGACCGTCATGAGCCGCGTCGACGAGTCGACGACATAGTCTGCCGCAGTTTGGATGCCGAGGCCGACGCGCACGCTGAGCGTGCGCCCACGAAAGCCCAGTTCTCTAAGCTTGCGCTCGTTACGGAGCAGCTCGTACATTGGCTCATCAGACCGGTCGTCGCCCGCAACGATTGCCCAGTCAAAGCGGGCGCCCGAGAGCTCGAGCGCCCGCTGCACGGCGCCGGCCTTGTCAACACCCGACGGCCGCACCTTGATCCACTTGCCGGGGCGCTCACCGGATACAACTTCCACGGACAGGTGTTGGAGGAGAAACGACTCGAGGTGCTTTTGGAGGTCCCGCGCCTGCCACCGCCCAAAATCCACGTCTGCGTCGTAGTAGTGCCACGTGACGGTGGCCTCGCCTTCCTCCATGACCGCGCCGGGGGTGCGTTCGACGAAGTGCCGCATGACGGGGAGGACCGCAGACTTCCAAGCGGCGATATGGCCCGTGCTCGTCGTCGTGCCGCCGAGGATAGGGCTCAGCGCGCCCGGAGGCGCGGGCGCATTCGTGATGGGGACGGACAAAATGGGGGAGGGGGGGGGAGAGGTGGGGGGGGGGGGGGGGGGGGGGGGGGGGCGACTCTACCACCACCAAAGCCCCCACCCCCACTTCCGCTGCCGGGCGCCTCGGGCTTGCCGTGGCCCCAGCCACAGATGCCGTCTGCGGGGCTGGCACCGTCGCTATCTGGTCGCGCGCCGACGCTGCTGCCGCTATCAGGGACGCCGCGGCCGCCGCCGCGGTCACAACCGCCGTCCTTTCCGCCACCCCATCCGCCGACCACGACACGACTACTACCACCGCCACCACCATCGACACCTCCCACACTGCCGCTGTCATCACCAATGCCGCTGCTGCTACCGCTACCGATTGAGCCATCAGTCGAGAGGATCGATGCAACCTGTTCGTGGCGGGCAGCCGGCGTTGACGCTGACGCGCCGCGCACCGCGCCGTCGCAGGGCGATGGCCTCGTCGGAGCCACGACTCGTAACGGGAAGGCACCGGCACCACCGTCACCCCTGTCGGGGGCGGCTTCTGCCGCCGGCCGCCCGACACCGTCGATGCCATCCTTGCGCCCGCCGCAGTCACCCTTGGCAGCCGGCGGCTCCGTTGGCGCCATCGACAACCTCTCCGGCGCCATTGAGAGGGGCGATAGAGGCGTGACGATAGCGTCAGGCACCCCCTCCCCAGCCCCCACCCCCGCCGGCGATGACCCCCCCCCGATTGGCGGCGGCAAAGGTGGCGCGGCGGGAGGCACAGGCGCGGGTGTATTTGGCGGCCCCGAAGTGTTTGCTGAATACCCCCGTGGCAACACCTGCCACTCAGTCTCGTTGGGCAACCGTAGAAAGTGGCCGTGCTCGGCCGCCAACCCGACGCGGGAGTCGGGAAACCAGGCGGACAACTTCACACGATCCCGCCCGGACAGGATGATCACCTCCACGTCGGGTTGGGAGACCAAGTTGGTCACGAAATCCGTGACCGTCGGAGGCGGCGCGGCCAACTGCCACAGCGGGTGGAAGGGGATGAGCGTGCCGTCATAGTCAAGCACAAACAGCTTGCGTTTGGTCGACGAGCGGAGGCTTTCAGACAGCGCCGCCTCGTCGAGGTGCGGGGTGGCAACGAGGCGCGCGCGCACCGGCTCGATCTCCTCCAGGTCCTCGAGAAAATTGAGCCCCCAGAGCTGTGCTGTGTGTGTCGTCACGAACCGGTACGCCGCCTCATCGCGGGAGCGCTTGTCTATAGCCGGCATCGTCAGGCAGGCGGCGAGCTTATCCCGCAAGTCGTCCACGTCCCAAGGGTTGACGTGGCGCGCGGTAGAAAATGAGTGCGCAGCGGCCGCAAACTCGGACAGAATCAGGGGACCCCGGTTACCCGCGTGTTGGCAGATGGCCCACTCGTACGGCACAAGCGACATACCGTCGCGAATGGATGACACAACACACACAGAGCCGACCGACAGGAGCGCATACAGCTCGTCTTGGGGAAGTTCCGCATTGATGAAGTGCACAGGTGAAGAGCCGATCGACCCGTAGGTACTGTTGATGCGCCCGACCGACGTGTTGATCTGTGACGCAAGCGCTCGATACGACGAAAGCTGCCGGGGATGGCGCGGTATGGTGGCGACGAGCACCAGCACCACGGACGTGACATACTCGGGGTACGTGTGAAGGAGCGATTCAAACGCCAGGAGGGTCAGGGGAATGCCCGCAAATGCGTCGTCGAGGCGCTCAACGCTAACGACCACTGCCCGGTCCGCAAAACGGTCGCGGAGTTCAAGCACACGCGCGCGGACGGCCTTGGAGACGACATGCGCTTTGAGGCCCGCCACGTCAATACCAGGCGGGTAGATTCCAATCTCGCACATGTGTCCACCTCCGGGCTCGACTTGAATGCCTTTGGGGGACCCCTCCAGGCCAAGCAGCCGCGCGCACGATGCCAGGAACTGCTTCGAGTAGTCGTAGGTGTGGAAGCCAGCCAGGTCCGCGCCGAGAACCCCACGGAGAACCTCAGATCGCTGAGGGAGCAGCCGAAAGATTTCCGACGACGGGAAGGGGGTGTACAGGAAAAACCCAATCTTGGCGTACCACAACCGCCGCCGGAGCATCGCCGGTAGCAAGAGAAGGTGATAGTTATGCACCCACACCAGGTCCCCCTCCTCGTACACTTCCGTGACGGCTTCAGCAAACCGCCGATTGACGGCTTGGTACGCGTCCCAGTCGCGAGTGTCAACGCCCCCGCTGCCGCCATTACCGAGAGCGCCGTAATCGTAGTGCAGCAGCCGCCAGAGGGTCTCCTCACAAAAGGCGTGAAATGGGGCTTCGAGCGATGACGGAAGAGTAACGGCCACGTGCCGGGAACGGTCGGCGGGGTCCTTACCGCGGGACCCACGGGGCACGCGCCGGCCGGTGCTACCGCCACCACCCCCGGGCCGCCGGCCACAGATGGAAGGCTCGCCGCTCCACGGATTGTAGCCGCGGCTGACTGTGTCATCCGGATCAAAGCCACCGACGCCACCGCCACGGTGCCACCCACCCCCATAACACCCGCCGCCACCCCCCCCCCCCCCCCCCCCCCCCCCCCCCCC
>ENA-ORXR01004561-ORXR01004561.1-marine-metagenome-genome-assembly--contig:-NODE-4561-length-11509-cov-26.116253_pt1 | contig 11509 bp, 12 predicted proteins | sample MGYA00237866_ERZ511479 | MGnify/ENA metagenome assembly ERZ511479 | reverse complement strand
CTCGCCCGAAGCAGAGACTCGAACGGCGATTCATTGGTAGAAACAGACTCGAACGGGAACTGGTTTTAGCATGTACCTCCGAAGGCCCGGCTTCGTAAGCGTGTCATTGGGGGGCTGGTCGAGCGCGCTAGTCTGATCGGCGTGACCGTGTCAGCCTGCTATTCCATGAAAGTGAGTGGCGAGATTTGCAATGGGGCATCGGGAATCGTCTGGTCTGGACATTTGTCCATCGACATGCCATCGAGCGCTCGATGACCTTTCGATGGGCAGAAAATGACCTTCGATGGGGTCATCGCAGTTCCCATCGAACCCATCGCACCGAGCGGATTGGATACCAAATCTGCCGTCTGGTGAGGAATCTGAGATTCTTGCTTCGCAGACGTCACCCCCTCTTTCCAGTTGACGCGCACGTGCGAAACTCAGCGCATGGGGTTTCTATTGGATGCTGCACCTTGTTCAGCACGTGGTCCGCGTCCTGGTTCCCTGTGACCCGAGGTGGGAGCGTGTCACTTCGTCTTCGCCGTGACAGGGAGCACCTCGCCTTGGTCGGTGCACCCTGCTCTTACTCAGCGCAGACGGCTGCCTTTCCGCCTTGCACGCCCGTCAATCCTCCCTGAGCGAGTCGTTCACGAGCCCTCCCCCCCTATACCACAGGCAAGAACGTTGTTTTAGAAAGAAACGCTGTCGACGTAAGATCAAAAGATGCTCTCCTGACGACACCCCCCCTCCTCCCCCCCCTTCCGCCGTTAGCCCCAAGGGTGAAACGCATTCGCAAAGTAGCGCATTGCGTGCAGGTCAGCTGGAGACGAGTTGTAGCCAGCTGGGGCGGCTTGCAGCCCCTTCCTTGCAGCTAAGTCCTTAAAGTCGGGCACAATGTGGACGAGCCGTCGCACCATGCGCAGAGGTACGCCGCGAATGACGCCCCCGGCCGTTGCCGCAGAGCCCGCCCACTTGAGACGGTCGCACTCCCTGGCATCGAAGGGGCATCCGGCCTCGGCTGGGACCGGGTCAAACTCACAAACCACGGCGTAGTCGTCATCCACGCACCGAACGAGCGCTCGAACCTCGCCGATGTGCAGCTCCTGGCGCGCATCCCGGCTTTCCGCAGTCGCGCCGTCCGCGCGCTCGATCGGCGCATCGCTCTCGACGGCGTAAATGACCCCATCGTACCAGGGCTTGTTATTCCGGAAGGAAGGCGACGCCCGCACGAGCTGCTTGCTGCGGAACCCGCAGTCAAACGAGGCGGAGAGCTCAACGGTCGACAGGACAGGCACCTTGTCTTCAGGCTGCAGCTTGAAAAGCTGCGCCACTAATGCAAGGCCAGGCCGCTCAGAGAGAGTACCAATCGCAATGCGCTTCAAGTGGTTGGCGGACCGGCGCCGCACGGCCGGAACGGCATTCACCGTGCCCGCCGATGGCATCGCGTGGCATGTCCCCGCTGCCCGGCTGCCGCCCGTCCACGCCACCACGCCCCCGTCGACGGCTGCCGCACCGCTGCCGTCGGAGGGCGCCGCGCCGCCGCCGTCAGGGAGAGCCGCGCCGCTGCCGCCGGGGGGCGCCGCGCCGCCGCCGCCGGGGGGCGCCGCGCTGCGACCGATGGGGAGCGCCGCGCCGCCGCCGCCGGGGAGCGCCGCGCCTCCGCCGCCGGGTAGAGCCGCGCCGCTGCCGTTGGGGGGCGCCGGACCGAAGCCACCTGCCGGCGCCGCGCCGCTGCCGCCGGGGGGCGCCACGATACCAGGACCGGGGGGCGCCGCGCCGCCGCCGCCGGGGGGCGCCGCGCCGCCGCCGCCGCCGGGAGGCATCGCGCCGCTGCCGCCGGGTGGCGCCGTGCCGCTGCCGCCGGGGGGGACCACGCCGCTGACGCCGGGGAGCGCCGCGCCGCCTCCGCTCGTGGGCGCCACACCGCTGCCGCCCGTCGCCGCCGCCAATATCCCGCCCGTGGTCACTGCTGCGTCGGCGGCGACTCGCGGGTGTGAAAGGAGGGTAGCGGCATCCGCGGCGTCATGCCGGCGTACGACTTCTCTCGCGCCTTGGGCCTGTCGCACGAGCTGCTCCGTAAACGTGGCAATCTCCATGTTGGTGCGCCGATAGAACTTTTTGTCTGCCTTGTGAGCGGCCTCGTTAGCACTCGTGTTCGCATTGTTGAGGTTGCCATGGTAGCGAATGGAGTCCATCAGATGTGCGAGAAGCTTGTGCACCTTACTGGTGTGCACATATCCGAGTAAGGGTGTCATGATGCTGTGCACAAAGTTCGACGCTTGTTCTTGAATGGACTGCCCCTCCTCGAGCGACATGGGCGCGGGCTTGAAGGACGTTGTCCAGCCCACAATACGGGCATAGAGCGCCGCGTACTCAGAGAACATGACTGTCACCGCATCCTCGATAGGAGTGTCCCCGAAAGCGGCTCGGTACGCATCCCAATCGAACTTAAACCCCGCTGGGAGCTCCTCGTCGTCGTCTTCGTCGTTGCCTCCAAACACCTCCCCCCGCTCGAAACGATGAGCTTTGGCCGCGTGAGCACCCGATGGCTTGTTCCGAGAAGCCGCTCGGGCGCGAGCAGAGCCGCCTTTTCGACGACGGCGACCGGCCAGCTGGGAGCGGGCGCCCGCCGGTGCTGTCGTTTCTGCATCTCCAGCATTGACTGCCTTGGCAGGGCGGGGCCGGCCACGGCCAAATATTCCAGCGACCGCAAAGGGCAGCACGTAGACGCCAGCCCGCTGATCGGCCCCCGTGAAGGTCGCCTGCTTCTCTCGAGCAGACACCATGTACCTACGGAGACGCGACAATGGGATGTGACAAAAAACAGATGGGGGGGGGGGAGCAGGGTGCCAAGTAGCAAGATGGGATTGTGTGTGTGTCAGAGAATGACCGCGCACAGACGCGCGACTGACACGTGCATGCTGAGCAGATGCGCGTACGACGGCAGCACAACTGTTGGGATAACGGAGACGTACCCTGGTCCTGGAACATTGCTCGCTCTGCTACGGCGCCCCATGAACTCGATGCGCTTATTTGCCACCCGCAAAGTAGCTGCAATGCTCTCACACAGCGGGTAGTATCCTTCACAGATGTGAGGAAACACGCGCACGAGGCGGTGCACCAGCAGCCTCGTGACACCCAAGTCCAGAACCTGCAGCATGGAAGAAAGCACCAGCAGCGGGGCACCCAATGTTCACGAAACGGGGCTGGGATTGCAATGGTTAGCATGCTGCTGGTAGGCCGGAAAAGGTCGGGTAAAGACCGATGCGGTGCTCAATCGAGACGACTTGGGCGTTGCCAACCGAGAAAAGAAAAGCAAGTCACTTACATGAAGGGCATCGAATCCAATGGTCTTGTAAAGCAGAAAGGGGGCACTTGCAAGACCGGCCATGCCGGCCAACACGGGCACGCGGCTGTGCGCGCTGTGCGCTGCCTCGAGCTCCGCGCATCTTAGGAGCTCACGCTCGTTGCGTCGATGACCCGCACATTCCAACTGTGCCTCAACGACTCGCACTGCGTCTCTATCCTCCGCCGACAGCGACTCGAGGGCGCCCGCCTCTGAGACGTTGACATTGCAGGTCGAGCAGGGGTGCGGTGTGTTGCCCCCTTTAAGACACAGCACAGACTTTTCTTCCGGCTGGTCACACATGTACATGAGGATGCGGGGGAAGGCCACGTATGTCTTACCGGCATGCTCGTGCAAGACGCCTTTGTGGCTGGCCGTGATAGTGGAGCGAAACGCCAAGTAGAGCGCCCGTTGGAAGATGGCGGCGCGTCGCTCGCGTGCCCGCTGGTCGGCAGATGGCTCCTTCTGCTTACGAATAACAGGGATGTATGCAACCGGCTCCCACTCGACGACTCCTGTGACAATGTTCACGACACGCACGCGCAATGGATACAGTTTGTGCGCTGCGGGCGGATAACATAGCCATACCAGAACGCAAACAAGAAAGACGTGGCATGAAGTCAGAACCTGGTATGCCAGAGCGCTCTGTCACGCGCTGCAAAAGCCACAATAACAGCACACAAGGGTGGAAAAGAAGCAACCCCACAATGCTCGCGGGGGCCCAGCACTCCCGCACGTACCTCCGGACCACGACAGTTGGCTGGCGTCGCTAAAGAGATGCAGTCCCAGCACAAAGCAGTTTGCATCGTCCTTCTGCTCCATCAAAGCCGTCTCGTTGAGGCGGAATGCGTCGCCGTCCAGCGGCGTCTCGCGGGTGTCGGAGGGCGGCGCGGGCCCATTCGGGCCGCTCCACAGACGCACTTCCTTGGCGCTCTTGAGCATTGCCAAGATTACCTGAAGAGCAGGTCGGAAAAGCACGACGCACTTGTGGCCATCCACAACCAGAGGGCACTTCTTCCAACCAGCATCGAGCACGCCGGCGTCGACATCGTCATGAATCGCGTCCTTAAACGCATTGACGCTGTTGAAAGAGTCGCGTAGGGTATCTTTGTGGCCGTCGTCAATTGGCATCCCGGGTTTTGTGCCGTCCCAGGTGTCGAGCAGGTCCCACAATTTCTCCAAGCCCTGAAGTGACAGGCCCCCACCATCACACTCAAGGGCAAACCGTTCGACTGCGCGCAGTCGAAAAGAGTCAAAGCGCCCAGTCCTCCATCCTTTGCGCCGCGTCGTCAAAGGTTGAGCTCGCTCCCAGTCGCGCTCGTCCTCGTAGAGTGCGCGGACCGCCGTAGTGACGGTGGTGTAAGTGTACTCGGGCTGGGGTGCCGCCCCAGATCCCAGGCGGCGCCGCTTGCGCGCCTGACCGGCTTCGACCGCCTCGACCTCGTGGCGCGACACGGCCATCAGCGCCTCCATGTCCAACAGCACGGCCCGAGATACGTCATCGGCCGGGTTGAGGGCGCTGCGGACGGCCAAAGTCGGCTCGTCACTCGCAACCCCCTCCTGGCCGGATGCGACGTCGCCGTCGCAGCGCTCCCCACCCACCACCTCTGGGGTGCCGATGGCCTCGCCGGCCAAGCCGCCCACTCGAGCGCCCGCCGCCCTGACCTCGCCGTCGTGTTCCACCGTGCTGCCACCCGTCGCGCTGCCAGAGGCGTCAGCCGTGTTGGCCCCGCCCGTTGTGCCGCTGCCAGCTGCCCCATCTGGACCGGACGCCGCTCCCAACACCCCCCCCGAGACAGCCCCGGCCCCCACGGTACCGCTCATCCGGCCGAGTGCGCCCGAGGCAGCATCTCGGATGGAGACAGCAGCGTCGAGCTCACCTCGGGCATTGGACCTGCGCAAATGGGAGTTCATGCGGTGCCAAACGAGGCCAGAGCGCGACTTGGCGGGAAATCCGCACTGAGCGCAGTCGAGTGGGCGCCGCACGGACGGCCGCGGCGCCTCCCCGCCTCCTCCAACCGAGGCAGCGCCCCGAGGAGGGATGTCGGACATATTTGGTCTCCCTGGCGGGCACCGACGGGCCGCCAGCCATGAGCACCGCGGGGGAGTCGGCGACGGCCAACACCTCGGCACGGGCAACAGGCACGGACGGCGCCAAGCTAGAGAGAAACAACGCGTAGCCGGTGTTCGGCGGCCTCGTCGTGCCGGAGGCGGCCACGCACGAGGCACGGCCGGAGTGAAACCGGATGGCCGTCACGGGGCGCGCAAACGTGCCGCCAACGAAGACTGCGACCGGGGGGGCGGGCGCCGGCAGCGACCGCCTGCGGCGCGACGCCAACGAGCGCGACGCCAACGAGTGCCGACGGCGTGACGCCAACGAGTGCCGACGGCGGGACGCCAAGGAGCGCCGACAGCGTGACGCAAAAAAGCGCCGACGGCGTGACGCCCAGGAGCGCCGACGGTGGGACGCCAACGAGAGTCGATTGCGAGGAGCACGGGGGTAGCCAGCACGAGGCTTGCTCAGTTGAGGCGAAGGATGGTGGTCTTGCTTTGAAAACCGGGGATGGTGGACACCGCCGCTGTTGAAAAGGGCGGAGGGAGGTGTGGGATTGCGCGCAGGGGGGGCGTCAAATGCCTGGATACCACAACATCTCAACACAGAGAAATGCACAGAAACTAACCTCCAGCAAAGCACGAGAACGGCGTATCAGAAACAGCGCTGTAGCGCAGGTCTTCACCAGTAGAATGACTCCTTCGAGCACTGCGGGATGGTCAGCAACACCCGTCAACATCACCAAACTTACATGTTGTAGGTAGCATCATGACTTGCCCGGCCACCATGCAAGGGCAGGGGTACGGCAGGTGCAAGCTCCCACCGGAGCAGACGTCGACGACGCCGAGACTGGCAACGAAAAACCGACGTGGCCCTCGGAAGGTGTGACACGCATGAGTGAGAGGTGTCCGACAGCACGAACTTGAGAATGGGGAGATTGGGGCAGCACGCCAACAGACGAGTGACAGCACGTCGCGTGACGCAGGAGGTGTCACAGAACGTGTCGGTCACCACGCAGCTGTCGTCGGCAAGAGAGGCCGACTCTGGGGAGAGAGAGCATGAATTGAGGTACGCACTGGCAACAAGCTGACGACGCACGAGCAAACAGATAGTTGAGTGTGACTTGCCGAACGGACGAGAGACGTTTCCTCTAAGTACAAAAAAAGCACAACAGTAGCCGCACCACTTCACCAGGTGCAAGCCGAATCGTGCCGGCGTTGTACGTCTTGGGCCAGTGTGCTGTCTTGTCCAGAAAACGATGGAGGGTGCTTCTTTTTCAGATTTCAACTTTGTTTTTAAGTTGTGCAAAATAATCTTGGCTGGGAATAGTCAAGTCGGTCGGTTCAGTCCACCAACCTTGGCCCTGACCTGAGCTCAACACCGAGGTGCCCCGCTGAGAGCTGAAATGGCGACGGGTCGAGAAGGCTACGTCGGTGGACAGCACGTCGTCGAGCCGCCCTCCAGAAAACGCTGCTGACCTTTCCCACTGCTGCGTGTTTGACGCTTGTACCGCTGCGACCAGGTAAGCAGGGCTTTCACACGTTTGACGAAGACGGGGCGCGACGGAGGCAGCTGTCGACGTCCGCACGTCAGCAGCATACAGTGCCGTTGTTGCGCTTACGAGGTCGTGAGTGGGGGAGGGGCACCACGATGCCAATGGATTGGCCTGTCTCGGACGCTGTCTGCGCGTCGTGTTGACAGCGCCCCGGTCCACCATCATGGTCTATCATTGAGCTGACCACCACCCATGCGCTGTTGCGCCGTTATTTCACTTCTCCATTCGCCGTGGTTTCTACGCCCTGCCCTTCTTTTTCCGTCACCGTCAGCATGATCTCTGCTCGACAGGGCGGCAGACGGCCTGACTTGACAGCCGCTGGACAGCCGTCCGCTTGTCCCTCTCCGCCCGTTGTTCGCTGCGGGTCGATTTTATCTCCTGCACGTTCTGGCTTGAGGTGCTCGGGTGGTGAGTCCCCTTGGCTCGTTTTCGTGAGGTCCTCGGTCGTCATGCTGTCCAGTGGATCGTTTTTTCTCGCTTGCAGGATGCCATCGCCTCATGATGAGACGATGTTGGTCGCCTTTCTGTGTCGTGGAACGTATGGTACTGACGCTTGGCACAGGGGCTAGATGACTTGTCCTGTCCGGGCTGCTATTCTCAATGGCTCTGCCGACACGCCATGCACCCTTACCGAGACAGGCAGACACCACTCGCTGTCTGTGGGGTCGTGGAGATTCTCGCCCTTTGGTGTCTACGAAATGGCTGCTATCCGACGCCTCTGGTACGTTCTTGCTTGCTTGTGTGCGTTTGGTCGCGCTGGCTGGTCCCTTGGATCTCCCGTGTCTCAGAGCCCCCATCCGTCGAGCGGAGAGCACGAGGTGGCACTATAAGTGGCGCCTTCTTGAGGCCGATTCCGCCCCTTCAGTGAGACTCTCATCCCACTCACGCCCTTCACCTGCCCCCCCCTGGTTTTCCGCCATCGGACCCCTCCCTGGCCACACCCCACGGGCGCCCTGGGTCGCACGCCCCTCCTGCTCCCTCCGTAGCTGCTGTTTCTGTATTTTCCGGCTCCATCAACATGACGGGCCGAGGTGGTCATGGTGGCAAGCGCGCGTTGTCGTCGGGTGCAGGTGATGAGGGTCGCAAAGTACCGCGCATTGCCAACGCGGCCGGCGCGGCCGCTCCACCGCCGGTGCGGGATCAACATGACGAGGATGGCGTACGGGCTGGTGCGTCTTCCACTCCGTTTGACCCTAACGCCAGTCGTGCCGCGGTCTTCCCTGGTGGCGTGCCATTCTACAACGGAGCGGCGGAGGCGCAGATTCCGACCGCTTTGGTCAACGGCTCTGGTGGGTCGGCCATCGCGCCAATGGTGGAGTTCACCGCCCCACCGCCGCCGCCGCTTTTCGAGGCGCCGCTGTTCCCGTTTTCCCCGAGTATGGCTGCGGCGGCTGGCATGCCACCGCCCATGAGCTTTCCTGGCATCTCGGGCATGCCTTTTCCAGGGTACAGCCCGTACGGCTCGCAGCCGCACGTTCCTCATCCGCAGATGATGCCGCCCGGGCTGACGCCGATGATGCCGGCGGGAATGATGGGCCGGCCCCCGACCAACTCGTTCTTTGGGACGGCGATGGCGGTCAACGCCGAGTCTGGCGCGCAGCTGCCGCCGGCTGGCCAGCCCGACGAGCCCATTTTCTCTGCAGCGGCCGAGCCTCCTGCTCATGTTGGCGCCGCAGCTTTGTCATCATCGTCCGCCCCGTCGTCCGCAGCGGCGGCTCCTGCGGCCCAGTTTTCGGCAACGACGCCGGCGCCAACGGCCTCTTCGCCCGGTGCGGGAGCTCCTGGTGCGGCATTGGCGGATCCATCGTCCAGCCGTTCTCTGACTGCCCACTTGTCAACGCTGGCCGCGCCGTCGCCATCTACATCGCCCACTACGCCGGCTCGTGTTGCTGCTCTTCCTTTGGTGCGTCCCTCAACTCCACCGGCGCTCCGGCGGGCTGGTCGTCGCGGCGGTCCGCGCCGCCCTCGGATTGTGGCGGCGCCGAATTTTCCGCAAGGGTCGGGCCGAGTGGCGCCCCCGTCGCGCCCGGTTGAGGCTGCTGCGCGACCAATTTCGGCTGCTGCGATCCCGGTTGATGGCGCTGTTTACACGGCGCCGTATAACGGGGCGCCCGTTAATGCGTCCCCAGCCGGATTGAACCCGGCTGTGCCTGCTTCTCGCGGGGTGGCGGCAGTTGCACCTTCCGCGGCGCGTGCCGCCCGCCGGTTGGCGCCTGCCGTGCCAATGGTCCCGCCAGTTTCGACCCTCTTTGCTGCTCTCCCGGCTGCTTCGCCCCCTGCTGTTGTTCCGAGCCGCGCGTCGGCCAGTACTGGGCCTTTGGCGGTGTTTGCCGCCCCCCCGGTCGCGCCCCGTGTGCCCCCGACGGAGCACCTTGCACCCTCTGTTGTGCGTGGGGCTGCCATCGAGTCGTCGCCGCGCGCAGCTGCCGCCACCCGGGCGCCGCGTGGTGCTTATGCAAGCGGGCGAGGCAATGGAGGCGTCGAGGCTGTCCGCGAGACTGCGGCTGCGGGGGCAGCTGAGCCACACGGGCCGGTGGGCGACCAAGTCGCTACGCAGTCCGAGATGAACACACTGGCGAAGCTGATCACGACGGCGACCGGCTTGGTGTCCGCCCTCTCCGCAGAGGTCAAGAGCATGGTGCAAAAGGTGCAGACGCAAGGTGGCTCCATCGAGCGGCTGGGTGTCGCTATCAGCGAGTTCCAGAAGCGCCCCCGCCCCACCCGACGCTTTGTGCCCCCCGACGTCGAGGAGTACTCTGACCACGAGGAGCTCATCTCGATGTTCGGGTATGGCGGCCCCATCCTCTCGGAGGCCGCCGATTATGTCACCAAGGCTGGTGTTAAGCTGTCGGAGATGAAAAAGGGCGCTCTCATGATGCTGAATATTCGGGCCCGCGTCAAGTCTCGCTCCTTTGGCGACGTCGGCGGTGCGGTCATGACCAAGGACGTTATGCATCACCCTGACGTTGACTTTGAGATGGTCATTGAGGTGACCATGGACGAGCACAAGATGGACGAGGCGGAGGCGTACAAGTACCTGACCAGCTGGATTTCCGGGCCCGAGCCGCGTATCAAAACGCCCAAGCAGGTGGCTGCTGAAAAGAAGCGGGCCGAAGCGTACAAGGCCAAGCACGGCAAGGAGAAGCCGAAATCCAACCCGTCGGAGAAGCGCCGCGCGTACCAGCCTGTGATGCAGTCGATCTCACACATGTACGAGGCGATCAAGCGGCCCGTCGTGGCGGCGTGGTTTGAAGCGGTCGAGAGGTCGGAGCTGGCCATGACGCCGGCCGAGGCCGCCGAGTGGCTGACCGACGTGAACCCCAGGAAGAAGCCGGAGGAGCCGTCGCAGGCGCGCTTCATGGCATCAGCACGGGGGCGCCCGGCAATGACGGTCGCCATGCACGCAATGTACATCCACTTGGGCGTTTCTGACCGCATCCGCGCGCCCAAGCACTGCGGCGACGTAGAGGCGGCGCACGGGACGTCGGGGCACTACGCCCTGGCACTAATGTTCGTGCGAAATGCACTCACGCTCATGGCGTCGGGAAGTCGTCGGCGCTCGGGGGTCGACAGTGGGTGGTACGACCTCTGGCGGGCGGAGCTCGAGGCCTTGAAGGACCTCCTGCCCAACAATACCGCTCCATGGAATGGCCTCGTCTTCACGGACGGCAATGACACGCGTCGCTTTGAGTTCGATGTGGCGCCGGCACCTATTGTCGGTAAGCGCGGACGCTTTCGTGTACCACCGGCTCCTGGTGGCGGCGGCGGCACCGTGACTGGCGGCAGCGCATCGGTTGACGTCGGCAGCGCGAGTGGTGGCAGCCCCGTCGGTGCTAGCAGCGCCGACAGGGTTGGCGTCGCACCCAGTGGCAGTGCGCCTGGGGGCGACACTGCCGGGGGGATTGATGTTCTTGCTGTCGGTGCCAGCGGGTTGGGCGCCCCATTGGGCGGGGCAAGTGCCGTGACGGGCGATCCTGCGATGGATGCCGACGACGCGGAGAGTAGCGCGGAAGGCGGCACCGACGCTGTTTGAGAGCTCTCGCAAGTGCGGCGCATCGTCAAAACCACGAGCGTGATGAGGACGGGCGCCGAGTTGGGCGGCGACGGCTTGCGCGGCGCCGGCTTGGGCTGCGCGAGGCGCGCGTCAAGTCTGACAGCGCTGGTATTGGTGAGCAGCGGCGCTGCCGCTGTCACCATCGGTTGACAGGTGAACTATTCTCACCCCGTTGTGCATGCATTGTTTTGATTGTTGTTTGCTTTTGACACGTGCCTTCCTCTTGCCGGGGTCGGTGCAGCCGCTCTTTTTGGCTGCCAGGTCGCTATCGCTTCCTGGCTCATTGTTTGTGTTTTGCCTCATGCCTTTCGGACGACGGCACTGTCGTTATCGCTTGGCTTTCTTGTTGGTCGCCATTGTTCACGCGTTGGGTGAGTCTGCCTGGTTCTGCGTGGACTTTGCGCAACATTGTGACCTATGATCTTGCTTTTCTTGGTGACTACATGGCACAAGGGTGCGGCCACTGGCTAAATGAGCCTGGCAGGCAGCAGGCAACAAGATGGGGCCCGTCCCGCCCCCCCC
>ENA-ORXR01004560-ORXR01004560.1-marine-metagenome-genome-assembly--contig:-NODE-4560-length-11510-cov-2.871250_pt1 | contig 11510 bp, 4 predicted proteins | sample MGYA00237866_ERZ511479 | MGnify/ENA metagenome assembly ERZ511479 | reverse complement strand
AAGCTCGTAAAACAAGATCTTTTTGTTAGTATCAGCCCATTTGCTTGTAAAATTGATAGTTACTGTTGTTTTGAATTAAGTAGAAAGTACTTACTTTTATAGCCAATTGCAAAGTAAACCAAACATACATAAGTAAGTTTATTCCTTATTAAGTAATATCAAACTTAAAGAATCATACAAATATCACTTTATTTGCTATTCCCATATAACGTTGCTTCAGTTTTGATACCAGAATCTTTTAATATAGGTTAGCGATCAAGAATCTTTTTAAAACTTTTTATTGGAATAAAAACTACTCCCCCATCAAATTCTTTGATTTCTAATGAAAGGGATTTGAGTATGTTAACTGTTTTTGTTGAAGGTGTTGCGATACTATCATAAATTGCATTGAATCCACTAATGAAAACCTTCTTAAAATCTAAAGATTCAAAAAGATTTTTCAAAAAAAATGTAAAGGTTTTTCTTTCATCCTTATCAAATGTGGAAAACACGTTAAGTATTAAAGAAACTTGAGTATAGTACTCTACAGTCTTTTCATCTGGAAATGATTTCAAGTTCAAAACAATTTTTTCTATTAGTACTTTAGTGCAATACTCTTCTAAGTTATCCGCCTTAAAAGATTCATAATCAGGAGTAATCAAGACTAGAGGAACTTGATACAAATCTTTTAATTTTGCCTTTGTTTCAAAATCTCCAATATCATTTACAATTTCTCTAATTCTTAATACATTTTCTTCAGAAGGAATATGACGATTACTGAACCAATGAGAAATTGATGACTTATTTACATTAAGATGCATCGCCCAAACAATTTGTTTAGGGTATACAGAGAGCATTATTTCCTTTAACTTCATCCCAAGCGAATCATCAATACAAATATTCTGATTTTTTAAAGGGTTCTTCGAAACATTTACAATAGTCTTCTCTTGTTTCATAATTAATCATTTATATTTTGAGGTACTTTTGACTTTCTCTAAACCAAGCATCATCTTCTGAAGATAGTTCATCTCTTCTATTAATAACATTTTTTGATTTTGATTTTTCTTGTATTACTCTGTTTTCTTCCAAACAAAAAACAGTAAGATTCCTTGCCTGATTTTGCTCAATCTTTAAATTACTGTTTTCTTGTAACTTAAATAACTTCTCAATTAATTCTTCCGCCACCTCTACAGCAGTTGAAGTAAGACCTGCATGACCAGAAATTAAATTAGGATTTGATTCATCTAAAAAAATGTGTGGAAAATAAACACTTTACCCATATCTAAGAATACAAAAAGATGGTTTACTAATATTTTTATCTAAGTTTTTCAATGTAATTTTAAAAAGATTTGAAATCCCATGCTTAAGTTTCTTTATAGACTTATCAATTAAATCCTTTGAATTTTTTTCAATTGTTGAAAAACTTTTTGAAATTGATTTTGGACTAAACCCTACACCATTTGAAAAAATCAAAAAGGAGGTATCTGATATACTTTTATTACCATGTTTAGCTGCAAAAATAAACTGTTTCATACCATTGGCGTTTTGATATTTTGCAAAGGTACTTAGGTTAAAAGACCTAGAAAAAGAACAACTATCACTTGTTTTTAACAAATTATATCCCATCGCTTTAGAACCATCACCATTCGGATAAATATCAGATAAAACTTCATTTGTTCCATTACCAGCTGCAACTATCACATATTTTGTTTTGAATGATATCTGGTCAGTACCGATTAGATAACCTCCATCGGTTTTAACTAATGTTACTTTTTCAGATCTTGGAACAAAAAAAACTTTTCCAAGCCCTTCTTTACTAGTATTAACGATATAGTTTTTCCTAATTTTTAAAAGTTTATCATAATCAATTGCTTTTTCTGGTAGTTCAAAAATGATTTCGTTCACTTCAGACTTAACATATAAATTTCCTATTTCTTCCTTTGCTGTATTTAACTCATCTCCAATTAAAATTCTCTGATAACTCAGATTATGTGATAGAGTCTTAACATTACTAATATGACGTTCAACAATTGATTCTTGATTACTTTCATCACACTCTATATGAATGAAACTATTCTTATTTGAGACAATACCAACATCTCCATATTTTCGCATAACATCTCTATAGCCTCTGGCAATCCGAATAAATCCATTTTGTAAAACCTCACTACTATCATCCAAACTTGAAGACAAACTCAATGATTGTAATAATCCAGATTGGAGTGTGTGTTGATTTCTCAAAACCGCATTCGAATGAGTCCTGCCATCATACTTTTTCTCAATAACCACAACATGATTTCCTTTGGAAACAAGTTGTTCGATAATCTCTAACCCTAATATGCTAGCTCCAATTACTACTATTGGTACTTTAAATTCATTTAACATTCTAAAGATATTAATTGTTTAGCGAATTGTCAAGCACTAAACTATATTTTTTAAAAAAACTTTACATATTTCTTCGCTAAGATAAAATAAATATAATAAAAAGGTAGAATGATAAAGTTAAGATCAACTAACTAAAACATCTCTTTAGCTATTGATAATCAATCCCATAAGAAATTAAAAAACTAAAAGGTGCTAACAATCACTCAATCTTGTCAATGTTATGATTTGTTTTTCACAAGGATATATAGTTTTTTGTTCAAACAAAAAACATAAACACCATGAAAAACATAATTTTAATTTCAATACTATTAGCAACCTCTACTCTTATTGCAAATGCACAAACTCGATTGGATGATTCACTTGCACTTGTAGAGTTGTATGATAGTACAGGAGGTATTGGGTGGAAGTATCAATGGGATTTATTACAACCGATGGATGTGTGGTCTGGAGTTGCAATGACTAATGGACGAGTGACTTGTCTAGATTTGGATGGGACACCAAGTTGTAAATCGGAAAACACATCTAATAACTTATTTGGGATCTTACCAAATTTAAAGCTTTCTGAACTTCAATTTTTAAATTTATCTCATAATCAATTATTTGGTAGAATTCCAAACTTTACGCATTTGGATAGTTTAAAGTATCTAGACCTTCATTGGAATGATCTAACAGATACCATTCCGAATTTTTCAAATCTTGGTAATCTAGAATACTTAAATTTAGTAGGAAATCAGCTAACAGGAGAAATACCTAATTTCCCAAACTTTAACAAGTTGCAACACTTAAATCTAGCGGGAAATGACTTAACTGGGTTAATTCCAAATTTCCAAAATCTAAATGCGATTAAGTTTCTAAATCTTGGATATAACTATTTATACGGACTAATACCAGATTTTTCAAATCTTGGCAACCTAGATAGCTTATACCTGAACAGAAACGGTTTAACAGGATCAATTCCAAATTTCTCAAACCTTGGAAGCTTAAAGTTATTAACACTAGACGACAATCAGCTTAGTAATACTATCCCAAACTTTTCGAACCTTTCAAGTCTAGAAGTTTTAATTTTGGCTGACAATAATTTGACGGGAGGAATTCCTAACTTCACTAACTTAGATAGTTTAAAACATCTAATTTTAAGTCAAAACCCCATAAAAGATACCATACCAAATTTTTCAAATCTGCCCAAGTTAATAAGGCTTGGACTTTGGGAATGTCAGCTAACTGGGCTAATTCCAGATTTTTCAAACTTACCAAGTTTGCAAGACCTTAATCTATATAAAAACAAATTGACTTTGGCAGTCCCAGATTTTTCAAACCTACCGAATTTGCTAGAGCTACATCTAGCTGAAAATGAGTTAATTGGTGTGATTCCTGATTTTTCAAATCTTGAAAAACTAGACCAGTTGCGTCTTAATGAAAATCAGTTATATGGACCAATTCCAGATTTCACAAATCTTAAAAATCTAAGGTACTTGGTTCTAAATGACAATGAACTAACTGGGAATATCCCAAACTTTTCAAATCTTCTAAATCTATATTCATTACTACTTAAGGACAATCAGCTATATGATACAATTCCTAACTTTACACATCTTGAAACACTCAGTGGTCTGGACTTAAGTAATAATTATTTAGAAGGAGAAATACCGGATTTTTCGAATCTCTTGAGTATCCGCAATGTAGATTTAAGTTTTAATAACCTTGAAGGGGAAATTCCGAATATTTCAAATCTTCCACTGCTAGTATCATTAAAGTTTAATAATAATGAACTTTCAGGTTCTATTCCAGACTTTTTAAACCTTACAAATATTCATTATTTAGACATGAGTTTTAATTATTTAAACGGAACTATCCCAAACTTTTCAAACCTTTTAAATTTAAGCTATTTATATTTAGACAACAATAATTTTACAAGTACAATTCCAAGTTTCACAAATCTTATTGACCTAGGAAATTTAAAGCTATACAATAATGAACTAACATTTGAAGATTTGATTGACTCCAGACACTATAATCATGTTCTATGTAGTCTATATTCATCTAATGGATTATATGATTATTTCATACAAGATTCTATTGGTCTCAGAGAAATACTTAGCACTTCAGCAGGTTCCCCTTATAGTATAAGCTTACATATTGATGATACAGTTACTACTAACATCTATAACTGGTTCAAAGACAGTACACTGTTTGCCACAACCAGCATGAATGCACTAAACTTCCCTAGTATACATTCCTCACATTCAGGAGTTTATTATTGTCAGATTACAAATCCTAATGTTCCAGGATTGACGTTGTTTTCTCGTGCAAAAACATTAATAGTTCCCTGTTCAATTTCAGCCTTTGTTACGACTATAAACACAACTTGTTCCTTTGATAATGGAATCCTTTCGACTTCTGTCTCAGGAGCTACTGGAAGCTACACTATTCTCTGGTCTAATTCAGAAACAACAGCTACCATTTCCAATTTACCTCCAGGAGATTATTCAGTCACAATTACGGATGTAAATGGATGTTTTGACACGGCTTCCTCAACTGTTGTTGGAAGTAAAGAACTGTCCTTGGGGATTAGTGGGGATTTGCTAAACTGCCATGGTGATACAAATGGAGAAATTTCTGTAACGGTTGAAGAAGGGCTACCACCATTTAACTATATCTGGAATTCTCCTTTAATATCCGGTTCAAATGGAAGTAGCTTGCCATCAGGAACATACGCCGTAACTGTATCTGATTCATTTGGGTGCATTGGGACAATTTCGACTGATGTATTGGAACCGTCAAGTTTGAATGTTATCGGATCCATATCTCAGCCTACATGTCAAGTAATGCTTGGTTCTATTAATCTCTCTACTGCAGGAGGAAGCGATTGTAAAGAAGCAAAGGATTTGTTCATTTCGGAGTATTTAGAAGGACATTTGAATAATCGTTGTATTGAAATCTATAATGGAACAGGTGCCGAAATAGATCTTTTAAGCGATGATTGGGAATTGCACATTTATCCAGCTGGAAATACAATTAGTATATCATATGATCTTATTGGTACGATAAAGAATAATGAAACGCAATTGATCTGTAATGGTGCTTCTAATATTGATCCAATTCTAGCAACTCTTGCCGATCAATTTTTTAGTGGAGGTTATAATGGCAATGATGCAATAGTTCTTCAAAACAATGGAGGAACTTTAATAGATGTATTTGGCAACATTGGTTGTTTCCCCGGAGTTTCATGGACAGGTAATACGAATACCACAAAAAATATTGTGCTTAGAAGACAACCAACTATCGATTCTCCTATAGAAATTGACCCAGGCAATTCTCCATGTGATTTCCCAACTTTAGATACTGAGTGGACTAATGCTCCCTTGACTGACTGGAGTGATCTAGGCTCTCATACCTATATTGGCAACCCGCAACCTCCCTCTTATTCATGGTCGAATGGAGCCACTACTAAAGATATATCTGGTCTCTCACCGGGGATGTACACAGTAACTGTTACGGACTGCAAGGGGTGTGTTGCTATTCAAACATTTACTATTAACACCCCTCTTAATAACATTAGTATTAATGTTGTTAGCTCTGGGATATCAAGTACAAACCCAAATGATGGCTACATCAACCTATCCTCTTCTGGAGGTGCAAGTCCGTATACCTACCTTTGGTCAAATGGTTCAACAACACCAAACATTAGTGGGCTTGGTGAAGGAACATATATTGCTTCAGTTACTGACGCTAATAACTGTTCAGTTGTAGAATCTGTAGACCTATTTGCGGCCGACTCTTTCAATGTCCAAATAGCGATAAATGACACAATTATTTGCCATAGTTCAAGTGATGGGAGTATTATAGCAATTCCTTCAGGAGGACAACCACCATATTCTTTTTTATGGACAACTGGGGAAACAACAGATTTGCTAACTCAACTAAGTTCCGGTACTTTTGGTGTAACTATTACTGATGCAAACGGAAATACTGCAACTAATAATGTTTTATTGACTGAGCCAGACCCAACCATTCTCAGTGGATTTATATATTCAAATCAAAATTCTACTACATGTCCATCAAATGGATTGTCATATTCTGCAATAGTTTACATTACTTACTCGAAAATTGAGTTCTACGTAAATGGAGAATTAGCACAAGACAGTGTAGTGAGTTCGTTTTTCAGTTTTGACCTGGTAAACAATGACACAATTACGGTTCGTGTTTATGATGAAGATGACTGTTTAAATCTTTTTTTAGATACAGCAATTGTAGATGCTTACCTTCAACCAGAGATTTCCTGGTGTAATGCCAAGAATGATTCTGTTCAAGTTGTCCTTACTCAAGGTACACCAACCTGGTCATTTGACCTATTAGAAATCAACGATTCAGACACAATCACAACCAATTACAATGAAGTCTATAACTCGGACACTTTTTTTATAAAGCAACCAAGTACCGAATACTTCATCACAAATCTATTGTTGGATAGCAATCAATGTATATTCAGCACTACGTTTCACAATAGCCAAATCTTAGGCTGTGAATACATTTGCGTTGGATATGATTCTAGCCACACAGAAGTATACACTGCCCATTTCCTATCCCCAGCAACCAATTATCTATGGGGAATTGAACCATTATCAGCAATAACAGATGGGGACATAAATATTGTATCAGGACAAGGCTCAAATTCATTAATGATCAGTTTTCCTAACCCAAATACAACACATGACACCATCATTCTAACTGTTTCTGCGGACACAGATTGCGGAAAGGAATACTTATCCTATCAAATTATTCTAGACAAACATTGTGTATGGCCAGGAGATATTAACAACGATGGGCAAGTTAAGTATCAAACTGGAGTTTCTTGGGTCGATGATGCTATCGCATTAGGTTTTGCACGCAACAAATATGATGGATATAATAATAGCCAAAATAACACCTCTTTGATTAGTCATCCAAGGCACAACAATTGCTTTGGTCTTCCTTTATGGGAATGGGTACCACAATATGGTCAAGATTGGAAATATATTGATACTATCGGCTCTACTTTAAATGCAACATTTAATATTGAAGATAGTATCGGCATCAATCATTGGATAAATCTTAAATACGCTGATAGCAATGGAGATGAAGAAATTGACTTCAAGGCAAATTGGAACCCATTTATTGATTCAATAAATTTTGTTCCAGACCCAACAGATCATGACATTGTGGTTTATCATGCTTACAACAATGCTGCCCATTTCCAGAACACCAATTCATTTGGCAATCCTAATGAATACATTAAAATAGTCACTCCAGATTCAGTTTATAATAGTGGAGACGAAATAGTTTTTAGCGTCAGAATCGGGGATATCGGAGATACCATCAAAGATATCTCACAAGTGGCGTTCATTGCGGAAGGTGCTTTTGGCTCTTTCAAACAACCAACTGTAAACATTTTAAAAAGTCATTTAGTATCAAATGATAATGAAAAAGTAGATTATCCCTTTTTATTAAATGATTACAAGGGCAACCCAAGAGATAGTTTTAGATGGCATATCGCACTTGCCAGAGAGAATGGAACTGGAGTAAGCTTCTATGGTCAAGAGATTTGTGAGGTGGTCTGCGTAGCTACTCCAGCACAATTTCATAATAGTTATCCACTAAATAATTCATTTTCACCTGTGGACAGCATTCCCATTACATTAAGAATATCTGCCGGTGGAATTGGTCATTCAGATAACAGCATTGAATACACAATTTCTAATGAAGTAACGGTTTGGTTAAGACCAGAAGAATCCTACATAGATGCAAAAGTAAACTTGGGAGGTGCCTATTTTGGAGCAACTAAGATAATGAGAGATGATTTGAGCGTATCAAATTGGGTTCCTATGGTAGAACCATACACGCAACATCCTGAATATTTCACACCACAAAAAAATATGAAAGGGATAAGTATACAAGACAGTTTATCAGTTCTTGCTCATAGAGGTGATACTATTATTGATTGGGTGTTCATTGAGATAAGGGATAAAATTGATACCAATATTATTGGTGCACGTCCTGCATTGCTAAAAAGAAATGGGAAGATTGTAGATGTAGATGGAGTTTCACCAGTTCGTCTTTATGGCGTCCCAAAGGGCTATTATTATGTCATGATTAGACATCGTAATCACTTACCTGTAATGACAACGGTTCCAATTGAGTTGAATGCATCCTCCCATTTTGATTTTACAGAAGGAGAAGATACCACACTACAAATGGGAGATGTAAATAGTGGATATGCAATGTACCCTGGTGATGTAGATGGAGATTATGTAATCGGTGCAAGTGATCGATCATATATCTGGAACAAAAGAAATACCATAGGTTATTTATTAGCGGATATCAATCTTGACGGTACAGTGAATGCTAGCGACAGAAGTATCGTATGGAATTATCGGAATAAATTTGTTTTTCTACCTAAATGAAGGTAGGTGTTTATGTTAAGGCAATTAGTAGCAAATACTAGTTGCCTTTTCTTTTGCATCAAAAAGATTTCATACAAAAAACCAAACAGAACAACCAACTCAACAGCCTGAATATCAAATACATAATCAATTTTACTGTATTAAATCCACTAACAAATTCAGAATATGGTCATTAGAAATAATTGCCTTTCAGGCAGAAAAATTGGTTCTTTGATTTGACAAAACAATTAGATTCATCAGAGCTCAACAAGCTATTTTTAATCGATAAAATTGGTTTAAAACTTAACGTTAAAAAAGTCAATTAGAAACAACATATTAAAATATGAAACCTTCAAAAATCTTTGGGGCTGTCACCCCTATGTACAAATCACTTTTTTAATAAAAAATAACAAAAGAACTGAACTTGAAGACTCAAAAGAACCTAGAAAAATAAACTGATTTCTTCGTAATTCTGGGAGGTATTCTCACCCAGATATTTAAACTATATAATCATGAGACAAAATTTATTCTTATTAATAATCCTTATTCCTTTAATTACAGTTTTTTCCAATGCGCAAGTATGTCCAGGGCCAATTTACAGCCCTTATTCCCCTGGGGGGCCAGATTTAATGATTAGGGAAGATCCTTTTATTTCTAGTCCACAATATGCGAATGTAATTGATGAATTATCTCCAGGACAAAAACTTATGGCTAAAAATGAAGTACCAGATCCCGTAAGTGGATATTGGTATTTAATTGATAAACCCACAAATAGCAGCGGACATGACAAAACCGGTTACATTTCAAGCTATATGGTGCTTGATAATGCTGTTAATGAATACTTCGAAGTAGATCAATTGTCAGGCGGGTTAAACGTTAGACCGTGGGCAGGAGCATCTGGTTCAAACAAAGTAACCTGGACTCCTGATAACACAACAGTTAAAATCTGGCCAAATCAGGCATTTGCTATTGTTGGAGATGCCTACATTAGTGGTCAAATTTGGTATCAATTTGATCTTACCGACAACTGCTCTCAGGTAACAGGTTGGGTTCACGGTGGTTATGTAACCAAGCATACATTCAATTCAAACAACTGTAATACTCCAACTACTTGTCCTGACCCTACAAATCTTAGCCATTCAAACTTAACTACTAATTCTGTTCAGCTTTCATGGACAGGTAACCTGCAACCTGGATGGGACGGATATGATATTCGTGTTTATGATTCAAATAACGCTACAGTGCATAACGAACCTGATTGGCAATCTACAAGTATTCCGATTTCGGGCTTATCACCAGGAAGTACTTACACCTGGCGAGTTCGAACAGACTGCGCTAGTTTAGGAAATAGCGATTATGAATATGGGTCTTTCACAACCCAAGCAAGTCAAGTTTGTAATGAACCTACCAACTTGCAAGTTTCCAACATTACTAATAGTACGGCAACTTTATCATGGAATGGAACTCTTCAAAGTGGTGATGGCTATGACATTTATGTGTATCTAAACGGAATTCCAATTACAAGTTTTAATAATCATGGACAAAACAGTGTAACAATTACAGGATTGACAGCTGGAAATACATACACTTGGAAAATTAGAAAGGATTGTGCAAACTCAAATAGCTCTTATGTTTTCGGGCCTAACTTTTCAACCACAAACACCCCTACCTGTACAGTTCCATCATCTCTTAGTAGTTCGCCTGGATGTGCAAGTGCTGTTTTAAGTTGGGGGAATGTAAATGGAGGAAATTCCTACGAAGTCCAATATAGGATTCCACCTTCCAATATTACCTTTACTAAAATTTCTACCACTAATTCGGTCACATTAAATAATTTAGAACAAGCAAGTACTATCTATTCATGGAAGATAAGGACAATTTGTAACTCTGGAACTAGTAATTGGACAATTGAAAAAAGTTTTTCTACTACAAATTGTCCTTCAGGCGAAATAAATATTTCTGTTAACAACATAGAACTTTTTGAAAATCTATATTCTTCATCAACTAATACAGTTAAACTGTTGATGCTATATACACAAGAAGCAGAAGACAATTGTAAAAGCGGTAACATTAAAGCTACAATTAGAGAAGGAGTAAAAAACAAAAACCAAGCCTTTAAATCAAGTAATATAAACACTAGAATTCAACTTATAGACATATATAAAACTCCTTATAATGAACAATCACCCAAAATAGATTACAATACATTAAAAAATCGAATCATAACAAAAAGTGATGGATATTTGGATGATTTGCATCACTTAAGAGAAGTATATTGTGCTGATATAGTTGGTCTTATCATAAGTAAACATACAGTTAACCCTATTGCATATGGGTCTGCGTTAATGCAAAATAGTAATCCATCAAATATTAACTCAGATTTTCCATTTTTCTTTGTTGCTGTTAACAGGATAAACTTAAATATTGGCTTTGGGTCTCAAGCGTTTTCTCATGAGATTGGGCATAAATTCGGTGCAACTCATCATAATACGGGAAATACATTAATGTCTGGAGGCTATAACGTAAAGCTTAAGTATTCAAATTCAAATGAACATGTCGTTCGCCAAAACTCTAGCCAAGTTGCTAATTTTAGAGATAATCAAATCAAGATAGAAAATTCAGATAATATCTACCCTTTACAAATAACTTCTATTGTTCCCAATCAAAATTGGTTGACTATAGTTGGTTCTGACAACTTTTCAATCCCACCAAATCAAAGTAGGATAG
>ENA-ORXR01004557-ORXR01004557.1-marine-metagenome-genome-assembly--contig:-NODE-4557-length-11512-cov-66.967118_pt1 | contig 11512 bp, 8 predicted proteins | sample MGYA00237866_ERZ511479 | MGnify/ENA metagenome assembly ERZ511479 | reverse complement strand
ATTTCTTTCACTTAGCCAAACATATAAAAAAAATAACTTCTTCATTTGGGGTAGATTATTTTCTTCCTCTTCCCTTAATTACGTATTGTAAGATTGACGGAAGTTACAGAGTTGCGAATAAGTGATGTTTTTATTCACTCATTCAAAATTCACTCATTCGCTCATTCAAAAAAAGACTATAACCGAATTTATCTTATGAAATATTTGTGTACGTTTCTCGCGCTTTGCTTTTGTGTGTTAAATTTTTCGATAGCCCATGCCGATAGTTCCACTACCGACAACACACCAACACATCAACACCACAACTCGGCTCATGCTTACGAGTGGTCGGACGGCAATTATGCGCCCAATAATAATCTGGTCATTGAAAATATTACGACGGCGGATATTCCTTGTTTTGGCGGTACACGTGGTACGGTGACGATTGAGGTTTCGGGCGCGACACCTGATATTACCTACGATATTGGCGTAGCCGGAACTGCAACAGTCATAGACGAAACCTATACTTTTTTTCAGTCACTTGATGCCGGAACTTATGACTTGACGGTGACGGACGGAGATGGTTGTATGGCTTTTGATGTCTTTACGATTGATGAGCCGCCACCGCTGCTCATCGCTTCTACACCTATCGCAGAGACGCTGCCCGGAACAAATGATGGGTCTATCACCATCTGTGTGCAAGGGGGAACGCCGCCTTATTTTGTGACGTCGCCTGCTGGCGTTTCGGTGGTAGATTTGGGTACGGGTACATGTTCAGGAAATTATGAGGTCAGTAATATTGGTGCAGGGACTTATGACTTTATTGTCCAAGATGCCAACGGATGTACCGCAGGTGATTTGGTGACAGTCGATGCAGGAACTTGTATCGGCGACGTGACTTCGTCAGTTTCTACCAACAACACTTTGAGTTTTTGTAAAGATGCATTGGCGGATACTGTTTCGATGGAAAATAGTATCGGGGGCATGGTTGGAGATAATTATGCGTATGTACTGACGGATGCCAATGACGTGATAATATTGTGGAATCCGAGTGCCAATTTTTATAATGCCAATCAGCTGATGCCGGGTATTTATCGTATTTACGGCTTTTCTTATCAAGGCGTATTGAATGTACCTGTGGGAATGTCTGTCAATGATATTACATCTACGCCCGATTGTATTTCTTTATCAGATAATTTTGTAGAAGTCGAGCTTTTCGCACCACCTTCCAATGCCGTAGCGGGTGCAGATATTGCGCTTTGTGGACCAAGTATGGTGGGTTTGAGTGCGGATTCGGTAGCCGTAGGCACGGGCGTATGGACGCAAGTGTCGGGCGCGCAGGCAGTCATTGCAGATGGCAATATGTCAACTACCGCAGTGAGTGGTCTGATGTCGGGTTTGTATGAATTTGAATGGTCGGTCAGCAATGGCGTATGTCCGCCTTCGCGTGATACGGTTGAGGTGTTGATTGTAGATACTGCCATTCATATAGATACGATTACGATTGTCGATGAAACGTGTAGTGCAAACAATGACGGTAGCGCAACGGTTTCTGTATCAGGAGCTTTGCCGCCGATTACTTATGATATTGGAAATGAGGGGTTAATCGTCACTATAGAAGATACGAGTTATACCTTTATGTCTTCGCTTGCGGCGGGAGATTATACGATTACGGTAACGGATGCTGCCGGATGTTTTGCTTTAGATTCATTTTCTATCGGTCAGCCGGATTCTTTATACATTCAATCTACGGTAATGGCGGAAAGTCAGGTCGGAATGAACGATGGTTCCATTTCACTGTGTGTAAAGGGCGAACCGCCTTTTAGCTTATCTTCCTCACCCAATGTTACGATTACAGACTTGGGCGTGGGTATTTGCGATGGCAATTACGAAATAAATGGCTTGGAAGCCGGCACTTATGTATTCGATATTGAGGACGCAAATGGCTGTACAGATTCGGAAACAGTCGTCGTAGCACCCGGAGACTGTGCCATTCGGATAGATTCGGTCGTTGTCAATAGCGATGTTTCCTGCTTTGAGGGTTCTAACGGACAATTGACCGTATATGCAGAAGGAAGTAGTAATTATCAATTTAGTATCGACAACGGCGCAACTTATACGGCTGCGCCATCTTCGCTTTCATTTATCAATTTGGAAGCAGGTAGTTATGAAGTTGTAGTCGTAGATGATTTGGGATGTAGAGATACTTTTGCCAATAATCCGATATTGGTCAACGGACCAATAGATTTCACTGTTTCAGATATAAATGCAATGAATGTTTCTGCGCCCGGCGCGAATAATGGTCAAATAGACTTCTGCGTCAATGGTGCTGTGCCGCCATATTCGGCAACCTATCAAGGGATGGATACAAATACATCAGGTACATTCAGCGCAATTGTTGGGGCATGTGCCGGAAATTTTATCACGACAAATCTACCCGGCGATACTTACACCGTAGAAATTACAGATGCCAACGGCTGTACGGAAACATTTGAGGTCTTTGTGGATGACGTAGATTGTAGCCCCTTTTCAATCGTGGGCGTACAACCCATAAACGTTGCTTGCAACGGAGAAAGTACAGGAGCTATCCAAATTACGACATCAGGCGGTTTCAATCCACATACATTTATCATTGATAATGGGACAGATGCGGACACCGTAATGGTCAATGCTGACAATTATACCTTCAACGATTTGCCGGAAGGTGGCTACTCGTTGACGGCGATTCATTCGGGCGATTGTGTGGTACAAAGCAATACATTTATCACGGGGTCTTCGGCAGTTTCGGCAGGAGTCAGCACAATAGACCCTACCGAAATCAATAGTATGGATGGCGAAATTTGTATCAATCCCGTAGGCGGTGCGATGTCTTATACCGTGACTTCCGATTGTGGCAATCCGGTAGAAATGGCGGGTACTTGTGGTGGTTCGTATCATATTTCCGGCTTAGGCGCGGGCGAATGTACGATTACGATAGTAGACGACAACGGTTGTATTTACAGTACGACAGCCGAGCTTCTCCCACCCTCTTGCAATGGCTTTTCACTGGTCAATGTCACGCCTGCCGATGTCAGTTGTGCTGGCGCAAATGATGGTTTGATTACGATAGCCGTCAATGGCGGAGAACCTATTTATCGCTATTCTATTGATGGGGGAAATAATTTTATTGAGAATACAAATAACGAATATACTTTTGAAAACATAGGGGCAGGCACTTACGATATTGTGGTCGAAGACGGTCAGGGTTGCGAAGTTTCTTTTACTTCGGTGACGATTACTGAGCCGCTGCCCATTTCTATCGAAATAGAAACCACCGCTACCTGCGCTGAATCTAACGATGGCGGTATCGACATCACACCTTCCGGCGGAACGGGCGCGTACACCTATATGTGGGGCAATAGCAGCATCGAACAAGACATCGACCAACTCCCCGTAGGTAGTTACGACCTCACCATTACCGATGCCAATGCTTGTATGTTTGAAAGTACCATTCAGGTTGCAGCGTTTTCTACGATAGAATTAAACCTCGGCGGCAATCAAATCATTGATGCCAACGATTCTATCCAACTAATGCCCAACATCAGTGCTATGCAAGGCTACACCCACACTTGGTCACCCACGACGGGCTTGGGCGATACCACCCTGACGCCCTGGGCAAATCCACAGGCGACAACTACTTACACCCTCACACTTACTTCGGACGAAGGTTGCGTGTTCACCGATGAGATTATCATTAGTGTAAATCCGGTTCGTCAAGTCGTGGCTGTTCCCTCTGCGTTCACGCCCAACGGAGATAGCGAAAACGATGTATTAAACGTGATAGTACAAGGAGATTTTGAGCTTATCGGCTTCCATGTATTCAATCGCTGGGGCGAAGAAATTTTCTTTTCAGACAATCAAAGCACCGGATGGGATGGCACTTATAAAGGTGAACTACAACCTGTGGGTACTTACGTCTATATCGTCGAATATGAAGATACGTCTGGCGCGAATACCCAAAAAGGTGGGGATGTTACTTTATTGAGGTAGAAAATCTGACTTCAACCTCGACTTCAAACTCAAACTCAAATTACGAGATTTGGCTTCGCCAAATCGTACAATATATATAGAATCTGCGCAGCAAATTTTGAAGTTGAGTTTGAAGTTGAGTTTGAAGTTGAAATTTGGTGATTGCTCGTTTTTCCCTCGTCATGCGTCCAGACAAGCGTGAGGTATAGGAAGTGTTGTTTGAACGCAGCGTAGCGGAGAACCCTATAGCTATCGGGAGGATAGCCCGACCCCCGACTGACAAGGAGGGAGGCACGCCCAAATTCCAAAAACAAAAAACAAATCCAAGCCATTCTCGTCAGCCGTTGAAAACGTCTGCCGTGAATGGTGATAGCAGAAAACCAAATTTCAATTTTAAACCTTATAGTTTTCATACTTGGAATTCCCCCCCGATATTGCACACCCATGACGGTTTATTCCCTTATAAAACCTTATATTTAGGCTTCAAATTCAAACGTATAGCTATTTTCCTACTACTATACATTTATAATTCTAACAATAAGTTAAAATAAATATGTGTTAATTTAATTTAATTAATTAATAATCAAATTAATACAAATTAAAACTTATGTTCATAATTTTATTTATTACAATATGAAAAATATTTTCACTTGCCTATTTGCACTCTGTCTGTGTGCTGCTTACGGACAACAAGCTCCCACCAACATGGTATTACTTGACCAACTACAATACGATGTAGGTGGCAATGACGTGTGGGGCTACGTAGCACCCGACGGCACAGAATACGCGCTGATGGGTTTGGGTACCGGAACCTCCATAGTGAGCCTTGCCGACCCAAGCAATATCGTAGAAGTAGCCAACGTACCCGGTCCAAATAGCAAATGGCGCGACCTCAAAACATGGCAAGACTACGCTTACGTAAGTAACGAAAGCCAAAGCGGTGTAGCCATTATAGACCTCTCTGATTTGCCCAATGGCGTGACCGCCACAGAATTTCAACCCATGCTCAATAGTCAGGCACTTCAAACAATTCACAACCTATATGTCGATGAAATGGGCTTCCTATATGTAGCCGGTTCAAACCTTAATAGTGGCGGTGTTATCATTTACGACCTCAATCAAGATGCAGGAAATCCGGTATTAGCAGGTGTTGCCAATTCTGTGTACGCACATGACGTATATACACGCGACAACCTCATGTACGCTTCAGATATTTTTGCCGGTGTATTTAGCATACATGATGTGACGGATAAAAGCAATATCCAAGTATTGGCGACTCAATCCACACCCTTCAATTTCACCCACAATGCATGGCTTTCTGACGATGGCAATACCATATTTACCACCGACGAACTCGCCAATGCGCCCACTGCGGCTTACGATATTTCAGACTTTAGTGATATTAAAAAATTAGATGAATTTCGTCCGACTTCAACTATCGGCTTGGATGTTATTCCTCATAATGCCCACGTTATCAATGACTTCTTAGTGATTTCTCACTATACAGATGGCGTCATTATAGTAGATGCCAATCGACCAAGCAATATGGTAGAGGTCGGCAATTACGACACCTACGGCGGTGCTGACGGCGGATTTGACGGTTGTTGGGGAGCGTTTCCATTCTTCCCATCCGGTATCGTACTCGCGTCCAATCTCGAAGGTAGCTTGGATGTTTTGATGCCCACTTATATACGTGCTTGTTACCTCGAAGGAAATATTACTGATGCAGACAATGGCGCGTCTATTGCAAACGTAAATATAAAAATTGCAACTACACTCATCGCCACCCAAGCCGATATACTCGGTGCTTACGCAACAGGTTACGGAACTGCCGGAACGTATGAGGCAACGTACAGCCACCCCGCATATTTTTCTCAAACAATTGCAGTTACACTCACCAACGGTGAAGTTACGATACAAGATGTGGCTTTGATGCCAAAACCCATTTATGCACTTTCCGGTCAGGTTGTTGATGCAGCCGACAATACCTCTATCGAAGGCGCAACGGTATATATAAAAGGAGAAAGCGGTCAGTACGAAACCACGACAGATGCTTCGGGTAATTTCGCAGCAAATGTAATTTCAGATACTTACGAAATTTACGCCGGAAAATGGGGCTACCAAACCAAGCTCATCGCAGAACAAGAAGTAAATGCACCTACTGCCACCACGATCCCATTGGATGAAGGTATCAGAGATGAATTTGTTTTGGATTTGGGGTGGACAGTGGAGAGCACCGCACTACGAGGTATCTGGGAAAGAGGCGAACCAGCAGGTACAGTATTCAACGGTGCTCCCCTAAATCCTGATTTTGATTTGAATACGGATTTGGGTGACCACTGTTATGTCACCGGAAACGGCGGCGGCACAGCCGGACAAGATGATGTAGACGAAGGCATAACTGTCCTCTCATCTCCCACGATGAACCTTTCTACAATGGTGGATCCTTACCTCACTTATTATACATGGTTTGCCAACCCCGCACAAGGTGGTGTTGGAGACGATAGAATGGAAATACGTCTTTCTGATGGAAACACAGAAGTTGTCGTAGAAACATTGACCGGATTTACGAGCCAATGGCGCCCGCAATCTACCATACGAGTAAAAGACCATTTCCCGAATCCAACAGCAAATATGCAGGTCAGTTTTGAAGCAGGCGACTATGATGAGCAGCAACTCGTAGAAGCAGCCGTTGACCTTTTTGAAGTGACAGATTTTCTTACTGATGTAGAAACTGCCATTGACGAAAACATTCAAATTACGGCAAGTCCCAATCCATTTCATGACGAATTAGTAATTAATTATTCATTGGAAAATGTGGACAACAATACCCAACTTGACATCCATAATGCACTCGGACAAGTCGTATATAGCACACCCGTGACCAATGCACAAGCCACGCACACCGTCAACAAGCAACTAAACGCAGGTATTTATTTTATACAAATTACTAACGGACAAAAAATTAGTAAGCCAGTGAAAATGGTTTGCACTAAGTAAGTGATTGGTTGAATAGTTAGGGAAGAGGAAGAAAATAATCTACCCCAAATGAAGAAGTTATTTTTTTTCTTTCACTTAGTGAAACATATAAGAAAAAAAACAATTCAGACGGGTAGATTATTTTTTTCGTCTTCCCTTAATTAGGTGAATGGGTGATTGGTTAATTAGGTAAATGAGAGGGCAGGTAATGCCTAATCACCCAATTAACCAGTCACCCAATTAACTAATCACCTAATCCACCAATTAACCAATCCACTAATCCACCAATTACAATGAAAATAGGTATCATTCGGGAAGGAAAAACACCACCTGATTCTCGCGTTCCACTTACGCCAAAACAGTGTCGTCATATTATTGACAATTATCCCGTTCAAATCAACGTACAAAAATCGTCAGGGCGTTGCTACACCAATGAAGAGTACCAAGCAGAAGGCATTGCACTCGTCGATGATGTCGCTGATTGCGAGGTACTTATGGGTGTAAAGGAAGTACCGATAAATCAACTCATTTCCGACAAAACCTACTTCTTCTTTTCCCACACCATAAAAAAACAAGCCTATAATCGAGGTTTATTGCTTGCCATATTGGAGAAAAATATCCGTATGATAGACTACGAAGCACTGACCAATGAGCGCGGCAGCCGCCTCATTGCCTTCGGACGTTTTGCGGGTATCGTGGGCGCACACAATGGCGTGATGACCTACGGCTGGCGCACGGGAGCTTTCGACCTCAGACGCATGAAAGACTGCCACGACTACGCCGAAGCAAAAAACATTTATAAGACACTAAAACTACCGAACTTCAAGACCGTTGTGACAGGAACAGGACGTGTATCAAACGGCGCAGTAGAGGTCTTGGAAGCGATGAATATCCGCCGTGTCAGTCCCAACGAATTTCTGAAAAACGACTACAACGAAGCCGTTTTCACCCAACTCGAATGTGCCGACTATGCCCAACACAAAGTCACAAAAGACCTTGATAAAGCTGATTTTTACGAAAATCCGCAAAATTACGAATCCAAGTTTGCGCCCTACACACAAGTTGCTGATTTGATGATAAACGGCATTTATTGGGACAATCGCGCTCCCGCTTTTTTCACTGCCGAAGACATGAAACATGACGATTTTCGAATTCGTGTCATTGCGGATGTGACTTGCGATATTGCGCCTGTTTCGTCCATTCCGTCCACCCTACATGCGAGTACGATAGCCAATCCGATTTTTGGATATGACATTGAAAAACAGGAAGTTGCCAAGCTACATCAAGCCGACGTAGTGGATATGATGACGATAGATAATCTACCCAACGAAATGCCTCGCGACGCTTCGCAATCTTTTGGTGAGCAGTTTATCGGTAGCGTTTTAGAAGAATTATTGGATGATAAAAAAAGCGGCATCATCCAACGTGCAACGGTAGCAGCAGACGGTAAATTGGGTTCGCATTTTGACTATCTGAAAGATTATGTGGAAGGTATTTAATTGATGGAAGAATTTAAATACGTAGAGAAAATTCATAAATTTTCTCTACATGTTTATTTGGGGAGAAAAGTTATTTTACACGCGGTGCGTCAATTTTTTCGACCTTCGACAAACGCTCTATAATGTGAAATACGGCAGGACAATAGGCGACATTTTGATAATGCAGGTCTATATGGTCGGCAAATTCAAAATCATCGGTATATGGGTATCTTTGGCAGGCTTTGGGGCGTACCTCGTAGATGCGACAACTATTATTCGATTCTAAAAAAGTGCATGGAGTGGTCTTCATGACCATATCGCCGTCCTCGTCTTTGTGTAGGTATTCCGCTTGAAATTGAGCGGATTTCATACCGAGATACTTGGCGATACGTGAGGCATCCGTACGATTCACGATAGGCGGAATCGTTGAACAGCAATTGGCACAACTCATACAACTCAACTCGCTGAATACTTCTTCATGCACCTGTTCGGCAAGTTTATTGAGGGGTGCAGTTTTTTCACGTTTTAGCCGAACGATAAATTTGCGTTGCTCTTTTTGGCGGCTTGCATTTCGAGTTTTCCAATCTTCTATTAAGTCGGTCATTTTTTTGTGTTTTAATAATGAATTGAGGATTATTTCCTTCGGAAAATTGGCGTTTTACGTAAGGTAGATGGTCGCAACTATACCTGTTTGACGTTAAATTTGAACTTGCGCTTAACACTTAAACTTTCCCTACCACTCCGCCTCGGGATATGCACGCTGCATAAACTGCATTTCCGCCAAAATAAAGCCCAAATGCTCCGAGTGTTTACCTTGTTTGCCACCGCTTTGCATCCAACTACTTTCCGGTTTCTGCAAAGTAGCTCTCGTAAGAACGGCGTCCACTTTCTCTACTATATATGGACGGATTTTATCCAAATCCACCCCAATTCCTGCGGTTGCCATTTCCTTATCTAAGGCATCCGGCGCACACAATTCGCCCGAATACATCCACATATCGTCCAGTGCATTTTGCATCTTGGCGTGGCTTTCTTCTGTGCCGTCACCGAGTCGCACCACCCATTCGGACGAGTAGCGTAGGTGATATTTTATTTCTTTCGAGGATTTTTCGGCTATCGCCGAAATTTGTGTATCTGTACTATTTTTCAATTCATTATAAAAATAAAAATTAAAACTATCGTACAGGAATTGCCGCATAATCGTCTGTCCCCAGTTGCCGTTGGGCTGCTCTACGAGCAACACGTTTTTGTAGTCGAGCGGATCTCGCAAAAAGGCAAAATCATCCTCTGTACGCCCTTTGCCCTCCACTTCGGCGGCGTATTGATACAAGTTTCGCGCTTGACCGATGAAGTCCAAAGCAATATTTGTCAGTGCGATGTCCTGCTCCAAAATCGGTCCATGACCGCACCATTCCGACAGGCGTTGCCCCAAAATCATCGGGCTATCTGCAAGGCGAAGGATATAATTTAGGTGAGAATTTTTATTCAAAAGAAATGAAATTTTACATCTCGAATATACGTAGGGATAGGGCATGCCCTGTCCCTACATATATTCGAGGTGGTGATGTTTTACATGTGTTTTACTTCATCGGGCAAATCATAAAACGTAGGATGTCGATATACTTTATCGGTAGCGGGTTCAAAAAGTTCCTCGCTTGCATCCGGATTGCTGGCGGTAATATGTACCGATTCCACTACCCAAATACTCACACCTTCTTGACGGCGTGTATAAACATCGCGTGCATTTTCAATTGCCATTTCCGAATTGACAGCATGTAGGCTACCAACATGTTTGTGGTTCAAACCCTGCTTGCTGCGAATAAATATCTCCCAGAGAGGCCAGTTTTTCTTGCTCATTATTTAATCCGAAAAAACCTATCTATACGTAGAGGAAATTCATGGATTTTCTCTACGTATATATGGGTTATGAATATATATTTTATTGAAAATCAAGCAACCTTAGAAAAAGGAGCTGCCTCACGCTGCTCTTGCTTATCTGCATAAGCCATTGCTGCTTCGCGTACCCACGCGCCTTCATTATGTGCTTTTTTACGTGCATCAAGTCGTTGTTTATTACAAGGTCCGTTACCTTTTACGACTTCCCAAAACTCATCCCAGTTAATTTCGCCAAAGTCATAATGCCCTCTTTCTTCGTTCCATTTTAGGTCGGGGTCGGGGAGGGTGACACCAAGAATTTTTGCTTGTTCAACGCTTACGTCTACAAATTTTTGGCGCAAATCATCGTTTGTGAAACGCTTGATTTTCCACTTCATCGACTGTGCGGTATTTGGCGAATCGGCATCAGGTGGACCAAACATCATCACCGAAGGCAACCACCAGCGATTGACAGCATCTTGCAACATCTCGCGTTGTGCATCCGTGCCTTTACTGAGCGTCAACAGGATTTCAAAACCTTGTCTTTGGTGAAAAGATTCTTCCTTGCATACACGTACCATCGCCCGTGCATACGGACCGAAGGAACAACGGCAAATAGGGACTTGATTCATAATTGCCGCACCATCTACGAGCCAACCAATCGCACCAATATCCGCCCAAGTCGTTGTAGGATAGTTAAATATACTTGAATATTTTGCTTTGCCTGTATGGAGTTGGTCAAGTAGTGTGTCGCGTTCTACACCAAGTGTTTCGCACGCACTATATAGGTACAAACCGTGTCCGGCTTCGTCCTGCACTTTTGCCAGCAAGCCCAATTTTCGGCGCAAAGAAGGGGCGCGAGTAATCCAATTTCCTTCGGGTAACATGCCTACAATTTCGGAATGTGCATGTTGAGAAATTTGACGAATGAGCGTTCTTCGGTATTTTTCAGGCATCCAATCTTTCGGCTCGATTTTGATTTCTCTGTCAATTTTCCCTTGAAAATTTTCCTCTAACGATAACTGTCTTGCGTCTGTCATAGATAATATTAAAGTCTACTAATTAGTGAAGGAAACAAAATCCCGTATTGCTTAGTGAAAGAAATTAAATAACATGTGCCATTATACTCGTCTTTTTTCCGTCTAAGAATCCTTTAAAATCCTTATCCCGAATCGGGGTTCGGGACAGGCTGT
>ENA-ORXR01004556-ORXR01004556.1-marine-metagenome-genome-assembly--contig:-NODE-4556-length-11513-cov-2.908010_pt1 | contig 11513 bp, 10 predicted proteins | sample MGYA00237866_ERZ511479 | MGnify/ENA metagenome assembly ERZ511479 | reverse complement strand
GAGGTTCTGGCTCTCCGCATACAAGACTGCCCGCGCAATGCAGGCGATCCGTTACATATAGTGCGAATTGACGGGCGTGATCACATCGATCCTCGTGGTGTCTACGCACCACGCCCAAAAACACGCGGCCGTAGCCTGGGAACAATCATCTCTCCAAGTGCATTCCCTTACCTTTTATGGAACTACGTAGCAACTCATCGTCATATTTGGAAAAAAATGGGTAACGGATGTTTTCGAAAAACCCCTCTGGTTCCGCACCCATACCTTCTTGTAAACAAGAATGGAAATCCGCTATCTAGGGGAACAGCAAATAAGGCCGCAAAAAAAATAGCGAAAGAGATTGACACACCGTTTCGCTGGCACCTCGTTAGACATGCGTTCTTTAATCGAGCTTATACAGACATCACAAACATTTCGGATGTAACAGATCGAGTAACCAGAATGGATGATCTTGTGTACTGGGGAGGCTGGAGTGATCCAAACAGCCTAAGCATCTATTCGAAACGCGCAAGACGACTTCGAGCCGAAGAAGCAAAGGTCGCATGGCAATCTGGTGAAGGACAATGACTCCCTCTGACCTGACCTTCGAACCAAAAACAGGAACTTTTTTGGACGCTCACGGCAAACGCTGGATCCGTAATATATTTGTCGAGGAATCACCGATCTACATTTGTATGGATGAACCAGTCTGGAATATGCCTGCGCATAGCTCTCAGTACCCAGGTTACCTTGACTGGAATTCAATAAACCTCCCTACCGAAATTATCAGTGCTATCAAAATATCGCTAGTTGGAATAATTAGTAAAACCAGCGGAGGAAACTTAAACAAACATCGCATAATGCTGACAAAAATATCTACTGCTTACTCAACAAACGTGATTTCGGCTGACTTCCTATCTAGTGCATGCGAACTTTCAATACTGTGGAATGACTGGTTAACTGCAGACGACAGAAGTGTACTAAGAAACTTATACAAACACCTAGAAGCAAATGGAGTAGTCGGAACAAGCAAATCAACTTACAACCAACTTAGATCCTGGAGGGCGAAGCACAACACACAACCTTTACGAAATGTACTTGAATGGGACCCTGAGAAAGGTGCCCTCACTTCAAGTGAATTAGAAGTACTTCTTAAAGAACTTGCGAACCCACAAGGTAAACAAGGGTTAATTCCCTCAAGCGAGTTCGCCAGAATAGTAATTTGGATATTCGTATCGACATTCCGAAGAACATCACAAGTACTTCAGATTCCAAGTGATGGACTAAAACGAGTGCCTTCTAGTAACGGCAACGAGTTGGCATATCTAGTTACTCCAAGCGTAAAGGCACAAATTAACTCTGATCCGACTTGGGAACCCATACCGACCAGGCTTGCTGATGACATAGAAAGCTACCGCAGTAGACCCGAGGTGATGGACCTAGCGGATACAGATCAACTTCTTTTATTCGCCGTCACACGAACAGGAGAGCGCTCAGATACAACTGCAGCAGGCATCAACACATTCATAAAAACATGGGTAAAAAACAGAAACATAGTAAGCCCAAGGACTGGCAAACTTATGCACCTAACTATGAACCGACTCCGGCACACCGGTGGCACTCAACTCGCTATACAAGGCTACTCACGCGACATCATACAAGGTGTACTGCAGCACGACAGTCACGAGTCTGCTCAAAACTACATTGACAGCGTTGGCGCTGACACAACACCTGTATTTGAACGCATGGACAGAAAACTGGGCGGCAGATTCAGTGACATGAAAAACGCATTTTTTAAAGGACGCATAGTCCCTGAAGCTACTACTGACAATCCACCGGTTTTACTACCCAATTCGGGTGTCCCTAGTATTGTCGGTGCCTGTGGAAAACAAAGCCACTGTTCGCTGCATCCACTTCTGAGTTGCTACTCATGTATGCACTTCTTAGCTTTTCCAGACGCCGATCATGAGAAGGTACTTAAGTATCTTAATGATGATTCAAAGGCTTGGCACTCCGCGGAGTACGGAGTGAGCACGGCCAGAATAGTGGAGGGTAAATAGCCCGATTTCGCTCACATTATGTGAGGGTTAGAGATTTAAAACATCGATTATCTTGGTTGACAAAGAGCGAGAGTATGAATATTTCTATAGTCAACTTGTGGAGAAATGACTATGGATAAGCCTGTGATCGAACATGAAAACCTTTACAACAAGCTGCTTCAGATCGACATAGAACTTGCACTGGATACCCAGGAGAAAGGTTGCCCTTATTGTGGCGGCGTACTGCATCGTGCCAACTACCCTCGAGTTCCCAAGGGTTTGTCAGGGCTGTTCGATATCTCTCATGTAGTGCGTTTCAGTTTTTGTTGTAGCGGCGATGAGTGTCGTCGTCGCACGACACCTCCCTCTGTACGATTTCTCGGCCGTAAGCAGTATCTGGGCGTTATGGTGCTATTGCTGTGTACCAGGAGACAGCTAAGCCAGCAATCAATCACTGGAGATTTAAGGGCTTGTCTGAAGCCGCATGAGAAGACCGTTTGGCGATGGCTAACATGGTGGCGGTCTATTGTTCCGGGTACGAAATTCTGGACTGGGGTGAAAGGTCTGTTCATGCCTACGCTGAACGTCAGCGAACTTTGCGATGAACTGGTGCAGGTATTTTCAGCCACTCACTCAAGCACTGGAATCCAAAAGCTACTACGCTTCATTTCGCCTCTGAGTTGCTGCCATAGTACGGAGTCGGACTCACAAAAATTGAAGGTACTGACTTTCCCGCAGAGTATGTCCGGTCAAAATTTAACTCATTGAAATCTTGCGTGAAATCAGGCATGGGTGAGAACAAAGCCATCAACTAGCGACTATCAAACGTGTAATAGATTTGCGAAAAAAATATATTCAACAACCGAAACTCGCATGACTGCGTGAAAACCCATCAATTATTGTGATCGAAAGAGCATCAAATACCGTGGTCACGCTCATGATGTCATAGCAATCATCGGCATATTAGCCGCCATCGCAGTACCGCAATATGGCGCTTATACGAAGCGAGCACAGTTCACAGAAATTGTGAATAGTGCCCTTGTCGCAAAAATATCTTTATCTACCTGTATCCAGTCAAAAAGCGCGCTGACAGACTGCGATTCCTGGGACAAGGTTGGAATCGTTCCCACCATATTCAGATCGTTACCTCTAATTACCAACGCAGAGCTGTTAACAACGACTGCCATCATTCGAATTACTGCCAATACCAAGTTAAATTCAGCAACCTACGAATTGCAACCGGTCCGCGATGCTGCGACCGGGTCACTCTCGTGGGCGGTGGGCGGCACATGTCGTATTGCGCCTACGAAATATTGGTGATAACACTACGAAACCGTCTTTCTGATAATCAGCTTCCCGGTTGCATCAGAATTCTCTGATGCAACTTTGGTTAATCAAATTAATTGAATATGAATTATGGCAGAACATAAACACCCCATCTTTAGCGAGTTTGTTGTTAGCTATTACGCAGAAAGCATTACAATGCGTAGGGACACATTTTTCCAGCCTGATCTCGATACAGGATTCACAGTACTAATTTTGCCGCTATCAAGCCATTACTCCCCCGGATGCATATCCCAGGAGTACAACACTATTAGGGCTTTGATTTCCTTAGCGTAAATAGCCGACTACGACAGGGCCTGTCATTCGCTTGTCATAAAACGCTAAAGCACCCCAAGACTCTGCCGATTCTACACACAATTAGTGATATTACGTCGTGGCCTTCCTACGACTCTGCGAGATCAAACAATGACAAGCACTAGCACCTTAAACGGAATAGCCAGACAGTTGGTTAATCAGGGCCTTGTTACGGCAGAAACCGCCACTGCAGCGTCCGGAAACAGTAAATCAAAGAAGCTTCCTTTCCTTACTGCATTGATGGCTACGGGAGAAGTCAACGATATGGCCGTAGCACAATACCTGGCATCTGACTTTGGCCTTCCGGTGTTTGATCTCGCTACTATACAACCTGAGTCACTTCCTGCTGAATATATGAAGGAGGAATTGCTGAATACTCAAAACGCAATTCCGATAGCGAAGCGCGGCTCTAGACTATTCATTGCGATATCTGATCCTACAAACAGCGAACCATTAGATAAGTACAAGTTCGCCTCAGGCCTTAGTGTTGAAGCAGTTGTCGTAGAGGAAACAAAGCTGGCTGAACTGCGCACTAAAGCACTGGAAGGTAGTGATGCGCTCTCGGAAGGTCTTGATGACAGTTTCGATCTGGAGGTTGACAATCAAGATGGTGGCAAAATTGAGGAAGACGACTCTGGAGTCGATGAAACACCTATTGTTCGGTTCGTTAACAAAGTATTATTGGATGCTATAAAAAAAGGAGCTTCCGATATTCATATCGAGCCCTACGAAAAAATGTTTCGTATCCGCTTTCGCGTTGATGGCGTGTTAGAGGAAGTAGTGCACCCACCACTGGCTATGGCCGGTCGTCTGACAGCTCGCATCAAGGTTATGTCCCGCATGGACATCTCCGAGCGACGAGTTCCTCAGGATGGACGTATCAAACTGAAGATCTCAAAAACCAAAGCGATTGACTTTCGTGTCAATACTTGCCCGACACTGTTTGGTGAAAAGACGGTACTTCGGATATTGGACCCCAGCAGTGCACAGCTGGGTATCGATGCACTGGGATACGAACCCGAGCAGAAGAAGCTCTATATGGATGCACTGGCAAATCCCTATGGAATGATACTGGTCACCGGCCCTACAGGCAGTGGCAAGACAGTATCGCTCTATACAGGTTTGAACATTCTTAATGAGCCTGGCACCAACATATCAACCGCTGAGGATCCCGCTGAGATAAATCTTGCCGGCATCAATCAGGTAAACGTTAATGTGAAAGCAGGCTTGACCTTCGCAGAAGCACTCAAGTCATTTTTGCGCCAGGACCCTGATGTCATCATGGTCGGTGAGATTCGTGACTTGGAAACGGCCAGCATTGCGGTGAAGGCTGCGCAAACAGGTCATATGGTCATGTCTACCTTGCATACCAACGATGCACCTCAAACGCTATCGCGACTGATCAATATGGGCGTGCCTCCGTTCAACATCGCCACAGCGGTGTCTCTAATAATTGCTCAGCGTCTGGGCCGTAGGCTGTGTGAAGCCTGCAAAGCTCCTGAAGACGAGATCCCTAGAAATCTTTTGCTTGCTGAAGGTTTCAAAGAAGACACCGTTGATGATCTGAAGTTATTCAAAGCCGTTGGCTGTGGAAAATGCAACAAAGGATACAAAGGACGAGTCGGTATCTATCAGGTTATGAAAATCAGTGAAGAGATTGGCAAGATCATCATGGCAGGTGGTAACGCTATTGAAATTGCACACCAGGCTAAAGCTGAAAATATTCCTGACCTGAGAGAGTCCGCCTTGAAGAAAGTTGCTCAGGGCATGATGAGTCTTGAAGAAGCCAACCGCGTAACCAAGGACTAGATCATGGCAAAGTCAGCGGCGAAGGCTGCAATACTGTTTGAGTGGGAAGGCAAGAACGCTAAGGGCGGAAAACAGAAGGGCTTTATATCCAGCCCAAGTGCCGAGCTGGTAAAAGCCAAGCTACGCCGTCAGGGTATTATTCCAACCAAGATTCGTAAGAAGCGCCGTGAGTTTGGTGGTAAACAAAAGATCGAAGCGGGCGATATCGCTATCTTTGCCCGTCAGTTGACGACAATGATGGGGGCTGGTGTGCCCATGGTGCAATCTTTCGAGATTGTTGCCAACGGTATGGATAACAAGTCCATGCGCGACATGGTGAATGGCATAAAGGCGGAAGTTGAATCCGGCAGTAATCTCACCAATGCTTTACGTAAATACCCTGATCAGTTCGATGATCTGTTTTGTAGCTTGACAGAGGCTGGGGAGCAATCGGGTACCCTTGAAACCTTGCTGGGTGAGATAGCCAGTTACAAGGAAAAATCAGAGTCACTGAAGAAGAAAATCAAGAAGGCCATGTTCTATCCGGTGGCAGTCTTGATTGTTGCGTTTATAGTGACCGCAATACTACTGGTTTTCGTGGTACCTCAATTTGAAGATCTATTTGTCGGTATGGGTGGTGATCTACCCGCTTTCACCAAGATGATCGTTAACGCCTCCGAGTTCATGCAAAAGTGGTGGTATGTCTTGTTCGGAGGAATAGGACTCACCGTCTGGGTATTCGTGCAGGCAAAGAAGCGCTCCAAGGCTTTTTCAGAATTGCTGGATAGAGTCACTCTCAAGGCTCCCGTGTTTGGCGACATTGTAGTCAAGGCAGCGACAGCTCGATTTGCGCGTACCCTGGCTACCATGTCCAAGGCCGGTGTGCCACTGGTTGAAGCTATGGAGTCAGTTGCCGGCGTCGCAGGTAACTCCGTATTCGAAAAAGCAATCATTAAAATGAAAGACGAAGCGGCAACTGGTCAACGTCTGACAACCTCTATAGAGAGCTCGGGGCTTTTCTCCAACATGGTCGTACAGATGGTATCCATCGGTGAAGAGTCAGGCTCTATCGACGACATGCTGGCCAAGGTTGCCGACTACTATGAAGAAGAAGTAGACAACGCGGTAGATGCCATGACCTCTCTCATGGAGCCCATGATCATGGCTTTCCTGGGTGTGGTCATTGGTGGTCTGGTCGTTGGTATGTATCTGCCGATCTTCAAGATGGGCGACGCATTCTAGGCAACGCTTTACGAAACAGGCAATGGACTTGCATTAACGTTACTTTGCACTCACCAGCGTTTGGATTCATACTATTGCCATGTCCATCCTAGATTTATTTCAGCACAACGCCATGGCCTTCTATAGCGTTGTTGCGTTTGTCAGCCTGATGGTTGGCAGCTTTCTGAACGTTGTCATTCATCGTTTGCCCATCATGATGGAGCGTGGCTGGAAGGAAGGTGTTGATGAGTATCTGAGTGAGCATGCCACTCAGCTTGCTGGTGTGGATGACTCAACACCAGAGCAACTCCAATCTAACAAAACTGAATCAGCGGCTGAAACGTTGGCATCTGATGCTGCTGACGACATCGCTTCAACACCAGCCGTTACATCGCACGATACGTCTGAGCCTTTTAACCTGGCCGTGCCTCGCTCTCGCTGTCCAAACTGTCAAAAAGAGATCTCTGCCTGGCAGAACATACCGGTTCTCAGTTATCTGATGCTGGGTGGCAAATGCGGTAACTGCAAGCACCCTATCTCCCCGCGTTACCCCATCGTGGAATTCGTCACGATGCTCCTGTCACTGGTTGTTGCCTGGCAATTTGGTCCTACGCCTCAAGCTGTGCTGGGTATTGTGGTCACATGGTTTCTGGTGTCGATGTCCATGATCGATATAGACCATCAGCTATTACCCGACAGTATGACACTGCCGTTGATGTGGATCGGGCTACTGGCCGCTTTCCTGCCTGTTTTCGCAGACTTGCCCTCAGCGGTTATTGGCGCAGCCGCCGGCTACATGGTGCTATGGACTGTTTATCAGTTGTTCAGGGTCATCACCGGCAAGGAAGGGATGGGCTATGGCGACTTCAAGCTGCTTGCCGCACTGGGTGCGCTGCTTGGCTGGCAAGTGTTGCCTATCATTATTCTGCTCTCTTCTCTGGTAGGCGCTGTAGTAGGCGTTGCCATCATCGCGGTTACCGGTCGGGACAAGAACATCCCCATACCCTTCGGTCCGTATCTGGCAGCGGCCGGGTGGATAGCGATGCTTTGGGGTGAGTCTCTGAGCAACTGGTACTACGGATTTTTAGGTTAACCCCTGGTTATTCATACAAGCTTCTAACTTTTCTCACTAGTCGCAATTCAAGCGGCAAGTCAATCGCATCTGAAAGCTCTGTGCAACTCTGTGCAACTCTGTGCAACTCTGTGCAACTCTGTGCAACTCAGCGCAACTCAGCGCAACTCAGCGCACATGTTGTTGATGCCGATGGGTCAGGCAAATATATCGGACAGGTCCATCACACAATTCTGCAACCCTGGCACGGCCAAATCATCAAGATTGAAAGCCGTTCGGACATTCTGATACCGGTCATTTTCAACATCAGAGTAAACAACCAGTTTTTTCTCCTCTGGAACTACGAGCCACACCTCTGTTACCTGATGCTGCGCATACAGTGGCATCTTGATATCCGTGTCGTACGCCAGTGATGACACAGCCACTTCAATCAACAGCAGGATATCGGCAGATGAAGGATGTACATCGCCTGTGCGGTAGTAATCTTCTCTGAACTTCAATACCGATAGGTCGGGCTCAGGTTCGGAGTACTCTCCCAGTGATATGGGGCCTTGCACTCTGACAATACCGTTGCCGTCAATGGCCTTCGTAAGCTTCATGGCAAGGTAGTCCACCGTACCAGCATGTGAATTTCCTATGGGCACCATGTCGATAATCTCTCCATTGATTAGCTCTACCCTTGCGTCCGGTGCAAGGATGCCTGTTTCGGCCATGCGGTAGTACTGGTCTCGGGACAACTTGTGTCGCTTTGGCTCACTCAGTGCTGCATTCATGAATCCAGTCTCCAGAAGGAATCCTGTTAGCTCTGCAAGCGCTGAAAGTCGCTCGTTTGCCCGTTGTGATATCGAGTATCTGTCCTAACGTAGCACGCTAGCGCATTCGATCAAAGCTCGGTACGCCGGATTACCGGCAGGGCTTACAGTGCAGCGCCCCAGTGGATTCCAGATCTCCTAGCCCCGACCCACCAGCGCATCAACCGTGCTTTGATTGGCATCCGGAAAACGTAGCGTGCTCAGTTCAGCCAGTTCAACCCAGCGTAGCTCCTGACCCTCACGACCTCGCGGCTCTCCACTAAAACGTGTGACGTCCCAGAAGTGCAATCGCACTTTTTTCTCCGGGTATTCGTGTTCCACGATTGAGCTTGAGGAACAGTCAATCACGTTAATGCCAATCTCTTCGAACAGCTCTCGCTGCAGGGCACTTCTCAATGATTCATCGGGCTCTTGCTTGCCACCGGGAAACTCCCAGCGATCTCCCTGATGCTGGTCGGGTTTGCGCAACGCCAGCAGTACCTGCCCACCATCGGAGCTGAATATAATGCCAGCCACAACATCTATCTGTGTCATCAGGATCGATAATCGGCGTTAATGCTGACGTAGTCGTGGGAAAGATCACTGGTATAAATTGAAGCCTGCGCAGCGCCTCGACCCAAGTCAATGGTTATCACTATCTCTTCTTCCACCATAACTGCAGCGCCGCGCTCTTCGGAATAGCCCGCCGCTATGCCACCTTTCTCGAAAGCAACCACATCTCCCAGGCTCACGGTGACTCCCGCCGCATCCAGAGAATCGATTTCTGCCTTGCCGATGGCCATCAAAAGCCGACCCACATTGGCGTCGCTGGCGAACATGGCTGTTTTTACCAATGGAGAGTTGGCTACTGCATAACCTACGTTTTTACATTCGGCAATATCGTGACCACCAGTAACATTGACGGATATGAATTTCGTCGCGCCCTCTGCATCCCGGATTATCGCGTGTGCCAGATCCAGACAAACGTGTGTCAGGGCTTCTCTGAACAACGCCCAATCCTTGTGAGCGGCATCAACAGGTTCGCCGGTGCCCGATGCTACCAGCACCAATGAATCGTTGGTTGATGTGTCGCTATCTACGGTGATGGCATTGAATGACACGGCAACAGCTTCGCCCAGTACCTGATTCAGATCGTCAGCAGGAATAGCGGCATCGGTGAACACGTAACCGAGCATGGTAGCCATATTGGGCTGAATCATGCCAGCACCCTTGGCCATACCCGTAATCGTAACTGTGCGGCCGTTTATGACGACCTGCTGCGAGGTCAGCTTGGGCTGCGTATCGGTGGTCATGATGCCGCGAGCAGCATCCGCCCAATGGGTTGCGGTGACACCCGATGTTTCGTTGAGTGCAGATCCGGCCCGCTCGATACCACGTCGCATGATCTCGTCAGGCAACAACTGACCGATAACCCCGGTGGAAAAAGGTAATACCGACTGTGCCGGTATACCGAGTGAATCAGCAACAGCGTCACAGTGACCACTAGCCATCTCCAGACCCGGTTGCCCGGTGCCAGCGTTGGCATTACCTGAATTGATCAACAAGGCCCTGACAGATCCGGCGTTCTTCAGCATGTGCTGACGGCACAACACAACCGGCGCTGCCGCAAATGCGCTTTGGGTAAACACCGCAGCCGTGGTGGACGTGTCAGCCAGTCGCGCCAGTACCAGATCAGTGGCGCCTGCTTTCTTCAGCCCTGCGGCCAATGTCGCCCACTCAATACCCACAACCGGAACACCCGGTGGCAGATTCAGATTAACAGCCACCTAGCTAAGCTTTCCGTGACAAGTCTTGTACTTCTTGCCGGAGCCACAGGGGCAAGGTTCGTTACGGCCCACTTTCGGCATGTCGCGTCTTACCGGCTGAGTGACAGGGGCTTGAGCAGCTTGCTGCATTGCATCATCGCGAGCGGCTGCGGCCGCGGCCACTGCTGCAGAGTCTGCACCACCTGCCGGATTGGCAGGGTCGTCGGCTAGAGCACTGGCAACTTCCTTGTGCTCATAACTGACCTGGGCAGACTGCCTCGGAGCCGCTTGAGCCTCGGCTTGTGCCTTAGCCTCTTCTACCTGCTCAGCGCTGCGTACTTGCACTTTGCTCAGTACCGTTACAACCTGTGTCTTGTATTCACCGAGCATGGTAGTGAACAACTCAAAGGCTTCGCGCTTGTATTCCTGCTTGGGATTCTTCTGGGCATAACCCCGGAGCCCCACGCTCTGGCGCAGGTAATCCATACCCGCCAAGTGTTCCTTCCAGCTGTCGTCGAGAGCCTGTAACGCCACGTATCGTTCAAAGTTGCGCAGGCCTTCTGCGCCAGCTGTTGCTTCCTTGTTGTCGTAGTTTTCTGTCAGGCCCTGCATGATACGACTGGTGATATCAGCTTCTGGCAAGTCAGGTTCAGCTTCCAGCCAGGCTTTCACATCGAAGTCCATGTTGGTCATGCTGTTGAGCTCAGTTTTCAGGCCCTCCAGATCCCAGGCTTCTTCCAGTGAACCTGGCGGTATGTATTGCGTGACAACGTTGGGAATGATGTCCTCGCGAAGCTCATCCACCAGATCACGCATATCTTCGGTTTCCATCAGCTCATTGCGCTGTTCATAAACCACCTTGCGCTGGTCGTTGGCAACATCGTCGTACTCAAGCAGATTCTTGCGCTGGTCAAAGTTATGACTCTCTACCTTGCGCTGGGCGTTCTCAATGGCTTTGGTCACCCATGGATGCTCAATGGCCTCACCCTCTTCCATACCCAGCTTCTGCATCAGGTTACTGACGCGTTCACTGGCGAAGATTCGCATCAGACTATCTTCAAGTGACAGATAGAAACGTGTGGAACCGGTGTCGCCCTGACGTCCTGCTCGACCCCGTAGTTGGTTATCAATACGACGGGACTCGTGCCGCTCGGTACCGATGATGTGCAAACCACCCGACTTCAACACAGCATCGTGGCGAACCTGCCAGTCATCTTTC
>ENA-ORXR01004555-ORXR01004555.1-marine-metagenome-genome-assembly--contig:-NODE-4555-length-11517-cov-13.845717_pt1 | contig 11517 bp, 19 predicted proteins | sample MGYA00237866_ERZ511479 | MGnify/ENA metagenome assembly ERZ511479 | reverse complement strand
AATCGTCACGCCTGCCGCGACCGCCCGACCCCGCGCCCACGCCTCCATCTGTGCAATCTCCTTCTCCCGACCGACTGCCGTCCGCCGAGGTCCTGCTTTGTTTGGTCGGAGGCGTCCGTCGCTCGGCTTGGTCGCCTTCCGCGCGCCGGCTGCAGCAGGCCTTCGATGCTGTCCGTTGTCCAGCGCCACGTCAGCGGAGGGCTGGCGCTCCAGCGCCGCGCGCTGCACGAACTGTAGGCATGTCCCGAGGAATGAGTCGGCTGTACATTGGGCTTGCGTGTGGTCAAACCACCCGTGCCACGCCTCAAGGCCCTGTCCTCTGTAGGAGCCGAGGGAACAGAAGCGGCGGAGGAGCGCTGGCGCGTGGTGCGCCAGCGCGTTTAGCTTTGGTGCAATGCTCAGCTACTGGAAGGCAGCTTGCAGCGGGGGGAACAGGCCCAACGCACCCACCTCAAACGCGGCTGCCTCCTCCATGGATACGTCCTGGGCCCGGTTGAGGATTTTGGCGAGTGCCGCCCATGTCACCCACGCACCGCGCAGGGCTTCCAGTTGAGTTTCTGGCAGGTACGGTGCGAGAGCGTCGCACACGACATGTGACCGCTCCGCAATACGATGGGAAGCCCGCCCTTCAAATCCACCACCGTGATAGGCGACCGGTCGGACGCGCACCTCGTCAAGCAGGGCCCGTCCAATAGCCGTGACAGCTGCCACAGCAGATGACCGCCCGAGAGCTGCGTACGTGGCCTCGATGCCGAGGCGCAGCAATAGGGCTGTTAACATAAGGCTGTTAAGATGGCTTATCCCTTGAAAGGCCATTAACGCGTAAAAGAGCATCTAGCAGTTAACTTAGGACGCCATAACAGGAGAAGACACTTCTCAGAAGTACACCATATTCTGTGACGCAGCGCAACAACAATGCGTGATCTCCAGTGCTTGTCGGTGCAGATCGTGCAAATTATTCCGAATTGTGCAGGTGTTACGAGGTCTTTCTTCAGCCCAGAGGGTCGTGGAGATCCGGCTTGTGCCTTGCCACAGCCATCTCTCAGCCGGCGCGGTCCACCACACCTATGGTCATTGACAGCCCCTGCCATTGTCTGCCAACATAGGTGACAGCGGTGCCCACGCTGGTCCGCCTGGCCCCCCCGTCAACGACGTTACCCGGCGCTTCATGCTGATTCACTCCTTTCTGGAGGTGCAGCGCACCGCGCGCTCCGCCCTCACCACCATTCACCAGTTTTCCCGCTCCCTGCTCCAATCCCCCGTCACTGCGGCTCCTCCCGTCGTTGGTGCTGTCTCTGGTCGGGGAGTTGCGCTGCCCGTTACGCGTCGGCCCCAAACTCAAGTTGGGGGTCGCCAATATTACCAAAACTGACACGGACGGCGTAGTCAGCCAGTCTCTCCTTGTTTGTCAGCCGGACACGCACGGTTGGCGCCTGCTTGGGAGCCATGTCCGCGTCGTAACAGCACCGTTGGGGTGGACAGCGGGGGTTCCAGGCGAGGGGGGGGGGGGGGGGGGGGGGGGGGGGGGGGGGGGGGGGGGGGGCGAGAGAGAAACGGGACGGCGCATCACGGCCACAACAAAGCGGCATCCCTCGGGTCGCGCGGTGGGGCGAGGTGCCCAAGCGCTGCCAGATCCGGCGGGGTACGCAAATCGAACAGCAACCAAAGAAATGGTCGAAGAAATCAATCAAGTACAATACGAACGTATTTTGCATTCATTTTTCTCAAGTGCACTTCCATACGTGCCACGGATAACGATATGCGTCACAGAGCGTTCCTGACCCCGATCTTATGCCAGGGGGATAACAGCTCTCATACGAGTTAACATAACGGCTTTTGTTATCAGCCCTAATCCTTGTGTGACGCCCAGCGTCAAATGAAGTCGTGCTGTAACGATTTGGCACGGGTAGATGTCGAACAGGGGGCACGAATCAGTGGACAGGTGCTCCGACAGCGTCCGTGGGATCGGAAGAGATGCATTGGGACGCGTCTCGTAGGCCAGGATCGCGTCCTTCAACTGTTTTCGCGACCGTAGTTGTGTCGGCGCCACAGCCACGGCTTGTATGGAGCCGTAATCCAGCGCCAGAGCCTCGTTGGCCTCGCCCCAGCGGGCCACGACTGGACACCACGGGCAGGAGCAGCGCGCGGATGCACCCTTGTGGCCCAAAAACGCCGATAGGAATGCCAAGTCCCCGCCCAAAAATAGACGCACCGCCCGCAACGTACCACCAACGAACAGACCGTGGTCCAATAGTTCTTTCCGGTCCCCTGCCCATGGACCAATCATCCTGTGGAGCTCCTCATTGCTTTCATTGACACAGGGCAGCGTTGACAGGACGATGGAGTTCGCCCGAGCCATGGGGCGCTGTTGATTGGGATTTGTCAGAATAAGCTTGGATGTGGCCGTGCCGCGACCCCCCTTGTCCAGGCTGACGCACACGTGCACGTCTGCCGTCGATTCGCAGTGCTGCTCATACGGCAGCTCAGGGCACGGCCGAAAAGCCTTCGTGTGGGGCACGGGCAGGCCATCAAGGCCCCACACGAGGCGCTCGCTGAACTGACCGCTGGAAGACAGGTCTTCGAACAGGCTCTCCAGAGCGGCGCGTAGGCTCACCAGGTGCGCTCCCCTGTCGTCCGACCACACCTGCCTCCCAGGCTCGTGGGATAGCGCCGACATGGAACTGCGGAAGACCTCCCGCGAGGCCAACCCACTGGCGTTGGCGCCACCCGCCTGGCGAAGCTGAGACACAGTTGCCGCTCTAAGCTGGTGTCTGACAGCAAACTGGGCCTGTTCCCGAGGAGACAGCCGCAGAGAGCCCCCCACAGGCAGGAAAGCCACGCCTCTGCCGACACGTGCCGCCTTCAGCAGTTTCAGCACGTGGGCTTGGTGGGCCGACAGCGCAGCTGTCGATACACCCTGGATGACCGTCTCTGCCGTCCTGAAAACGGCGCTGCATTTGCCGCGAGCGCACAGGCCCTGTTCCCACTGCCGTTGCGAGAAAGTAGCGTCGGTTGACCCCGTTCTTGAATGCTGGGGCGCGTCGCTCGTAGGTCCGCCGTCAGCAGCGACTCAAACCGGGACAGAGAGGCACAGTCAAAGCTGTCGTACCTGCCTAGCAGCTCTGCCAACATATTCTCGGTGGACCAACCAGAGACGCCCGGTGACACCCCAATCGTGGGGGATGGAATGGCGACATGCTTGTGGATGGACCCCGGTAGAAGCGCAGCGACGTGGCAGCCCACCACTGAGCCTGACGCACCAGCCGCGTCGGTGACCTCCGATGGCACCGCCGCAGCACCGACCGCGGATGAGCCCGACGGCACAAGTCCACCAGCCCTGACGCGTGTCGCCTGGTCTGAGTCGCGTGTCCTTGGGGTCACCGAAATGCCCGGAAGAGCGCACACGGTTCTGGCCACCGGCCCTTGGTGGGTCCAGGAGGCACCAGTTCCGGCGTTTGGCAGCGAGGTATGGGGCGGGGGAGGGGGCGGGATGGGGCGCTCATGGGTTCTTGGGCCGCAGCAGCAAAGCTCAAAATCTCCATTCCCGACCTGTCTGGTGCCGTGCCCGCGGGAGCAGCGCTGCCCCCACGGCTAGGAGATTTTGTGGAAGGCGCTGAGGGTTGCATGCGGGACTGCTTTTCGACCGACGACCGGCAGTCGGCGCATACTTTTCGCCTATTGGTCCTTGGTGTCGCCAGCTGCGCTGATGCCTCCTCGGGGCCCCACACAAACTGCAGTGCGGCCGGGCCTGGGATGTACCGTGCGCGGGATGCGCGGCCACTCTGGTGGCGCATCGACACGCAGGGCTCAAAAGCCGAAGGGCCCCGCCCTGTCAAGAACGCCCGGCACCCAGTGCACGTCCCAACGACTACGCCGCTCGAGTGAGTGTACCGATGAGCAACATTGGCACTGCTGCGCAGCGTCACAGCTACTGAATGTAGTCGCGCGTCCTCCGGAGGAGCACATAAGCTTCCCAGGTAGCTGTTAACGGCTTGCGTGGGGTACAGGAAAGCCTGCGCGCACGGTAGGCAAACAAAAACCAGCGGACTTCCTGTGGAGGGGTTGAAGATGTCTTTTACCATGCCAATAAATGCATCCAATGAGCTGCGTGGGGCGAACAAGGAGAGAAAGACACTTCTGTCGCTCTTTTTTCCCGCCAGAGACAGTCACAGTGCCACAGTGGAAGGAAGCCCGTAAAAAAAAATACATGAGCCATATCGCAAAACATGCCTCACGCCATGCCCACCATGGCGGAATGCTCAGATCCCCCAGAAGCGCGATGCTTTTTGTTGCTTTTTTCGCTCGAAGAGCAACGGCGGTCACCCCCGTGAACGTACAGGTCGTCTGTGCCGTCGCAACCGGGCTGCTCCGCGGCCATATCCGGGAGGGAAAGGTGTCACGCAACGAGCGAAAGGTGTCACGCAACAAGGAAGGTGCCGGGGGGTGTCGAGTGTGGCGAGCTCGGGCAACTTCGGTGTTGCTCGCAGCGATCAGCGGCCGGCGGCGTGGAAGGAAGCGTCACGGTGCGTCGCCTGCGCTTTGCGGCCAGCGGCCGCAGATTGGCCAGAAAGCGCTTCCAAATAATCGGGCATTACAGAAATCTTTTTCAGATTTTCAAGCCAGGAGACGTGCCTTAACTGGGCGTGTCCAGCGGCCCGACCAGGGTCGCTCCGGCCCCCACTGTAGTCCTGTCATTTCCCCTCGTTTCCCCCCGGTTCTCGTCGTCGCTCGTCGTTTCTCGGGCGTTCCGGCTTGGATCCGCGTCGATTTCCGGCTCTTTGCCGCCTCGGTCGTGCAAAGCAGGCCCGATCCAGGCAGAATGGCCTCAGCGACATGCACCGCGATACGAGTGCGGTGCACCTCTTGCGAGATTCAAATGTTTTTAAATCACCGTCGGACCAAATCATCCGTGGTAGGGGAGCCAGGGCACCCCCCCTTTGATCAATTCTCTGACAGTTTGATTCTCAGTCAGAAGTTTCCCAGCACAGGGCCTCAGCTGTAGTTTGATTTGGTCCTTAATTGTCGTCAGTCCGTACTTAGCACTCTTGTTCTCGTTCCCCTTGTGTTCGTGTTCCTGTGCGGATCGGCCAAAATTGGGCAGACTGAAATAGATCCGGGGCTCTTGGGATTTGTCACGCTGATGCTGCGTGTGGAGATTTTGCGGCTGATTGAGGTCTTCACGAAGAACAACCGAAATTAGCTCCCACGTTAATGTGTCGGGGTACGACACTACTGTACAGGTTTTGGGTGCCCGTCTTTGAGCATCCGCACGTGCTGAAGAGCCATACCCGCAAGGTGCTTTGCATGCTGTAGCGATACGTGGAGAGCAGGCTGCAGCGACGGCGAGGACACGGACACTAGCTCGCCCGACTCGTCGCCCGACAAGCGGTGGGGAAAGCATCGGCGCCATCTCGGAGAGCCAAAGCGATTGCGGTGGAGCCCTAGGGCCCCTATCCAGGAGTTCCAGCCGGCCGACTACATCCCGACCGACGCATCCAAGGAGCTGCTCAAGACAATGTTTGGTTCCTCGAACGACGGTCTGATGCGCTTGCGTGTCGCCCTCACCACGGGCAGCGCCGCCCTGGATGACGGAATGTCTGAAAGGTGTTTACGCCTATGCATCCACTGGTTTCCGATACCCCCGTCGCATGAAGTGCCGTGGCCGCGTGGGGTCATTGTGGACAAGTCGCGTTTGGTGGCAGCGCGTGCCAGGGGCGCGTCCAGGATCACAACGGCGCCGGTGAGGGCGGTCCTGACTAAGGCCACCATCAAGCGCAGCTCGAAGGTCGCGCAGCGGCTGGAAGAGTTACTATTTATCTCTGGTAGTTCGCAGAAGGCGCACCTGGCGATGTCCAGGTACATATATGGCTTTTTCCTTCCACCGTTTCTGTCGGAAGCGGGACGCGCTCCACGGCTCAGGACACTGTCGGGGCTGCGGTTGGTTCACATGATTACAACGACGCCGTAACTGTTCTTGAGGCAGCATACGGACCCGCGTCTGCTAGAGTACCGGTTTTACAGCAGGCGGAGCCACCCTTCCGGCTGGGGTGTCACCGGGTCGCAACTGCCAGCGAACCACAGGTGGCAGCCACCCAAGGAGCTTCCGGCTCCACTCCCTCCGGCGCACTATGCCGACAGGCGCCCGGCGGCTGCATCGACTGCTGCTCCGATGTTTTCCCCGTCTACCGGCGGTCATGCCTCGTCTAGAAATGCGAGCATCCGTGCGGCGCTGCTGGCATGTGCTTCCAGAAAGGGGTGCGTTGCCAGCAGTGGGTGCTCTGCCGCCAAGAGCTGCACCGCGGCCAAGGGGAGCGCCGCAGCCAACGGAAGCCCCGCCGCCAAGGCTAGTGCCGCCACTCAAGGGATCGCGGAGGGAAATGGAAACGCCGCGACAAAGGGGGGAGCCGCAAGCAAGCGGAGTGCCACGAGCAAGACAAGCTCGGTGCTCAAGAAGAATTCGGCAATCAGAGCGTCGGGTGGGGCTACCGTGGTGTCTGGAGTTACGCCAATGGTCGGTGTGGCATCCATGACGTGCAAATATCCACGGGGTGCAGTGACCACGCTCACCCCGCAGGCACCCACCTCGACTGAAGATGCTCCCCCAGATGCTCTCCCGACATCTGCAAGAGTGACGCCGATGACATGTGCTTCTCCGTATGATCTTGGAAGCACGTTAAGTGCTCCCCGCACTGGGGCTGAACCGCCGACGACGAGTGCTCCGCATTTAACATTACCCGCTCCTTCGAGTTCCACGTCGCTTCTCACTGGAGCATGGCCGGCGCCACCTCCATCACCTACGCCTCCTGAGCGAGTCGTAGTACCCGGAGCTCCGCTATTGAAGCCTCTCCCTCCCCTTTTACGCGATGTAGCAATACATGTTGGTGCAGCAGTTGTTGATGGTGCTCCCTCTGCCATAACGGAATCGCCTCGAGCAGCTGCCCGACGCAGCCGTCCTTTCTACCGCCCATGTCGCGCGGGATGCTCGTTCGACCGAGACGTTTGAAGCGGTTTCGTTGTTTTCTGCAACTCCCACTGTTGCAGAAGATTCTTCCACCCCATATCAGCCCGTCGGGGCGTGTATCGGATACTCTCCACATGCTTACGTCCCGCTGTCGATTCCCTCGATGACCACGTGCTCTTGTGCGCCAGTAGCACGCTCCGGTAGTCGGTCCTCCGCCGAGGGGTCACCACCGGATGCGGCCATCAGCAAAAAGACGACAACGCACATCTCTGCCTCATCTACTCCTCTGCCGGTCAGCAAGCGAGCGGCATTATCCTCAATATTCTCTTGCGGCTTATCTGCCGGTGAGACCAGCCTGGTGACGCCCGCAGCATCTTCCTCCCGCAGACCACCACTTCCACCTCGACCTGCACTCCCATCCCTGCCTGCACCGAGCGCGCCTCCGCCGAATCTCTTCCGCTTCAGGGAGAGGGCGGGGCACGAGAACACTGTGACCCCCAGCGAAGACGAACTTTTGTCCTAGACGCCAAGCAGGAGCGGAATGGGCGGCAATGGGCGAAGAAGGCGTGCCAACGGGTCGGCCGCCGCCGCGCCAGCTTTGGAAACAAAGAAGGCGCGAAAAAATACCCTGTACCTACACTGACAATACCAAGGAGAACGACCCAAATGGTCAACCTACCGAGAGGACCCAGACGGCGCAAAGGCGCGCAAAGGCTAGGACTCGAGAGGGACGCCAATATTGAGATGGCGAGCAAGACGGGGCGACGCAGGCCGGGGCCGGCGCCGCCATAACAAGACGAAAACATACGAAAAAGAGAGACGAAAGAGTAACCCGGGTCCGAGTAGGGGTGCTACTTAGCGAGGGACAGCCGTCCCATAGCCCGCAATCCGAAGTACGGAGAGACGGACGCCAGTTCCGGCAGGGGCATGAGTACTGGAATTGGTCCCTGCAAATGCAACACCAACGACTGTTGTTTAGAATGGCGAAGGCGCCAATGCCATGACCAGGAATGGGCAGGGAACTTCAGACGGCAACTGCAAGGCATTGCAAGCTGTCCGCAGGCAAACCGGGGCGTCTACACGAGCTGGGGCGACGATACTGATGGATATTGGGAATCTGGGCAAGCAGCATGCAGCAACCGTCGACGGCCGCTGCAGTGGCGTCCAACACTAGATTGTTTTCGGGCACCAGGTGGTCAACACGAGAAAATAGAGCTGCCCCGCTCACAGCCGCTTCCGCTGCCGCCGTTGGCACGGCCGCCGACGCCGCCTCCGCCGCCGCGTCCTCCACCTCTCGGTCGTTCAACGTACTGCCGGTCGCGGTGAGAAAGCGGCATGCTGCGGTTGGCCCGGATCGCTCGACAGCACCGCCGGTAGAGAACTACCGGAGACTTGCTACCAAGATGCTCTCGTCCCTAAGTGGCGCTGGCGCGCTAACAATACGGCAAAGTAATTGACGGCCATCCCCAACAGGTCATTGTGCACACTCTCTTCTCGGAACTGGGCGCCTCGTCAAAGAGATGAATAAAGTTTTCTCGCGCTGCATCAACTCCGACATGGTGGCCGTCGAGTTGGTCGAGGTGTTGGACGCATCCTTGGCGTACCCCTACAGTGCGCGCTACCCAATCCTGTGATCCGGAGAACCGGCCGCGGACCTCGACACCGCAGTCGGAACGGTCTTAGTGTGGTCCACGGAGGCGCTTTTTCCTTCGAGAACTTCAGTGCGCTCCTTTCATCATATCTCTCCTACATTTCGTGCTTTCTTGTTCAACAGAAAATAGGGGCGTCACGCAACGAGGATCTGAGATACCAAACGAGCAAAGCAAACGTCCGACAGTATGAAATGTTTCTCGGGGAAAGAATCTGATCGTAAGCTGAAAGAGTCGGTTGCGTCAGAAGGCATACAGACCGAAACGAGCGGTGACACGGTTCTGATGGCTAAGGACGGACAGGGCTCCAATACACACAACCAACAGGAATCGAGGGCAGAGAGTGTAACACTGCCAAGAAAGGAGGTACGCCGACCCCGTGCCGCTGACACCAGTGGCCATCTTCCGACGCCAACCCAACGCGCAGACGACAGTGATCACCCCCACCCACCATATCTCGATGTCGGCTCAGCCGCGACGTCCTTCCGTCGGCGGTAGCCAACATCTCTGGAGTCCAGCATCTGCCACCACCCCCTGCCCTTTCCTGCGGCCTCCTGGTTCCATCGCTCACAGCCGCCACCCCACGTGGCTGGTCCCTGTGCTGCAAAACTGCGACACAACGCGCGTCTTTTCAGCGCCCCGCTGCCACGAATTTGGTAGTATGCCATCTACCCTAGTCACCTGTCCAGATCTGGATAGACCAGCACACAGGAACCTCTCGAATCCACTGGCAAGCGCCGGGCATCGACCTTGAGGCGCTCCAATGGCGGCCTCCACAGCCTGGAATCGCACTTTGGCACAGGCACTCTCGTGCCATAGTTCCCGTGTCACTCCATCAGCCAATCAGAAACCGAAACGACACCTCAATACAGCTTATCTGGCGGGGTTTTACGGCCGGGTGCTGGCTCACGATTCTTAGAGTGACGCTGGCCATTGTCAGCCGTCACGGTCATATTCAACGGTCCTATGGCCATAAAGCCACCCTGCCTCTGATTAGCCGTCCAAATCAGACCCGGATTTCTGCGCCCTCGTCCTGAACGAATCGGTCGGCTTCCTGACCGCAGGTCTGGGCGCCACAAAATATCATGATCCATTGTACACCACTCTTCCTGCACATTCATGACCGCAGGATTGGGCGCCACCGGATTGTCCATGCGAGGAATTGGTGCCGTGCAATTTTCAGGCGCCGATCGAATCCGCCACCATGCAGGCCACAGCAAAGACCGTGTGAAGCTCGCGGCACTGGGTGTTCCGGTTCAAGTGCCATCGCCTGGCCAGCAGGGGCCCGGAAGCAGCCCTGCAACACATGATGCCGTGGTCGCGGGCTGATCGGCCTGGTCCGCCGCGCCGCCCCACTCTCCGGCACGACACGCTGCGCCGCCGCGCTCGGCGGCACTGTCGGCCGCCCCGCCGCGCTCGGCGGCACGGTCGGTCACCCCGTCGCGCTCGGCGGCGGGGCCTGCCGCCCCGCCTTGATCTGTGGCACGGTTGGCCGCCCCCCCCTGCTCGCCGGCACGGTCGGCCGCCCTGCCGCGCTCGGAGGCACGGTCAGCCGCCCCGCTTTTCTCGGCGGCCCTGTCGGTCGCCTCGCTTTTCTCTGCTGCACGGTCGGCCGCCATGCCCCGCTCGTCGGCGCGGTCGACCAGCTCCTGCCCGCTTGCAGATGCGGTCTTCCGCCCCGCCTCGTTGGCCGCCTTCGCCCCAATTTTCCTCACCTACGCGCTGCCATGCCCTTCGTCACTAGCGTCACTACCAGGACCCCTACAGCCACGCACACCCCTGCGGTTCTCATGTACGGTGGCCCGCGTCACTGAACGCTGATGACTGCTCCCCCCCAAGAGCGACGACGACCATTGGAATATACGGCTGCTCGCCATTTCTGAAGACGATTCGGCGCCGGCCCGCTCGAAGGCACTACACTGTGGCTTTATAGAGGACGCACTAGTGTTCCTCGACCGTGCGGCGAATATCAGCGAGTCCGGAAGCGCGTCGATCGCCGAACGATTCGACTCGGAACGTCATGCGTGGATGGAGGCTGTGGCGGCGGGAGAAATGAACAAGAGCGACTGGCATCAGGACCCGGAAGAGGTGGCTGACAGCAACGACCAAACCACCGACGACTAGTGGAACGCCAACGCGGTCGCCGATGATGGTGACGGGAAGGAGATCAACGGCGGACCGCCCCGTCCTACAAAATCACGAAGAACACATAGAGCTGCCAATCTCTTCAGAAACAAAAAATCCAACGTCGGGAACGAGTGAAGTGTACTTCCGCAGTCCCCCAGGGACAACTGGCCCTTGCGTATGCCGTAAGTCTTTGTACTTGTCTGGTAACACTGCATGTACCTGTTTGTAGATCTTTCCTCGGGAACCCATTAGGGGTTGAGCTCCGGGGGAGATTTTTGCCGGGAGCGGCGTCTTGAGTGTGAGGCTGTTGGCGCCCTCCAGAGGTGCGGGAGCTGCGCTGGGAGGTGCAGTGCGGGCCTTGTGGTCCAGGCCATTGGGGGCGCCTGGGAAGGCGCTGCGGTCGAGGTGGCCTGTGGGATATCAGGTGCGCCTTCTCAGGCCTGGGAACGCCGTGCCTAGTAAAACAACGCACCCACTCAACATCATGGACTTCACAGGTTATGGGCCCAGTGTCGCTGCTGTTGTTCATCGTCGTCCTCCGCTCTGTCGCTTGCGGGACGGCGCTCGTTAGGCTGTTGTGTGTTCCGGCGTCGGCCAGGCGGGTACAGCCTCCCACGTCTTCAGTGTAGCGCCTCGTGGCGCGGTTTTAATCTTCATGTCGGTGTACGGCCGCTGCGCTGGCCCTCGCTTCGCGCAGCTGGAAGACGACTACAAGGTCTGGGCTGTGTACTGCCGTGCACAGATGATCAAGGAGAAGGTTTGGGCTGCGGTTGTGACGGA